>Ga0206127_1003011_pt1 | contig 16008 bp, 10 predicted proteins | sample Helgoland_Spring_6_FD_148646 | JGI IMG/M metagenome (GOLD analysis project Ga0206127, IMG submission 148646) | Pelagic subsurface seawater microbial communities from Kabeltonne, Helgoland, North Sea - Helgoland_Spring_Bloom_20160419_1 | ecosystem: Environmental > Aquatic > Marine > Epipelagic ...
GAAAACTTAGGTAGAGCTTCTAAAGCTTCAGGTAATGCTCCAACAAAACAACCTATTATGGAAGTTGATCCACAGGTTGCTAGATGGCAAAAACTTGCAGGCTTAAAATAAATTAATTTTAAATTTTAAATTTTAGACAAATGTCACAATTAAATTCTCTTTTAGAAAGCGCTGGTGCAGGTTGGAAAAACATGCAATCAGATGCTGCTAGATTGGCGAATAAGTGGGAAAAAACAGGTTTGTTAGAAGGCTTCAACAAAGAAGTTGATAAAAACAACATGAGTTTAATCCTCGAAAACCAAGCTAAGCAATTAGTAGTAGAACAATCATCAACTGGTGGTTCTGCTAACTTTACAGTAGGTACTGGTGAGCAATGGGCTGGTATCGCTTTACCATTGGTAAGAAAAGTATTCGGTCAAATCGCAGCGAAAGAATTCGTTTCGGTTCAACCAATGAACTTACCTTCAGGTCTAGTATTTTACTTAGATTTCCAATACGGTGATGCTAAAACTCCTTTCGCTCAAGGTGAATCACTTTACGGTACTTCTAACTCAGGTGATTTCCCATTCGAAACTCCTGCTTCAAACCTAAATCAATTAGGTACTGATGGTTTGTACGGTGCTGGTAGATACACTTACTCTACTAACCAATTCTCTTCTTCATTAGTTACTTTAGCTGCTAGAGCTTCTGCCTCTAACGTTGATATTAACTTTGATTCGAGATTAACTGCTTCTTTAGAAGCTGATGAAATCCACAAATTATCAGTTGCTTTAACTGCTATCCCAGGATACGATGCTCAAGCAGTACGTGGTTTCGTACTTACTTCAGGTTCAACAGTTGATGCTGATGATTTATTAATGGGTCTTACTAAAGTAAACGGTGCTAACATCGAATTCTTTGTTTCTGCTTCTGCAGGTGCTAACCCAATTGCTCAAAATACCAATTTCAAAGCATTCTACCAGAAAGCAACAACTATGTCTCCTTACGAGGTAGGTGATTTCGAAGCTGGAAACGACTTCGCATTCCCTAACTCATTATCTCAAACTGATATCGACATCCCAGAGATCAACATTCAGATGAGAAGTGAGGCTATCGTAGCTAAAACTAAGAAATTGAAAGCTGTTTGGACTCCTGAGTTCGCTCAAGATTTGAACGCTTACCAAGCTCTAGATGCTGAAGCTGAAGTAACTAACATCATGAGCGAGTACATCTCATTAGAGATCGACCTCGAAATCTTAGATATGTTGATTACTGATGCTGCTGCAGGTACTGAGTACTGGTCAGCTCAAAACAACAGAGTTATCAATGATGCAACTACTGAATTTACAGTAGACGCTTCAGGTTTCTACAACACTCAAGGTGGTTGGTTCCAAACTTTAGGTACTAAACTACAGAAATTATCTAACAAGATTCACCAATTAACTCTTAGAGGTGGTGCTAACTTTATGGTAATTTCTCCTGCTGTTGCAACTATCCTAGAATCAATCCCAGGATTTGCTTCAACTTCAGATGGTGATGTATCTAAAAACTACGCGTTTGGTGTACAGAAAGCTGGTTCATTGAATAACAGATATGACGTATACAAAAACCCTTACATGAACGAAAACGTAATCTTAATGGGTTACAGAGGTTCTCAGTTCTTGGAAAGCGGTGCTGTATTTGCTCCATACATTCCGTTAATCATGACTCCTCTTATCTACGATCCAGATACCTTCACACCACGTAAAGGTCTCTTAACTCGTTACGCTAAGAAGATGATCCGTCCAGAATTCTACGGTAAAGTATATGTTAATGGTTTACAAAGCCTATAATATATAACCTAGAATAGGAAAAATTGAGCCCCGCATTAGCGGGGCTCTTTTTTATATGTATAATAAACAATTAAATGTTATCCTTTTATGGCAGCCAATCATCATAATGATGAGGTTTTCAAACAAAAACGAAAGCCTAAAAACCCAATCAAGTTTAAAATTACGTTAAACGAGGAACAGAAAGAAGCCAAAGCAAAAGTCCTAGAAAACACAGTTACATTACTAGGAGGTTCAGCAGGTTCAGGTAAAACGTTATTAGCTTGTCAAATCGCTCTCGAGAAATTATTCATGAGAGAAATCGAAAAAATTATTATAACACGACCTACTGTGAGTAAGGAGGAAATCGGGTTTTTACCGGGTGATCTCCGCGAAAAAATGGACCCATGGGTGCAACCTATTTATCAAAATATGTTTGCGCTTTATGATAAAGTTAAAATCGAAAAACTCATTGAGGAAGGTAAGATAGAGATTGTACCTGTATCGTTTATGCGTGGTAGAACATTCTTAGATTCATGTGTAATTGTAGACGAGGCTCAAAATGTTACACACGAACAAATGGAAATGATTGTAACGCGTTTAGGTTTACGTTCCAAAATGATGATATGTGGTGATTCACACCAGACTGATTTAAAGAAAAAATCTGAATCTGGGTTTAGATTCTTATACTCAGCAGCTCGTAAAGTTAAAAATTTATGTGCTATTACATTAACAACTAATCATAGAGATTCAATTGTAGAAGATCTAATTGGTTTGTATAATGAGGCTGAAGAAAAAGGAATGACTTTAGGAACATCAGGCTCTAGTGGTAGACGTAAATAATAATATTTTTTCTAATATTTATAATTAAAAATACACATGGCAAATTGTGCTCCTAAAACACCCCCTACTGGTTGCTTAGATGTAACTATACAGGAATCTATTATTCTCCCTAACTATAATGTTCAGGAATCATTTAATAAATTTACTGTATGTGGAATTAATAATTATGTTACTAGAACTGAAGTAATTGATTATCAATGGAGTGGTTCACTTACTGAAAATGGTATTGGTATTATTGGGTTTGTTCCAACTAAACAAGAACTCACCCCAGGAGCATTTGTTAATAGTGATGTTAAGTATATTAGAATTACAAATTTTCCTACTAGTGATAAATTTGCAAGTATTTTTTGTGTTAAATCAAATGCCGAATCAGTTACATTTAAAGTAGAACCCGGAAAATCTTTAGTTTTAACTGGTGATGCTTTTGATGTCCCATCTGTAGTCTCAGGTTCATTAGTTTATATGAATGAAATTAAAGCAATGGCCGGTGATGGTACCGACACAGATTATTCAGGTAGCATCCAAATTGAATACGTTGTAGCATCAACTTAATACGGAATTAACATATTAAATTTTAAAAGGCTCCTAATTAGGGGCTCTTTTTTTAATATTTATAACAAAAAGATATGGCAAACATCCCCATTTGGCCAGGATCATCATCATTTGCACCCGGAGATACTCCATTTGGATTTTATGATTACAATCCTGATTTTCAAAGAGACGCTGATAAAGTATCTAAATTTTGTGGTTTACGTTTAGGTTATCCTATAGAAAACGTTGAATTACAAGATATAAATTTTTATGCTGCTTTTGAAGAAGCAGTAACTGTTTATTCTAATGAATTATTTGCTTACAAACAACGTGAAGATTATTTATCTTTAGAAGGTACTCCTTATACTTACGAAGAAAGTAATGTTAACTTTCAGGATGCTACTATAACTCCTAATTTACAAAGAATTGTAGACTTATCAGAACAATATGGAACTTGGGCTGGAGTTGGAGGTAATGTAGACTGGAAAAAAGGCTCTATATATTTAACTTCAAGTGTTCAAGACTATGATTTAGACGAGTGGGCAACCTCACAAGGACTTACTGGTAGTGATATTGAAGTAATGAGAATTTTTTATGAACCAATGCCTGCATCTATACAAATGTATGGCGGTTTAGGATATGCTGGTTCAGGTTTAGGAGCATTTGCTAATGCTGGTATGGCTGGATATGGTGCTAATTCATTCTTAATGTTACCATTAAGTTATGATTTACAAATGATGCAAGGTATTGAAATGTTTAGAGATGTTTTATTTTCTCAATTTACATTCCAATTAATTAATAATAAATTAAGGATATTCCCTATCCCAACTAGTGTTGATGAAGGTGGACAGCTTTGGTTTGAATATATGCTTAAATCTGAGGAGTATTGTGCTACAGTAGATGTAAACCCTAATACAATATCAAATATATCCCAAGTCCCATATAGAAATGTTGATTATGATAGTGTCAACTCAGTAGGTAGAAGTTGGATATTTGAATATACATTAGCACTATCTAAAGAAATATTAGGTTACGTTAGAGGAAAATACACTCAGGTACCTATCCCAGGGGCTGAAGTAACATTAAATCAAGCAGATTTATTAGCATCTGCTACAGCTGATAAAAATTCTTTAGTAGAAAGATTAAGAGCTTATTTTGATGATACTTCTAGACAAAAACTGTTAGAAAGAAGACAAGCTGAATCAATAGCACGTAATAGTGAATTGGAACAAGTACCAATGACAATTTTTATAGGCTAATGGCGTTATTTGGAGAAGCAAGAGATATAAGTATGTTTAGACATATTAATAGGGAGTTAATGCATAACATTATCTCCCAACAATGTGTTCTATACAAATATGATTTAGATGAAACTCAAGTAAATATTTACGGAGAAGCATCAAAAGATAAATTTTATCATCCTCCTGTATTATTATATTGTCTAATTGAAACCCCTAACCAGGACTTCCCAGAAAATGAGTTTGGTCCTGATTTTAGTTGGAACCCAACATTCCGTTTCTTAAAAGATGATCTATTACCATCTACTAATGGGGTAGAAGATTGTTACAATAATGATAATCCTAATGGAGCTAATTTAGTAACAGAAGTAGGTGATATTATAATGTATCAACAATCTTACTTCCAGATTGATGTAGTTAATATATCACAATATTTTGTGGGTAAAAACCCAGCATATGATTTTAAAGATGATAATGGTAATAATCCATTAGAAACAGATTTAAATAGATTTGGTTATAATGTTTCAGTAATATGTGAAACACATTATGTACCAGCAGATAAAGTACAAATTCAATTAGAAAGATTCTAATGGCAAAAGGAAGAAAACCCATACCAAAGTCACAAAGAGAACTTAGTGAAGGATTACAAGATCCTAGCTATGTACAAGCTGGTAACCCTAATGGTTCAGGTAAATATTCTACTGACCCTAACCTTAACCAATCAGGCATTCCATTTAATCGTTCTGAAAAAATGTCTCGTAAAGGAGACACTTATAAAGATTTTACAGTTGGGTTACAAGATATAGATGAAGCTATATTTTATTATTTTGAAAATGTAATTCGTCCTTTTGTTTATCAAAATGGTGAACGTAGAGAAGTTCCTATTATATATGGTTCACCTGAAAGATGGAAATCAGTACAAAAAGATGGATATTATAGAGATAAAAATGGTAGAATAATGTCTCCCATTATTATGTTTAAACGTAATAGTTTAACTAAAAATAGAAGTATTACTAATAAACTAGATGCTAACCAACCTCATCTATACACATCTTGGCAAAAATCTTGGAATAGTAAAAATTTCTATTCTAATTTTAATTTATTAAATAATAGAGATCAAACAAAACAATTTATAGCTAATGTAGTCCCTGATTATGTTACGTTATCATATAGTGTTATTGTGCAAACTTATTATATTGAACAATTAAATAAAATAATTGAATCTGTAGAATACGCCTCAGATGCATATTGGGGTAATCCTGATAGGTTTAAATTTATGGCTCGTATTGATAGTTTTAATACAGTAAATGAAATTGCTAAAGGTGAAGATCGTTCTGTTAGGAGTACATTTGATATTAATATGTATGGATATATAATACCGGATGCTATACAAAAGGATCTTAGTTCAATTAAAAAATATAACTCAAAATCAAAAGTTATATTTTCTATGGAAACTACTTCAAATCCTCAAGTATTTCAACCAAACCCCCAAATTACAGAAGATGGTAGAAACCGTTTAACTGAAAATGTTACGACACGTAAAAGATTAAACGACGAAGAATAATGGCAAATGTTAGATTTTTAGATAATGTAGCAGTATCAGCTTTCCAGACTGGAGGTAATGATAGTGCTTCTGGTGCAGTAATACCAAGAATTATCCTCCCAGGTCAAACTTATAGAGTTTCAGCTAATACCAGTATTTCTACATATAGATTAACAGTAGCTGGTACTTTAATTATGGAAATTGGATCAGAAGTAGAACTCCCGGATGGTCAAGTAGTTCGTGCCGATTCTCAATTATATGTAGGGGATTTTTTAGAAAATCAAGGCACTATAATTAATAGTGGTTTTATTGAAGTTGGAGGAGATGAAAATTAACATAACTTATTAATTTTTACGAAAAAACGAAATATTTATAACAAAACCTATTCGAAGTGGCTCAAATAAATTTATTAAATACTTCCGGAAGCAATGTAACAAACCCAGCAAATGGGAATGTTGCAATTTTTTCTTCTGGTTCATTAGGAGACGAAGGTCTATTTTTAAAAGAATCAAATGGTAACATTATAGCTGTTGGCTCCGGTGGTGGAGGTGGCAGTGGTTCATCAGGTTCATCGGGTTCATCAGGTACTTCAGGTGTAGGTACAGACGGTAGTTCAGGTAGTTCAGGTACCTCAGGAGTAGATGGCTCATCAGGCTCATCTGGTACTTCAGGTATAGCTGGCTCATCAGGCTCATCAGGTACCTCAGGTATAGATGGTAACGACGGTTCATCAGGTTCATCAGGTACATCAGGCAGCTCAGGTAGTTCAGGTACTTCAGGAGTAGATGGTTCAAGTGGTTCATCAGGTACTTCAGGTGCTGATGGTTCAAGTGGTTCTTCAGGTACTTCAGGTATAGACGGTAATGATGGTTCATCAGGCTCATCTGGTACTTCAGGTATAGACGGTAATGATGGTTCATCAGGCTCATCTGGTACCTCAGGTATAGACGGTAATGATGGTTCATCAGGCTCATCTGGTACCTCAGGTGTAGGTACAGACGGTAGTTCAGGTAGCTCAGGTACTTCAGGTGCTGATGGTTCAAGCGGTTCTTCTGGTACATCGGGTATAGATGGTTCATCCGGCTCATCTGGCACTTCTGGTACAGATGGTAACGACGGTAACGACGGTTCATCTGGTTCTTCAGGTACCTCAGGAAGTGCAGGTTCATCAGGTAGCTCAGGTACTTCAGGTGTAGGTACAGACGGTAGTTCAGGCTCATCAGGTACTTCAGGTGCTGATGGTTCAAGCGGTTCTTCTGGTACATCGGGTATAGATGGTTCATCAGGTAGCTCAGGTACTTCTGGTATAGACGGTAATGATGGTTCATCAGGTTCATCTGGCACCTCAGGAAGTGCAGGTTCATCAGGCTCATCTGGTACATCAGGTGTAGGTACAGACGGTAGTTCAGGTTCATCAGGTACTTCAGGTGCTGATGGCTCAAGTGGTTCTTCGGGTACATCGGGTATAAATGGTAGCTCAGGTAGCTCAGGTACTTCTGGTATAGATGGTAACGATGGTAATGATGGTTCATCAGGCTCATCTGGTACCTCAGGAAGTGCAGGTTCATCAGGTAGCTCAGGTACTTCAGGTGTAGGTACAGACGGTAGTTCAGGTAGCTCAGGTACTTCAGGGATAGATGGCAGCTCAGGTAGCTCAGGTACTTCAGGTGCAGCTGGTTCATCAGGTAGCTCAGGTACTTCAGGTGCAGCTGGTTCATCAGGTAGCTCAGGTACTTCAGGACAAGGTGTTCCTGTAGGTGGTACAACTTCTCAAGTATTAGCTAAGATTGATGGTACAAATTATAACACAGAATGGGTAGATGCTGCTTCTGGTGGTGGTGGTGGTGCCTCTTACAACCCAGTAATTAGATACCAAGTAACAGGTGGTGATAATACAGTTACAGTAATGTCTTCAGGTAATGTAGAAGGTGGATTAAGTTGGTCTCGTTCAAGTACAACTTTAACAGTAACCAAAGCATCTCACGGATTAACATCAGGCGACTTTGTTGTAATTAGAAATATGAGTGTAGATTATAGTTATTTAGAAGTAACTGTAAGTAATACAAATACCTTTACTGTTACAGTAGCAGATTCAGGTGGCACCTCGGGTACAGAAGGTGCTTATATCCCAGCGTTTGATGTTTCTTCACTTACTGATACAGCTTTAACATTAGAATCTCCATCTGCAGGTAATTGTCAGTTAATGTCACTTACTCACTTTATTGATACAATGTCAGATTCATCTGTAGTTGTTACTGTACCTTCAAATGCCTTATCAAATGGTGCCGGTGGTAATAACTCACTAGCAACAAGAGTACCTCCTCAAGTAAGAGCACATGATTTATCTGCGAGTAATGCAGCTAATATTGGTAATACAACTGTTCAATTTAGCACAACAGGTAACCATAATGTGTATTCAGTTACAGGTGGTTTAGATATATTTGATAATATTATTTATAACTTACAATTTTAAAAAACAGTTTAATTAAATGTTTAAGAGCCCCTCATTTGAGGGGCTTTTTTTCATATTTATAATAAACCCTGTTTGGAAGAGTGAAGAACAGTATTATTTAATAATACAATTACAATATAGATGTCACAACAATTATTTTACGGAAAAATTGAAAATTTTTCTAACCCTATTGGTAATGGAAGTAATTCATATATTAGAGTTAGATTTGATGCTACAACTGATTCTACCACATTAACTAATGTAACTGATGTTAGTGGATACTTAGGTTTAGCTAACATCCGTGTAGGACAACAACTAGTAGAATCATCAGCTTTTTCCTCAGGAGTAGAAATTACAGGAGTAGATGTAGGTGCTCAAACTATTACAGTAGCCTCTCTTCCTGCAACATCAGAATCACAAGGCTTAGCTAGAATTTCTCCTGCTGCAGGAGATTATTACATAGCCTCCGCTTCTTTACAAAGCCCAAATAATACAGATCCGGATTTTAGAAATATTACTGGTAGTGATGAATCTATTTATACTGATACTCCTACTTATGCTATTTTAGGTCAAGCTGCTAATTCTGAACAAACAATTATTAATGGTAGATTCCATAAATATACTATATCAGAAATTACTGGTAGAAATGCTGGTGGTAATGAAGCATCCCTTTATGTAACATGGGGTGAATCAGGATCTCAAGCTGATAGTGGAGATGAATTATATGAGTCTGTACAAGCAACTCCTCTTGTAGAATTAACTGCAAATGATGGTTTAGCTCCTATTTTTAGTAGAGCAGTTACTAACTTAAATAACTTAAATGTTGGTCAAGAAGTAGCGGGTTTCCAAATTGAAACTGTAAACTTTTTTGATGATTTAGTAAAAACAGATATTCTCCAAACTGGATCTCTTGTATCTAAAAACAATGCTATTATTAACTTCAGTGGTTCGGGTGTCCAAGTAGATGCTAGTGGTTCAACTGGCGTAATAGTGCGTATTGATGGTGGAGGCGGTGGTGGCTCAGGTACGTCTGGTTCATCAGGCTCTTCAGGTACATCAGGTTCAAGTGGTTCATCAGGTACATCAGGCTCATCAGGTAGTTCGGGTACTTCAGGTTCTTCAGGCTCATCAGGTACTTCAGGTGCTGATGGTTCAAGTGGTTCTTCAGGCACAAGTGGTAGTTCAGGTTCATCAGGAACTTCAGGTTTAGACGGTTCATCTGGTTCATCAGGTACTTCAGGTACTGATGGTTCAAGTGGTTCTTCAGGCACAAGTGGTAGTTCAGGTTCATCAGGAACTTCAGGTTTAGATGGATCTTCAGGCTCAAGCGGTACTTCAGGTATAGATGGTTCTAGTGGTTCTTCAGGTACCTCAGGAGCAGATGGTAGTTCAGGTTCATCAGGTACTTCTGGTTCATCTGGAACCAGTGGTTCTAGTGGGAGTTCAGGTACTTCAGGTATAGATGGTAGCTCAGGCTCATCAGGTACTTCAGGTATAGATGGTAGCTCAGGCTCATCAGGTACTTCAGGTATAGATGGTAGCTCAGGTAGTTCAGGTACAAGTGGTAGTTCAGGTTCAGCTACTATTACTAATAATACTGATAATAATATATTAACAGCTACAGGTACAGATACTATTAATGGTGAAAGTGCTTTAACATTTGATGGTACTATATTAACCCAAAATACTGAATTTGAAAGAAGAACTTCAGAAATTACAGTTACGGATGGTAATACTGGTAACCTAGTTTCAGTCCCAACAGCAAATTATTTAGGAATGGTAGTAGATTACACTTTACTAGGTAATGATGGTAGAGCTAGATTTGGTACTATAAGAGCTATATTTGATTCTTCATCTATTATTATAGATGAGGTTACAAGTACAGATTTAAATAACGCAACAGATGCAATTACATTCACGGCTTCTACAGGTACTAATGCTGTACTTACAGTAGATAATGGTAGTGGAAGTGGGTATAATGTTACTGTAAAATCCTTTACAAATTTAATTGAAAGATAACTAGTTTTATATATATTTATTAACGTTAAAATAATTTAAAAAACAACACAAATTCTCTATGGCTAACGAATTTAAAATCAGGAAGGGTCTCATAGTATCCGGCTCTTCACAGTTATCAGGTTCAGTATTTATTGTTCCAGGTAATGTTCCTGAAGCCCCTACAGAGGAAACTGTTTTAGTGCTCACATCAACAGGTCAAGTAGCCTACAGAGAATCAGCACAAACTTCAGGTTCATCAGGTAGTTCAGGCACATCAGGCAGCTCAGGCTCAAGTGGTACTTCAGGTTCTTCAGGTAGTTCGGGTACTTCTGGTAGTTCAGGATCTTCAGGTACATCAGGTTCATCGGGTTCATCTGGTTCATCAGGAACATCAGGCTCATCTGGTTCATCAGGCACATCAGGTTCATCTGGTACATCAGGTTCATCTGGTACATCAGGTAGCTCAGGTTCTTCAGGTACATCAGGTAGCTCAGGTTCTTCAGGTAGTTCAGGTACTTCAGGAAGTGCTGGTTCATCGGGTAGCTCAGGTACATCAGGTAGTTCAGGCTCATCTGGTTCTTCTGGTACATCAGGTTCATCAGGTACTTCAGGTTCATCAGGTACTTCAGGTTCTTCAGGTAGTTCAGGTACTTCAGGAAGCGCAGGTAGTTCAGGATCTTCAGGTACATCAGGTTCATCAGGCTCATCAGGCTCATCTGGTACATCTGGTAGCTCAGGCACATCTGGTAGCTCAGGTACTTCAGGTTCTTCAGGTTCATCAGGTACTTCAGGAAGCGCAGGTAGCTCAGGTTCATCAGGTACTTCAGGATCATCAGGTTCTTCAGGTTCATCAGGTACTTCAGGAAGCGCAGGTAGTTCAGGTTCATCAGGTACTTCAGGATCATCAGGTTCTTCAGGTTCATCTGGTACTTCAGGTTCTTCAGGTACTTCAGGTTCTTCAGGTAGTTCAGGTACTTCAGGAAGCGCAGGTAGTTCAGGTTCATCAGGTACTTCAGGTTCATCAGGTACTTCAGGATCATCAGGTACTTCAGGATCATCAGGTTCTTCAGGTAGCTCAGGCACATCTGGTTCATCTGGTAGTTCAGGTACATCAGGATCATCTGGTACATCTGGTAGTTCAGGTAGCTCAGGTACTTCAGGAAGTGCTGGTTCATCTGGTTCATCAGGCACATCTGGTAGTTCAGGCTCATCAGGTAGTTCAGGCACATCAGGCAGCTCAGGATCTTCAGGTTCTTCAGGCACATCTGGTAGTTCAGGTACTTCAGGATCTTCAGGTTCATCAGGTACTTCAGGTTCATCAGGCTCATCTGGTACTTCAGGCTCATCTGGTACATCAGGTAGTTCAGGTTCAAGCGGTACTTCAGGTTCTTCAGGCTCATCAGGTACTTCAGGTAGCTCAGGTACTTCAGGCTCATCAGGAAGCTCAGGTACCTCAGGAAGCGCTGGTTCATCTGGTTCATCAGGCACATCTGGTAGTTCAGGCTCATCAGGAAGCTCAGGTACATCAGGAAGTTCAGGTACATCAGGTAGCTCAGGTTCTTCAGGTACATCAGGTAGCTCAGGTTCTTCAGGTACATCAGGTAGTTCAGGTACATCAGGTTCATCTGGTACATCTGGATCATCAGGTAGTTCAGGTTCATCTGGTACTTCAGGATCATCAGGTAGTTCAGGTTCATCTGGTACTTCAGGATCATCAGGTTCAAGTGGTACATCAGGGTTAATTAATTTATCTACACCAGATACTAATAGACTTATCACTGTAGATAATTCTAATGGTACTAGTGGTACAGCACAACCAAACTTAACGTTTGATGCTACTACAGATGTTCTTACTGTAGGTGAGTATTTAGAAACCACCTCAGATAGAATTGAAGTCGCTAATGGTGCTGATGGTAATATTCAACCTTCTATTAGTGGAACTACATATACTGGTTTAATTTTAGACTATGTAGCTTATAGTACAGATAGATCCCATCAACGTACGGGTACTGTAAGGATAACTGCTAATTCAACAGGTGCTGTTTTAGCTGAAAGTAGTACTACAGATATTGGTAATACAGATGGAATTGTATTTAATGTGACTTCAGGTGGAGGTAATTTTGCCTTAACAGTAAGTAATAGTACAGGTAGTACAATTAGAGTAGTATTCCATAATACTAGACTTAAAGCTTAATAAATAGCTTTACTATAAAGAAAGGTGCCCCTCATTGAGGGGCACTTTGTTTTTTCTATATTATTATAATATGTATACCAGACATAACGGAATTACCTGTTGGAAATGAAAACAGAAAAATAAACGATGAACGAATTTAAAATTAAAAAAGGCCTGATTGTATCAGGTTCTTCCCAATTTAGCGGATCGGTAAACATAGTACCAGGCGAAGTCCCTGAAGCCTCAACCGAAGAAACAGTATTAGTATTAAAACCTGATGGACAAGTTGCTTATAGAGAAGCAGCTCAAACATCAGGTTCTTCAGGTACATCAGGTAGTTCAGGCTCATCTGGTAACTCAGGTAGCTCAGGTAGTTCAGGTACTTCAGGCTCATCAGGTACTTCAGGCTCATCAGGTACTTCAGGCTCATCAGGTACTTCAGGCTCATCAGGTAGTTCAGGTACTTCGGGTGTAGATGGTGCTTCAGGTACTTCAGGTACTTCAGGCTCATCTGGTAGCTCAGGTACTTCAGGTAGCTCAGGTACTTCAGGCTCATCTGGTACAAGTGGATCTTCAGGTAACTCAGGTAGCTCAGGCTCATCAGGAACTTCAGGCTCATCTGGTACATCAGGTAGTTCAGGAAATAGTGGTTCAAGTGGTAGCTCGGGTACATCAGGTTCTTCAGGAACAAGTGGTTCATCAGGTACATCTGGTTCATCAGGTTCTTCTGGTAGTTCAGGTACATCAGGTAACTCAGGTTCTTCAGGTAGTTCAGGCTCATCTGGTACATCAGGTAACTCAGGTTCTTCAGGTAGTTCAGGTACATCTGGTTCATCTGGTTCGTCGGGCACGTCCGGTTCTTCAGGTACGTCAGGTTCATCAGGTTCATCAGGTACTTCAGGAAATTCGGGCTCATCAGGCTCTTCAGGTACTTCGGGTAGTTCAGGTAATTCAGGTTCATCAGGCTCATCAGGCTCATCAGGAACATCAGGAAATTCAGGCTCATCAGGCTCATCTGGTACTTCAGGCTCATCAGGTAACTCAGGGTCTTCAGGCTCATCAGGTTCATCTGGCACTTCAGGTAGCTCAGGTACATCTGGTGTAGCAGGTACATCAGGCTCATCAGGCTCATCAGGCTCATCAGGCTCATCAGGTACATCAGGTACATCAGGTTTATCAGGTGTAAATGGAGCTGATGGTACTTCTGGTACTAGTGGTGCTCCGGGTACATCAGGCTCATCAGGCTCATCAGGTACATCAGGCTCATCAGGTACATCAGGTTCATCAGGTACTTCTGGTGTAGCTGGTACTTCAGGCTCATCTGGTTCATCTGGTACTTCAGGCTCATCAGGTTCATCAGGCACTTCAGGCAGCTCAGGTACTTCTGGTAGCTCAGGTACTTCAGGTTCTTCAGGAAATAGTGGTTCAAGTGGTAGCTCGGGTACTTCAGGCTCATCTGGTACTTCAGGCTCATCTGGTACTTCAGGTAACTCAGGTTCATCAGGCTCATCCGGTACTTCAGGTTCATCAGGTAATTCAGGTAACTCAGGTTCATCAGGCTCATCCGGTACTTCAGGTTCATCTGGCACTTCAGGTTCATCAGGTAACTCAGGCTCAAGCGGTAGCTCAGGTACTTCTGGTAGCTCAGGAACATCTGGATCATCAGGTACTTCAGGTTCATCAGGTAACTCAGGCTCATCAGGCTCATCTGGTACTTCAGGCTCATCTGGTAACTCAGGTAGCTCAGGTAGCTCAGGTAGCTCAGGTAGCTCAGGTACTTCAGGCTCATCTGGTACTTCAGGCTCATCAGGTAACTCAGGCTCTTCAGGCTCTTCAGGCTCATCTGGTACATCAGGCTCATCTGGTACATCAGGCTCATCTGGTACATCAGGCTCATCAGGTAACTCAGGCTCTTCAGGCTCTTCAGGCTCATCTGGTACCTCAGGATCTTCAGGCTCATCAGGCACTTCAGGTAGTTCAGGTACTTCTGGTAGTTCAGGTAACTCAGGTAGCTCAGGTAGCTCAGGTAGCTCAGGTACTTCAGGCTCATCTGGTACCTCAGGCTCATCAGGTAACTCGGGTTCTTCAGGTTCATCAGGCTCATCCGGTACTTCAGGTAGTTCAGGTACTTCAGGCTCATCTGGTAACTCAGGATCTTCAGGCTCATCAGGTTCATCTGGCACTTCAGGTTCATCTGGCACTTCAGGCTCATCAGGTAACTCGGGTTCTTCAGGCTCATCAGGTTCATCTGGTACCTCAGGTAGCTCAGGTACTTCAGGCTCATCAGGTAACTCAGGTAACTCAGGCTCTTCAGGTTCATCAGGTTCATCTGGTACATCAGGTAGCTCAGGTACTTCAGGTTCATCAGGTAACTCAGGTAACTCAGGTTCATCAGGTAGTTCAGGAACATCAGGCTCATCTGGTACATCAGGGTCATCTGGTAATTCAGGTAACTCAGGTAGTTCAGGTTCAAGTGGTACTTCAGGTAGCTCAGGAAACTCAGGAAACAATGGTAACAATGGTTCATCAGGTTCTTCAGGCTCATCTGGTACCTCAGGCTCTTCAGGTACATCAGGCTCATCTGGTAATTCAGGTAACTCAGGTAGCTCAGGTTCAAGCGGTACTTCAGGCTCATCTGGCACTTCAGGTAGCTCAGGAAACTCAGGAAACAACGGTAACAATGGTTCATCAGGTTCTTCAGGCTCATCTGGTACCTCAGGCTCATCTGGTACCTCAGGTAGTTCAGGAAACTCAGGAAACAATGGTAACAATGGTTCATCAGGTTCTTCAGGTACATCAGGCAGCTCAGGAAACTCAGGAAACAATGGTAACAATGGTTCATCAGGTTCTTCAGGTTCTTCAGGTACATCAGGCAGCTCAGGAAACTCAGGAAACAACGGTAACAATGGTTCATCAGGTTCTTCAGGCTCATCTGGCACTTCAGGTAGTTCAGGAAACTCAGGAAACAACGGTAACAATGGTTCATCAGGTTCTTCAGGCTCATCTGGCACTTCAGGTAGCTCAGGAAACTCAGGAAACAATGGTAACAATGGTTCATCAGGTTCTTCAGGTTCTTCAGGTACATCAGGCAGCTCAGGTACTTCTGGTAGTTCAGGTAATTCAGGTTCATCAGGTTCATCTGGTACATCAGGTTCATCAGGTGTTTCAGGTAATTCTGGTACTTCAGGCTCATCAGGTTCATCAGGTACCTCAGGTAGCTCAGGTACTTCAGGCTCATCAGGAAACTCAGGTAGCTCAGGTAGCTCAGGTACTTCAGGAAACTCAGGCTCATCAGGTTCATCAGGTACTTCAGGAAACTCAGGCTCATCAGGTTCATCAGGTACTTCAGGAAACTCAGGAAACGATGGTAACGATGGTAACGATGGTTCAAGTGGTTCATCAGGTACTTCAGGAAACTCAGGAAACGATGGTAACGATGGTAA
>Ga0206127_1003014_pt1 | contig 15992 bp, 12 predicted proteins | sample Helgoland_Spring_6_FD_148646 | JGI IMG/M metagenome (GOLD analysis project Ga0206127, IMG submission 148646) | Pelagic subsurface seawater microbial communities from Kabeltonne, Helgoland, North Sea - Helgoland_Spring_Bloom_20160419_1 | ecosystem: Environmental > Aquatic > Marine > Epipelagic ...
AACCTGAACCAGAACCTGGGCCAGAACCTGAACCAGAGCCTGAACCAGAACCAGAACCAGAACCAGAGCCAGAACCTGAGCCAGAGCCAGAACCTGCGCTAGAACTAGAACCAGAACCTGAACCTGAGCCAGAGCCAGAACCTGAGCCAGAACCAGAACCAGAACCAGAACCTGAGCCAGAGCCAGAGCCAGAACCTGAACCAGAACCTGAACCAGAACCTGAGCCAGAACCTGAACCAGAACCAGAACCAGAACCTGAGCCAGAACCTGAGCCAGAGCCAGAACCTGAGCTAGAACTAGAACCAGAACCAGAACCAGAACCAGAACCTGAGCCAGAACCTGAGCCAGAGCCTGAACCAGAACCTGAGCCTGAACCTGAACCAGAACTAACAATAATACAACAAGCAGTTAAAAAACTAAAGGCCAATATGAGTAACTTATTAGCGGCGTTTAAGAAGATAGACAATATAAATAGTGTACAGATAACGACCATTAAAGATATTAAACCTAACACTGCTAATAGTTTAGATATTACACTAGATGGAAAGTATGACCTATTGAATTCTACTCAAATACAAACAATTATAAAAATAATCATTGATGCATTACCATCCCCACCACAAGACCAAGAGTGGAATATTGTTGTTAAAGAGGGTTCTATTGTAGGAACAGCAACACTTGTAAATATTAATCAAATTTGTTTCAGAAAGGGATCAAAAGTCTTAATTGATAATGTTGGTTACAAGAATATTGAAGATATTCAGAGAGGAGAATACATAAAACAAAATAAAGTTTTAGGTATTGTTTCAAGTCAATTAAATGGACAAATTGTAAAAATTAAAAAAAGTGCGTTTGCGTTTAATGTACCCAGCGTGGATACTTTTGTAACACATAATCATAAAATTTATCATAATAATTTAACATTTTTTGCGAAGAATCTTGTTAATGGAACAACTGTAACAGAAGAAACTGTTAATGAAACCGTTTACAATGTTCTTCTTGATAAGTTTATTTATGGTAAAATGAAAGTAAATAATATTGAATGTGAAACTCTTCATCCAATGAACAAGAAAGCAATTACATTTTATAAGAATTATGTAACAGAAGAACTTAAAAATAAGAATCCATCTGTATTAAAATTATATAGTATTGTAAGAAGCTTAATACCCGACATTAAAAACTGAATAATATTTCAATAAATAATTATATATAATATATATAATTATGAGTTATGGATACCATATTGGTAAAAAACAATCATTCTTCAAAAGTATCAAAGATGCATATGAGAAAGAAGATGGAACATCAGCATATCAAATGTTTTTGAAATCTCCACAAAGACGAGCACTGTCAAAGATAACAGATATAGATAAATCAGAAACCTTAAAATTTGTTAAAACACATAAAATCAAGTTGTTTATTCATAGTGGTTATCTGTTTAATATTGGTAATACACCAACTGAATATAGTATTAATACTGCAATTGATGATATGATCAATGGTGCTGCTATTGGTGTAATAGGTGTTGTTTTTCATGTTGGTAAGCATTGTAAACGATGTTCTGAACTTGATACAATGAATATTATGATTGAATATATTAATGAAGTAATTGATAAAACTAAATCAGTTAAAACAAAATTCTTATTAGAAACAGCATCTGGTGCTGGAACAGAGGTAGCAATTAAATTAGATGATCTGAAATATATTTTTGATCATGTTAATATAAAAAGTAGATTTGGATTTTGTATCGATACATGTCATATTTTTGCTGCTGGTTATGATATTAAAGATAAACCAGATTTATTTATTACTCAATTTGATAAAATTATAGGATTAAAAAAAGTCAAACTAATTCATCTAAATGATAGTAAAGGAAAATTGGATAGTCATCTTGATAGACATAGAAATATGTTAGATGGTACAATAGGCGACAAAGGTTTATCAACTTTTATTAAGCGATTTTATGGCTTACGTATACCAATTGTTTTAGAAACACCCCGAGATAAAACAGAAGAGGATTTAAATTACATCAAAAAGAATATTGATAATATTCAAACTATATAATATATGCCATCAAAAGGATTATATCCTATTTTACCGTATGTTAATGTAATGGAACTATTACAATATTCAAATGATGATGATAAAACTCTTGCTCTTATAAACAAAGATATGTATGATATAATTTATGAACGACGAAAAGAAACAACTAAAACAGAATTAGTTTATATGTTTGAAATGTTTAAACATAATATTAGTAATGAGTTTTTATTAATATTTATGAATTATAATATTTATTCAACTATTTTTGAACTTAAATTATTTTTATATGATTATTTAAAGGACTACGAATCTATCATTCAATTAAGAAAGGAAAATACTATTTTAAATAATAATATGCGTGTTTCTCAAATTGATTGGTTTGAAGAAACTGTTTATATTGATTATTTGTAGAATTTTGATACTTTGTCGAACGCATTAAATGTCTCTTTTTTAAATTCTGGTTCATCATATTTTGCCTGTTTTAGTTCATTTATTTTTTCCAATAGAATTTCTTTAAACTCTTTATTTTGTTCAAATAATGTTTCTTTATATTGTAAATAATTAAATAATGCAACTAGATGTTTTATTTTTATTTTTTGTGTTTTAGCGTTAGATATTTTATCTAAATATTTTTTCATATGTTCACATACATAAAGCGTATCAATTGACCAATATCTATGTTTGTTACAATATCCATCTTCAGTAAAAGAGTTACAATTACAATTTGTTAATTTGCAATTCATTTATTAATAGATAATATTAATATTATAATAACTAATAATCAATTTTGTTAAATGACTAAAATTGATTATTATTATAATATAAATTATAATAAATTATATAATGTTTGCTATTAAACGAGCATTTAGTACATTTAAAATAACAACGGTATATTCTTCAATAGACACAAGCTTACTTCAACATTATGATAAAATAATTAGTTTACAACTAACTAATACATCTGGATATATAGATTCATTCATATATAATTCAAATAATAAATTAATACGTGTATCAAAATGGAAATCAGTTGAAGATTGGGAAAACTGGAATAACTCAACTAATAAGGATCTTTGTCAAAATATTGCAGAGTCAATGGTACAAACACCGATATCTAGTATTAAAGAAACTATTCTTTGTACATCTACATCAGAATAAAAAACCCAATAAAACACCTTTCATACTATAAAAAGTGAAAATTATTATTTAAACTGTATCATACATTATAATATAATTTAACCATGCCAATGATTAAAAGACTTAAAAAAGAGCTTAAATTATTGAAAGAATTAACTGACTCAGATGAGACAATCTATGTATACCCATTAGATATTACTTCTGTCGCACCAACTGAGTATCTCGCTATGATAATTGGACCAGAAGGAACCCCATATGAAGGTGGTTTTTTCTATTTCTATTTAACTTTGCCTGAAAGTTTTCCAATGGAGCCTCCGAAAATCAAGTATTTAACCCAGGGCAATAAAGTAAGATTTAATCCAAATCTATATGTTAATGGAAAAGTATGCTTAAGTGTGATTGGTACATGGGCTGGTCCTGGTTGGTCACCTGCAAATACTATTGTATCTGTTTTACAGATTATTCAAGGTATGGTTTTAAATGATAATCCACTTAAAAATGAACCAGGGTTTGAAACAGCACCCAGCTATAAATTAAATGGCTACAATGAAATTATTCGTTATGAAACATATCGAACTGCATTACTTCATCAGATTCATTCAGTTCCTTTTTCTGTAAATAAAGAGGTATTCTGTTATTTTACAGATATAACAAGACATTATTTTATTAAGAATATTAATACATATTATGATAATATGTGTAAATTATCAAAATTACATGATGGTAAGACATATTCACTTTCTTATCAGAATCAATCTGTAACACCAAATTATTATTCTTTAATACAATCTTTATTTCATATAAAAGATGAAATTAAAATTAAGAACCCTGAGATGGATTTTAGTCATATTATAGTGGCTAGTCCAACAATGGATAAATCACAAGTGACTTTGCCTCTGTTACCGCCAGGTATTAAAAATAAATCAGCAATTTCACAAAAGAATAAACTAGCTACACTACAACAGATGGCACAACAGTTAGGAATTGAGATTAAAAAACAGGGAGTAAAAGGACCAATTAATAAAACAAAGGCTGAGCTTCTTTCAGAGATTATTAACCTCTAATTACAATAAAATATGATTATTATTTAAATATAATTATAATTCTTATTATTATAAGTATATGAATTTTTGTACAAATTGTAATTTTAAATATAATATTGTCAATAAAGATAATAAATTAATATTAATGTGTAATAATTGTGGAAATTCAGAAGATTACAAAAAGAATTTTAAAATTGTAAATAACTATAAGAAAAAAGTTATAGAAAATCTTAATATTATTGATCTTATTTATGACCCTTCATATGCAAGAACTACAAAAATTAAATGCCCTAATAAAGAATGTTTAAGTAGACAAGATAAGAAATTACAAGAATGTATCCTTCTTAATAACAATAAAGATTTTAAGAAAATCTATGTATGTGTTACATGTAAAACACAATGGGGTTATTAAACATAAAAATGATTATTTATTTTAAATAATAAATTATATTATAATATATAATGAGTAATTTTGATATAACAAGCAACGTTGATACATATGATAAAAGTAATACTATTAAGAGAACACTTCCAATTTTGTCTAAATATGAAAAAGCTAGAATTATAGGGGTAAGAATACAACAAATTGCAGATGGTGCAGTTCCATTGGTTGATACTACTGGAAAATTAGATATTCAAGAAATTGTCGAAATGGAATTAGAACAACGTAAAACACCATTAATGGTGCGACGCTATTTATTTAGTAATGTATATGAAGATTGGAAAATTGAAGACTTTTTGAAAATTTAAAAAGTGAATATTAATATTATTTAAAGACATCGTCTATTATAATAAATATATAAATGGTAAAATCTAAAATTTCAAAAACAACGAAAGCAACGAAAGCAACGAAAGCAACGAAAGCAACGAAAGCAACGAAAGCAACGAAAGCAACGAAAGTAACGAAAGCAACGAAAGCAACGAAAGCAACGAAAGCAACGAAAGTAAAGAAGACCGCTACGGGTGGAACTAAAAAAGATGAAGTAGTACAGGCAGTTACTGCTCCTGTGACAATTAAGTCTAAGAAACCCACTAAGGTGGTCAAGGCCGTGGACACAGCGACTGTTCAAGAGGCAACAGCTACTACTGCGGTAGTCATTGATGATTCTGAACTAGTTGATACATCTGTTGTTAATGATGACACTGTTTCAATTGCACCAGATTCACCATATAGTCGTCTTATCAGTACTTTAGATGAACTATTTATTGTACAGGCAGAGATTAAAACAAGTCAAGCGAAGGAACGCCGTCTTCTAATTGAAGCCCGTCGACATAGCACCCGAGTTGGAAAAGATCTTTCTCGTCTACAGAAAAAGTTTGCTCGTCGAAAAGATAAGAGTAAGAATTCCGCATCTGGTATTATGAAATTACAGCCTTTTCATCCAGACTCTCTAATTGTTCAATTTATGGCTAAGGTTGGATATGTATCTGAAAAAGAGTATTCCTATTCACGAGTAGACTGCCTTCGTGCAATTAATGCATATATTAAAGAATTAAATATTCAGGATCCCGACCACAAAGAATATATTAATATCGATTCTACACTGGAAACCCTCTTTCCAGAACTTAAAGGTAAGACTGGGACAGATCGTCTCAGGTATCGTTCAATTATGACTCATCTTGGTCCACATTTCAAATCACCTATTCCACAAGAGACTGGTGAGACTAGTGAGACTAGTGAGGTTAGTGAAGGTGCTTAAGTTTGAATGATTTTCTATGATATGGTGTTAAACCATATTCTTTAATCGCATTCATATGTTTTTTAGTGCCATATCCCATATTATTAAGTAAATCATACTTTTCTAATTCGGGATTTTTATAAACCAAGTCTTTAATATATTCATCATGACATTCTTTTGCTAAGATTGATGCTGCGGCAATTGATGTATACGTATTATCGCCTTTAATAATACAATGATGTGGAATATCTTCGACATCATTGTTTCTTCCTGACAAGTCAATATAGGGAGTATCATCATAAAAACACCCATCAATTAATAATAATGATGGTTTAATTTGTAAATTACCAATTGCTCGTTTCATAGCATTGAATGTAGCATTTAAAATATTAACTTCGTCTATCTCTTTTTCATCTGAATATCCTACTCCATATGCTATTGCGTGTTCTATAATAAAATCTTTTAAAATCTTCCTTCTTTTTTTAGTTATTTTCTTTGAATCTTTTATAGGATATGGTAGTAAAGACTCATCAAAATTTGGATCCCATATAACTGCTCCGGCATACACTCTACCAAATAAAGGACCTCTACCAGCTTCATCAACACCTGCTTCTAATTCTCCGTCTGTGTGAAATGATTTCATATATTATTATTTAATATATGAAAGTTTAAGTAATATTTAATTATCAATATTTCGGTATAAGTAGGCTCTCATTTGATTCATTTTCTTATCTGGTATTCTTTTTTTATTGATTTGAGACAGTGATTTACCTTTGATACAATTGATTAAAAAGTTCATAGAATAGATACCACATTCTGTATTGCCGTATTGATGTTGTTTGCGACTGTGTTTTTTTTTCATTTTAAGATGAGATAAATGATCTGCAAAAGTATCCATTAAGTGTTTAATCTCTTTTGGTGGTTCATCACCAACTGAATCAAAATATACTATCTCTTTTCTGGGAATATTTAAAAATAATGCTACCCAATGACTACCTGATTGGTAGGAATAATCTAAATTAAACACAATACCAATCTTTTTAATACCACTTTTAACAATTTGTTTTGTTTTAAAATTAGTTAATTGGCATTGAAGAGAACTTCCAATATAACAATCCACTGGAACAGTCCCAACAAACATAAACTCTGGATAGGCTTTCTGATATTGTTCCATAACACTATCAATATCAGTTGTTGACAACCATTCATTTTTATTTTCTTTCCATGATTCAGGTGCTTTAGGTTTGAAATGTTTATCTATATTTTTTTTGGTATTATAAGAGATGAATTCTTGATCAATCCAACACCATTCAGTATTACATTTATTACTTAATTTTTCTTTTATTCGTTTCCATAATACTTTATTATTTTTAGACATTTTAATTTTGTCCTTGTGTTTGCTATTATAATCTTTTACAATTTTTAGTAATGATTCTCTTGGTAAACAAGTATATGATCGTTTTCTATTTTTAGTTGGTGCACAACTCATATATTATTATAATATATTATAATTTATTTATATTATATTAGATTTATAATTTTTGTGTTAGCATGTTGTATTTAAAATTGGTTTGATTATCAAAAAACTTTTCGTTTAACTCTTTAAACTGACTTATATTTATATCTTTAACATCCTTTAATTTCTTACTTGAACCAAGTTTATTTATTTTGATTTTATTTAATGGTTGTGGTATCAAACAAGCACCTCTTGAATTGTTTCTTGTAATTATGGCATCAGTTTTAATTTTAATACCATTTCTAACTTGTTTATTGAAAAAACTAATTAGTTCAACTTCAACATTACCATATATTTCATTATAAGTAGATACAATTACTTTAAAAACAATCGGTGATTTTTCGTACATAATTAATTTTTCTGTTGAAGCTTTGTTACCTTTAATTACTTTAATTTCAAAATTCTTGTATGTTGCAATACCACCCTTCTTATAAAGTTGATCAATTGTAATTTCACCGTCCGGTGCTTTTATAATACGATCTTCTAAATTGATAGTAATGTTATTATTCTTATTAGAAATATAGAAATCTCTGAAGAAATGACCATTTATATCAACTTTATTGTTTAATAGTACATCATAATTATATTTCACATGTTGTGTCAATAATTCTTTCTTCTCTTCTTTTGTAAGAGCTTTAACTGAAACATCAATTAAGAATCGATCAGCGTTACCTTCTTTACTTTCTAAATATCTGTAATTTTCTTCTCTATCTGGTAATTTGTAAACATGTCCAGAAATAGTATGAATATAAGGATCTGCCCCGGCAGATGATCCACCAGACCCAGAACCATGAGCACCATCATTATCTGTATCTAATGTTTCACTATCATCATTTGGGAAAACATCAGCATTATTACCAACTCCATCTCCATCTGTATCTAGTGTTTCACTAGCATCAAGTGGGAAAACATCATCCACATCTGCTACACCATCACCATCACCGTCATCATCTGGGTCAGCATTATTACCAATACCATCATTATCTGTATCTAATATTTCATTAATATCAGGAACTCCATCGTTGTCTTCATCATGATATAATTTATAAACTCTAACATGACCACTATTACTTCCATTTCCATCATTATCACCAATAGCCACAGTAGTACCATCAGCACTTAATGATACTGATTGTCCTGAATAATTAAAAGCAGCTTCACCATCAATATTAGCACCTATCTGACTCCAAGTATCAGTATTAAATTTATAAACTTTAACATAACCATTGTAATTTCCATAATTACCAATAGCCACAATAGTACCATCAGCACTCAATGATACTGAAGATCCTGATTGATCACCAGCATTTTCACCATCAATATCATCACCCACCGGAGTCCAAACATCACTAGTAAATTTATAAACTCTAACATGACCACTATTATTTTTCAAACCATTTCCATCATTATATATTGCACCAATAGCCACAATAGTACCATTTTCACTTAATGATACTGACCATCCTGAAAGATCACCAGCATTTTCACCATAAATATCAGCACCCATCTTAGTCCAAACATCACTAGTAAATTTATAAACTCTAACATGACCACTAGCAATTCCATTTCCATCATTCTCATATGCACCAATAGCCACAGTAGTACCATCAGCACTTAATGATACTGACCATCCTGATTGATCACCAGCATTTTCACCATCAATATCATTACCCACCGGAGTCCAAACATCACTAGTAAATTTATAAACTCTAACATAACCATTGTTATTTCCATCATTACCAATAGCCACAGTAGTACCATCAGCACTTAATGATACTGAAGATCCTGAATAATCCTCCTCAGCTTCACCATTAATATCCCCACCCTTCTGTACCCAACTAACATTATTAAAATTATATACTTTAACATGACCACTACCAGTTTCACCAGTTGCACCAATAGCCACAATAGTACCATCAACACTTAATGATACTGATTGTCCTGAATAATCAAAAGCAGCTTCACCATCAATATCCTCACCCAACTGTACCCAACTAACATTATTAAATTTATAAACTTTAACATGACCAGGGCTATATCCAGTGTAATCGAAAGGTTCACCAATAGCACCAATAGCAATAGCAACAGTATTACCATTAGGACTTAATGACAAACTACGAACAGATTCAACAGAAATATCTATTCCTAATTGGTTCCACACTAAAGTATCTATAGAACCTAATGCTGGATTAGTTGGGAAAACATCAGCATTATCGCCAACACCATCATTATCTGTATCTAATGTTTCACTAGCATCATTTGGGAAAACATCAGCATTATCACCAACACCATCTCCATCTGTATCTAGTGTTTCAGTTGAATCAAGTGGGAAATCATCAACCGCATCTACTACACCATCACCATCATCATCTGTATCAGCATTATTACCAATAGTATCTCCATCTGTATCTAGTGTTTCACTTGAATTAAGTGGGAAAGCATCATTAATATCGGGAACTCTATCCTTGTCTTCATCATTATATAATTTATATACTCTAACATGACCACTATCATATCCATTTTCATGATTATACTTTGCACCAATAGCCACAGTAGTACCATCAGCACTTAATGATACTGATTCTCCTGATTTATCATAAGCAGCTTCACCATCAATATCAGCACCTATCTGACTCCAAGTATCAGTAATATATTGATAAACTTTAACATGACCACTACTATTAGTTTCTTTTCCATCATTACCAGTTGCACCAATAGCCACAATAGTACCATCACCATTTAATGATACTGATCCTCCTGAATAATCACCAACAGCTTCACCATCAATATCTCTTCCTAATATTCTCCATCCTTTTGGACCAAAATTGTCACTAGTATCATCTGTCTCAGAAGAATCTTTATTACTATCATATTGATATACTCTAACATGACCACGATTACTTCCATTTTCATCATTACAATATGCACCAATAGCCACAATAGTACCAGCATCATTTAATGATACTGACCGTCCTGAAAAATCATAAGCAGCTTCACCATCAATATCTCCTCCTAATCTTCTCCATCCAATTGGACCAAAATCAGAACTAGAATCATTACTATTAGAATAATTTTTATTACTATCATATTGATATACTCTAACATGACCACTATAAATTCCATTTCCATCATTAGCAGATGCACCAATAGCCACAGTTTTACCATCATAACTTAATGATACTGATTGTCCTGAATGATCATAAATAGCTTCACCATCAATATCAGCACCCAACTGATCCCAACTATCATTATTAAATTTATAAACTTTAACATGACCACTATTAGTTTCTTTTCCATCATTACCAGGTGCACCAATAGCCACAGTTTTACCATCAGCACTTAATGATACTGAAGATCCTGAACTATCACCAGTAGCTTCACCATCAATATCAGCACCTATCTGACTCCAAGTATCAGTAATATATTGATAAACTTTAACATGACCACTAGTAGATTCATTTTCATCATTATCAGTTGTACCAATAGCCACAATAGTACCATCAGCACTTAATGATACTGAATATACTGAATATCCTAAATAATCAGAAGCAGCTTCACCATCAATATCTCCTCCTAATCTTCTCCATCCAATTGGACCAAAATCAGAACTAGAATCATTACTATTAGAAGAATCTTTATTACTATCATATTGATATACTCTAACATGACCACTATCAGTTCCATTTCCATCATTACCTTTTGCACCAATAGCCACAGTAGTACCATCAGCACTTAATGATACTGATTCTCCTGAATGATCCATAGCAGCTTCACCATCAATATCTCCTCCTAATTGATCCCATAATAATTTATCTATGTCAGATAATGCTGGATTAGTTGGGAAAACATCAGCATTATCACCAGTACCATCATTATCTGTATCTTTTGTTTCAGTTGAATTATTTGGGAAAGCATCATTAATATCAAAAACTCCATCGTTGTCTTCATCATTAGATAATTTATATACTCTAACATGACCACTATTATTAGCTGCTGCACCAATAGCCACAGTTTTACCATCAGCACTTAATGATACTGATTCTCCTGAATAATCACTAGCATTTTCACCATCAATATCATGACCCACCAGAGTCCAAACATCACTAGTAAATTTATAAACTCTAACATGACCACTATTATTTTCATCATTCATCAATGCACCAATAGCCACAATAGTACCATTAGCACTTAATGATACTGGATATCCTGATTGATCATAAACAGCTTCACCATCAATATCTCTTCCTAATCTTCTCCATCCTTTTGGACCAAAATCAGAACTAGAATCATTACTATCAGAATAATTTTTATTACTATCATATTGATATACTCTAACATGACCACTATAAATTCCATTTCCATTATTATACTTTGCACCAATAGCCACAATAGTACCATTATCATTTAATGATACTGAATGTCCTGATTGATCAGAAACAGCTTCACCATCAATATCCTCACCCAACTTATCCCAACTACCATTATTAAAATTATAAACTCTAACATGACCACTACTAGTACCATTTACATCATTACCAATTGCACCAATAGCCACAGTAGTACCATCAGCACTTAATGATACTGGATGTCCTGACCAATCACCAGTAGCTTCACCATCAATATCTCCTCCTAATCTTCTCCATCGTATTGGACCAAAATCAGAACTAGAATCATTACTATCAGAAAAATCTTTATTACTATCATATTGATATACTCTAACATGACCACTACTAGATCCATTTCCATTATTATACTTTGCACCAATAGCCACAATAGTACCAGCATCATTTAATGATACTGACCATCCTGACTGATCATAAGCAGCTTCACCATCAATATTAGCACCTATCTGACTCCAAGTACCAGTAATATATTGATAAACTTTAACATGACCACTACTAGATCCATTTCCATCATTACCATATGCACCAATAGCCACAATAGTACCATCATCGTTTAATGATACTGAATATCCTGATTGATCATCAGCAGCTTCACCATCAATATCAGCACCCTTCTGTACCCAACCAGTACCATTAAGTTCATAAACTCTAACATGACCACTATCACTTCCTTTTTCATTATTCATTTGTGCCCCAATAGCAACAGTTTTACTATCAGCACTTAATGATACTGACCATCCTGATTTATCACCACCAGCTTCACCGTAAAGATCTATTCCTAATTGATTCCATACTAAAGTTTCATTATTAGTTCCCATGTTTGTATACAATAGTAATTGATTTTTAAAATTAAAATACAAGTTTATAAAATTAAACCAATAATTATATAAAAATACAATTATATCAGTTTAAACTCAGTAATATATGTAATTTATATTATATTAGATTTATAATTTCTTAAAACTAAATTAATAATATATAAAATAATTTAAATAAATTATATTATATGAACGCACCATCTGAAACATTAATTATTTCAAATAATAAGTATGGTAAAAAAACAATAACTGGATATAAAAAAACAGATGTTAAAAAAAAATTAGAACAATCTATTCATAAGAAAGAGATAGAATTATCTATTATGTGGTGTACAGAATTACATTGTTCTGGATGTATTAAAGACATTTTTAATATTATTATTAAAAATGCAGGTGAGTTAATTGATTCTCCTACTATTTATTTTATGATTGATAAATATTTAGATAAATATGATATTATAAATAATCTTTTTAAAAAATCAATTGATACAAGAAATAATCAAGAAGTACGAAATTTCTTAATAGATTTAATGTATATTTTATGTAGTTCAAACAGAACAATGATGCCTCTTATTAAAATTGAACACCTAAATGAATATACTATTTATAGTAAAAATAAGAATTTTGTAAATACAATACGAAAACCAGACGATAGTCGTGAATCAATAATGGCAATAAATGAAATATTAGTTTTATTGGATAATCGAGATAGATGTAAGTTTGATGATATTGTATTTTGGTATTTTTGGTTAGAAAAAATGGAGACTAAAAATAAACATCAAAAATTATTATTTTGTGATAATCAACGATTAGTATCAAATGGCGTATTATCAAGTAATTTTAGATGGTTTATATGGGAAGCTATTTTAAATTATTCAACACGAACAAATAAACAAATACAATTTTTAATACAAACAATGTATAATTGTTATGTATATAAATTAACAAAGGGTATTATGAAAAAAAGATATTTTATAATTATTCGTGCGTTACATTTATTATTTGATCAAAAAGTAGTACCTATTATAAAAGTTTTTAGTGAACGATTACAGGTGTGTTGTAATTCTAATTTATATTATAAAGAAATTCGTACATATGTAGATAATCATCCAGAAGAAGAAACCAAATTAGAAAATACAATTAATATTGAAGATAAAATAGAAAAAATAAAAGAGAAGATTGAAAAAAAAAAAAAAAAAGAGATAAATATGGAATATTTATTTGATTATAATGCCGTAAAGAACACAAAAAAATAAAATAATATAATAAGAAAATTACAAAAAAATAAAAGAGAGTTATCTTATGCAATGAATCAATTATCCAAAAATAGAAAATTAATATGCAAACAAAAAAATAAATAAAAAAAAATAATAAAATACCTAGGTTTATAAAGTAAACTAGTAAAATATTTAATTTATTAACTAATATTATATGAATTTAATTTATTAACTAATATTATATGAATTTAATATTAGTTAATGATAATTTAGATCACAAACAGTTATTAATTAATAATTGTTTAGATACAACTAAAGTTATTTCTATTGAAGAAATAAATGGAAGAATTAATCATTTAGCAATCGCTCTACATGGTGATATAAATATTAAATTAGGGACGTTTAATTTAAATATTAATGATGATTTCAGTAAAAATCATTTAGTTTCCAAATTAAAAAAAATATGTTTAGAAAATAATTTAAAATATATAGATTTACTCGGTTGTAATATGAAATCTATTTGGGGTAATAGAATTAATGATTTAGAAAATATTTTAGGTGTCGAAATTAGATCTAGTAGTGGTATTGTTGGTAGTGGGAAATGGATTTTAGATGGTATTGATGTTAGAGATATTTATTTTAAGGGTAGTATTGATTTATGTGGTATTGGATTTGTTATAGGAGATGTGGTTGTTGATAATAATGGTGTTAAATATGAAGTAACTCAAGAATCTCCCAATAAGAAATGTAAAGTAATTGGTCATAATAATATCGCTCGCACTGTTTTGATTGTTACTATACCGGCTAATGTATCCGAGTACACGGTTACAGAGATTGAAGATAACGCCTTCTATGATCACACCTCGCTCTCCACCGTTACAATTGGCGACTCGGTTACAACTATTGGAAATAATGCCTTCAAGGATTGTGTCTCGCTCTCCACCGTCACAATTGGCAAATCGGTTACAACGATTGGATTTTATGCCTTCTATGGTTGCACCTCGCTCTCCACCGTCTCAATTCCCAACTCAGTGACAACGATTGAAAATGCTACCTTCTATGGTTGCACCTCGCTCTCCACCGTCTCAATTCCCAACTCGGTTACAACGATTGGAAATTATGCCTTCACGGATTGCTCCTCGCTCTCCACCGTCTCAATTCCCAACTCGGTTACAACGATTGGAGAGTCTGCCTTCTCTGGTTGCTCCATTCTCTCCACCGCCACACTTGGCAACTCGGTGACAACGATTGGACAGTATGCCTTCTCTGATTGCTCCTCGCTCTCCACCGTCTCAATTCCCAACTCGGTTACAACGATTGGAATGTATGCCTTCGAGAATTGCTCCAAGCTCATCACCGTCACACTTGGCAACTCGGTGAGAACGATTGGATTTTATGCCTTCATGGATTGCACCTTGCTCTCCACCGTCTCAATTCCCAACTCGGTTACAACGATTGAAAAGGGTGCCTTCTATGGTTGCTCCATTCTCTCCACCGTCACAATTGGCGACTCAGTTACAACGATTGGAGATTATGCCTTCACGAATTGCTCCTCGCTCTTCACCGTCACAATTGGCGACTTGGTTGAAACGATTGGAAATAGTGCATTTTATAATTGCTCCAAGCTCATCACCGTCACACTTGGCAACTTGGTGATAACGATTGGACAGTATGCCTTCTATGGTTGCACCTCGCTCTCCACCGTCTCAATTCCCAACTCGGTGACAACGATTGAAAAGGGTGCCTTCTATGGTTGCACCTCGCTCTCCACCGTCTCAATTCCCAACTCGGTGACAACGATTGGAGATAATGCCTTTCGTTATACTAATACAACTGTTACATTAACAGTTAGAGGTTCACTTACAACATTTAACAATAAATTTTTGGAACGGAGAGCTTTGTGGTGGGGTAGTAATACAACTTGGAAAGAGCACGGGCAAGTCGATCCTGGACCCGAGCCAGAGCCCGAACCAGAACCAGAACCTGAACCAGAGCCTGAACCAGAACCTGAACCAGAGCCTGAACCAGAACCTGAACCAGAGCCTGAACCAGAACCAGAACCAGAGCCTGAACCAGAACCAGAGCCAGAGCCTGAACCAGAACCTGAACCAGAGCCTGAACCAGAACCAGAGCCAG
>Ga0206127_1003017_pt1 | contig 15986 bp, 13 predicted proteins | sample Helgoland_Spring_6_FD_148646 | JGI IMG/M metagenome (GOLD analysis project Ga0206127, IMG submission 148646) | Pelagic subsurface seawater microbial communities from Kabeltonne, Helgoland, North Sea - Helgoland_Spring_Bloom_20160419_1 | ecosystem: Environmental > Aquatic > Marine > Epipelagic ...
CACCGGGTTCGACGATCTGGAACTCGCCCGGATCGTAACCCCCGCGTTAACGACAGTGCATGTACCACATCGCAAAATGGGTCGTGAAGCAGCGCGCGAACTGGTCAGGATGGTCGAAAAAAAGAGCCTGGGCACATCGACCGAACTGGACACCTGGATTGTCATTCGCGAATCATTGGACCGCCCACCATGTTAATTGTGATTACGTGCAACCCTAGAGCGGTTCGTCGTTCAGTTTGAATTCAAGGGTTTTGCGAGACGCTTGTCTCATCTACAGTTGCCTGAAATCACAGAGCGCATAAAAGCATGGGATAAAAATCACCCTAAAAGCGCAAATCGGAAAACTGCGGCGGATACCCCCCCGATCAATGGCTAACCCAAAGGACAAGACTGTCTAAACTTGTTCAGGGGAGTTTTTGCATACCTGTTTGCGCCATGGCGATGCTCATTTCGTCACTCAACACCTCCCACAAGCGGTTTAGGCCAGCCTCACCGCCCGCGGCAATTGCGAATTGCAGGATTCGCCCGAAAAACACAAAGTCCGCTCCTGACGCCAACGTCTTAAGCGCGTCCTCACCAGATCTTAACCCACTGTCAAAAAACAATGGGAAGTCTTGGCCAACCGCTTGGCGAATTTTTGGCAGAACTTCAAATGGCGCTGGCGCACTCTCCAACTGCCGGGCGCCGTGGCTCGACACTTGAATGGCGTCGACACCCTTTGCCTTAAGCATCTGTGCGTCTTCGACATCGAGCACACCTTTAACGACAAGCTTGCCGGGCCACATATCCCGCATGCGTGCCAGCGTATCCCAATCGGCACGCGCGCGACTTTCGGTGCGGTCAAATTCATAGCCGGGCATATCAAAATTGGCCATTTGCGGCTTGCCCCCAAAAAGGGCCGACAGCGACCATTGTGGATGCAAAGCAAAGTCGATGAATTGACGTGGACCGATGCGGAATGGCATCTTAAAGCCATGTCGCAATTCACGAGGACGACGGCCAACTTCGGGTACGTCCACCGTCACAATAAGGGTCTGGTACCCTGCGTCGCGCGCACGGTCCACCAGCTTGAATGTACCAGTACCATCACCACTGAAATAGATCTGGAACCACGCATGACCTTGGGCGACATCTATGATTTTTTCTAACGGGGTCGACGCGACCGTCGATACGCCATGCGGCACTTGATAACGGGCGGCGAGACGGGCCAGCATTAGATCTGCGCCCTGCCCCGACAGGTTGCACATGCCCATGGGTGCAATACCAAACGGCCGTTCTGCAGGCACACCAAACAACGTTGTGGCCAGCGATCGGTCTGCAACGTTACGCAATATACGTGGTCGCAGTGTGGCTGCGTCAAGCGCCGCACGATTGCGCACAGCACCGGTTTCAGATCCCGCAGCGCCGTCAATATAGTCAAAAACCATCCAGGGAAGGCGCCGCCGTGCCAAACGGCGCGCGTCGGCTGACGAGTGAATATGTTTTGCTTTCGTCATGACCTTTGCTCCCTTAGCGCGAATTTTTGTTTTTTATGCCAGGGTCAAGTTTAATGATAGGCATTTTGTGTCTCCGCTTTCGCACGTATAGACGATAGACGTCATTTTCAGGGCACAGAGGGTTCGTATCAGAACCTTTTCACCGACTTTCAAAGCGCATTTGAAACGCGGTCAAAAGGTAAGCATACTCCAGCTCCACAAACGGGGTTTTGTAACCGTCACAGAAAGCTTGATCGCCGATAAACCCACAAAGGTTATTGTCGTTATTCACATGATGTAAATGCCGCTCGCAATATTGGCAATAGTGCGCATGGCACTAACAAGAAACCGAAATGTCAAAGTGCACGGTCGAACTTTCACATATCATTGTAAGCGGTTCGTATAAATCACATATTTGAATTGGTTGCGCGATAGTGTGTGCCCTCTGATATAAGATCCTCAGAGGTAAATTGATGTGCCAAATAGGGCGCATAAAACGCGATGACATCTGTCTGCTTTGATGCAATAACTGCTATCAAAAAAGCGGGATCAAACCGTGACAAATCCAGTCTAGCTGGAAGCCGATGGGTGTGCTCAAAGGAGCGGAAGCTAAAAAGTCGCGTCCGCTTAAACGCACGCGACTTTTCAAGAATAGTACGCCTTATAAACTAGCGACACGCGATTTAGCGAGGGCTTGGCGCAGGTCCGTCAGTTCCTGTGCGATAAGAAATGCAAGTTCCAGCGATTGCGACGCATTAAGACGCGGATCACATGCAGTGTGATAGCGGTCGCTCAGGTCCTCGTCGCTGACAGCGCGAACGCCACCAGTACATTCAGTCACGTCTTGACCAGTCATCTCAAAATGCACGCCACCGGGTTGGGTGCCCTCTGACTGATGAACAGCAAAGAACTCGCGCACTTCGCGCAGAACTGAGTCAAATGGGCGCGTTTTGTACCCGGTAGACGACTTGATCGTGTTACCGTGCATTGCATCGCAGACCCATACGACCTCTGCACCTTCTTCGCGCACTGTATTTATCAGACGTGGAAGATGCTCGCCTACGGAACCTGCTCCAAAGCGCGCGATCAGCGTCAGACGCCCTGCCTCGTTCTCTGGGTTGAGCTTTTCCATGAGCAGTTTCAAATCATCAGACGTCATGGTCGGCCCACATTTCAGACCAATCGGGTTCTGAACGCCGCGCGCAAATTCAACATGCGCACCATCTGGTTGACGCGTGCGGTCTCCGATCCAAATCATGTGGCCCGAACCGGCCAGCCATTTCCCAGACGTCGAATCAATGCGCGTTAGTGCCTCTTCGTATTCTAACAAAAGTGACTCGTGGCTCGTGTAGAACTCGACGCTTGAGAACTCATGCGATGTGTCACCGTCGATGCCGGCTGCGGCCATGAAATCAATGGAATCCTGAATGCGGCTGGCGATTTCTCGGTATTGCTCGGCCTCTTTGCCATCGGCAAAACCCAGCGTCCACGAATGCACCCGGTGCATGTCTGCAAAGCCGCCCGTTGAAAAGGCACGCAACAGGTTAAGGGTCGCAGCAGCCTGAGTGTAGGCGTGAAGCATTTTCGCGGGATCTGGAATTCTTGCCTTTGGCGTGAATGCAAGCTCATTAATGATGTCACCGCGGTAGCTTGGCAGTTCAACACCATCGATTGTTTCTGTTGGCGCTGAGCGCGGTTTGGCGAACTGGCCGGCCATGCGGCCGAGTTTGATGACCGGCACCTTGGCGCCATAGGTCAGCACCATTGCCATCTGTAGCATCACTTTGAACGTATCGCGGATGCCGTCAGCACTGAACTGATCAAATGCTTCGGCACAATCGCCACCCTGCAACAGGAATGCATCACCGCGCCCGGCAGCAGCCAGATGCGCCTTTAGGCGACGCGCCTCCCCTGCAAAAACCAACGGCGGATATTTCGAGAGCTGCGCCTCGACCGTATTCAGGGCCGCTGCATCTGTATAATCGGGCATCTGAACTCGGGGCTTGTCACGCCAGTCAGATTTTGTCCAATCACTCATCGTCTTTACTCCGCAAACTGTTAGCGATCTCAGGGTCGCCGTTCCTGTATACTAAAGCCAACCAGAGGTGACCATATCCGAAATGCGCCCCCTTGACGTAGCATCGGACGCGTGATCATGCTTTTTAAACACATAACTTCAGCGTCCTGTGGGCGTCTGAATCACATCAGGAACACTGCCGTAATGTCGATACAGCGCCCGGCTTCGCGGACCCAACGCGACACCACGCCCCCAAAGCGGTATGTCTTTGTTTTGCTGGATAATTTCACATTGTTGTGTTTTTCTGCGGCGCTAGAAAGCTTACGCATTGCCAATCGGATGGCGGGCAAACAACTTTATAGCTGGCAGATTATAGGCGACGGCGGGGATATTGCATATTGCTCTGCGGGTACGGGATTCAAGCTTGACGGCGATTTGCACGATTTGAATCGAGACGACGTGGTCATGATTTGCGGTGGCATAGACGTTCAGGCTGCGACAACGAAACGGCTTTTGGGTTGGTTGCGTCGTGAGGTGCGCAAAGGTGTCCCAGTTGCAGGTCTTTGTACGGCTGCATACACGCTGGCCAAGGCAGGATTATTAGACGGGAAAAAGGCGACAATCCATTGGGAAAACCAAGATAGCTTTGCAGAAGAGTTCCAAGAAGTCGAGTTAACCAAGTCAGTCTTTGTCGTGGACGGACTGCGGTTGACCACTGCTGGTGGCACTTCGTCTATTGATCTGATGCTGAAGCTGATTGCCGATGATCATGGTGAAGATTTGGCCAATTCTGTTGCGGACCAACTGATTTATTCGTCGATCCGGACCGACCAAGATACGCAACGTTTATCGGTACCCACACGAATTGGTGTGCGCCACCCAAAGCTCAGTCAGGTTATTCAAATAATGGAACAGAATATCGAAGAGCCGATCAGCCCTTCGATCTTGGCCAAGGATGTTGGCATGTCCACCCGTCAACTCGAACGCTTGTTTCGTCGTTACCTAAACCGAAGCCCAAAGCGATATTATATGGAATTGCGCTTGCAAAAGGCCCGCAACCTTTTGATGCAAACGGACATGAGCGTTATAAACGTAGCACTTGCCTGCGGCTTCGCCTCGCCTTCGCATTTCTCAAAATGCTATCGGGCGCACTATGATACAACACCTTACCGTGAACGTGGCACCCACGCGTCACGGCTATCTATCTGAGCAACTCGGAACGTTCGACTTGTAACGGAAGGGGGCTTTGTTGCACAAATCGGTCTAAGGTCGATCTTCCCCTTATCCCAGACGGATTTAGCTCATAGCCTCTGTCCGAGGTATGCCAAGTGCGGTGAAGCCGTTTAGGATGGCAGCGCAGATTTGGATCTCCGCAATCTGGCGATCAAAGTCGTGCGCCGAGAGGCGCTGATCGAGTAGTTTCACACAATGCATCTTGGTTTCGACGCGGCTTCTGCGGTGGTATCCGGTCACCCGTCGCCGTCACGCGCGGCCCAGATACTTTGAGGATCGCACCGCTTCGTTGCGCGCTCTGGCCCCGGGGGTGTTGGTCTTCCATAATTTGGCATTTTTGCACGTCGGTATGACTACATGGGCATCTCGTGGAGCAATCGCATCGTGACATTTGCGCGTGTCGTATGCCCCGTCTGCTGTGACGCAGCCGAGTTCTTGGTCCGGTGGGATTTGGTAGAGCAGATCTGGCAGAATGGGCGCATCCCCGATGCTGCTACTCGTGACCTTGATTGCCGGTATCTCAAGCGTTTGCGCGTCTATCCCGATATGTATCTTGCGCCACAGGCGACGTTTGGGACCACCATGCTTGCGGGCGTTCCACTCGCCTTCCCCTTCAGCTTTGATGCCCGTGCTGTCGATAAGCAGGTGCAGCGGTCGGGATGAACCCTTGTAGGGAATAGTGACTGAAAACGTCTTCTGACGGCGACATAGAGTGCTGAAGTCTGGAACAGACCAGACCAGTCCAATCCGCCAAGCTTGAGAAGGCTCGCAACAAACCCTGTCGTCTGCCTCAACGGCAGGCCAAACAGCACCTTCAGGGTCAAGCAGGCTTGTATCGCCGCATCACTGTAGGCCTGCTGACGTCCCCGCCGCCCAGAAGGTGCGGCATCCCACACCATCCCCGCGTCAAACCCGATCGAAAGCGATACCCGCTTATTCAGAGGAAGGTTATACTCTGCCCAGTTGCGGGTCTTGTACGTCGTAGGTGCCCAGCTGCTCATAAGCCTCAGCTATCACGCTGGATTCATGACGTGAATCCCAGATAATGCTGATTTGTGCAACAAAGCCCAATTCATTCATAAGCTTGTTGTATTTTTTCATTTACCAAGGGCGTCACGAATTTGCTGACGTCCCCCCCGAGCCGCGCGATCTCTTTGACCAGCTTGGACGCGATCGCCTGATGCTTTGTCTCTGCCATCAAAAACACAGTTTCGATGGTATCATCTAGCTGTCGGTTCATCCCGACCATTTGGTATTCGTATTCGAAATCGGCAACCGCACGGAGCCCACGAAAAATGATACGCGCACCCACATCACGAGCGCAGTCGATCAACAGGTTGTCAAAGGGATGCGCAACGATTTCCGTATTGGTTTGATCAGACAACTTTGCACACTCTGCCTCGATCATCTGAACCCGGTCGTCAAGAGAGAACAACGGCCCCTTGTCTCGATTGATCGCCACCCCAATGACTAAACGATCAACCATCGGGCTGGCGCGCCGGATGATGTCAATATGGCCCAATGTAATCGGGTCAAAGGTACCAGGGTAAAGGCCAATACGCATGGGCATCTCCAATCAACATCAGGAGTTGAATGCAACATGTCAAACAGAAGAATGCAACCCGGCTAATGTCCCATTATCATACCTTGTAGCGCGTCTTTTTCCATGGCCAGCTCTGCCAGTCGCGCTTTTACAACATCTCCCAACGTAATCAGGCCTATCAGTTGCCCTGCCTCTACCACTGGCATGTGCCGGAACCTTCCGCTTGTCATCTTTTCCAAAGCATGATCGGCGCTGTCTTCTCGTGTACAGGTGACCAGTTTTTTCGTCATGAACCTTTCAACTGGTTCAAGAAGAATGGATCCGCCCTGGCTGGCTAAAACACGCACGATGTCACGCTCTGACAAGATCCCATCGGCGACGCTACCGTCTTTGGATACAACAACTGTTCCAATTTTGCGCTCTGCCAACATCTTTGCTGCCTTGGACACAAGCGTGCCCGGCGGCACCGTTACAACAGCGTCATCGGGTTTTGATTTGAGGATCTGGTGTACCAGCATGCGGCTCTCCTTGGCTACAAGATCTTGTTACGTAGCGTCCTCGCGTCAGGGCCCCTCTGTCAAGCCCACGATTGCGCATGCGTCAAGCGGCCTGCTCTGCCAGCAACAGTAGAGAGAGCATTATACTTTAATTGCATGATGCATGAGACGGCCCAATTAAACGCGTGTTCAAACAGCATGAATATCTAATCGAGCAACCTGCGTTACTGCAAAGCTTCCAATCTCGCAACTTCGCCTCTTATCCCCTTGCTCAGCTCTTCGGCGAATCGGTTCAGGGTGTGGTGTTGGCGGTCCGTAGCGTGGCGGATCAGATAAAAGCTGCGGCTGAGTGAAAACTGATCCGTTAGCACCCGCTCAACACCCGGAGCGGCCGGCAAGGCAAAATCATGCACAACCCCCACCCCCCCGCCTTGGCGCAACAGGTTCAATTGGACAGATACCGAATTGGACGCTAGCGCCACACGCGGCGCGCCAGCGTCTGCCAAATAGTCCAATTCTCGATCAAAAATCATGTCAGATATGTATCCAACGATCCGATGCTGCTTGAGATCCGCGATACTGTTGAGGGATGGCGCAGATGCGAGATACCTGCCGCTTCCGGCAAAGTGCAGCTTGTAGTCGGTGATGCGTTGAACCGTCAGACGCCCGGCTGTCGGTGCGCTCACCCCAATGGCCATGTCTGCTTCGCGACGCGACAGGTTGAATACACGCGGCAGAGCAACGATTTGAATGTCGAGCGCGGGATGCTGAGCGGTCAACGCAGCACAGACCTGCGGCAAAAGATAGTTTGCACAACCGTCCGGGGCCCCCAGCCGTATCTGCCCGCCAAGCGCGACCGATTGCGGCCCTTTTGCCTGTGGATGATGGTCGATAACCCCCTCTGCCGCAGCGCGAATAGCAGCCTCGGCAGCATCAGCCTTTATCAGCAACCTTTGGCCTGAATCGGTCAGTGCGTAGCCTTGCGGAGATTTGACGAACAGCGACACGCCCAATTGTTTTTCCAGCCGTGCTATGCGCCGCCCGAGCGTTGCAGCATCAAGCCGAACGACAGAGCTTGCGCCAGACAGTGTTTCCGCACGCGCCACTGCCAGAAACAGGCGCAGATCGTCCCAATGTGTTTGCAAACTCTGCGACCTTCCTTAGCATCTGACACCTGCCAGTGCTGCAATGTGACAGGCGTAATGCATTTTTGCAAAACGATTTTGCTAAATTTCCCCTTTTAGACCGCATTATGCAAGACTACCTTGTCATAACAAAGCGAACATGACCCCGTGCGCTTACCCCGACCCGCATGCCATGCGCCCCAGACCGACGCACCCAAACAGGAGACTTCCATGCAAGAGCTCACCCATTATATCAACGGCGCCCATGTCAAAGGCACATCAGGCCGTTTCGCCGATGTGATGAACCCCGCCACCGGCGAAATTCAGGCCAAGGTGCCGCTTGCTTCCTCAGACGAGGTTGCGCAGGCCGTTGACATTGCAGCCAAGGCGCAACCCGCCTGGGCCGCTGTCAATCCACAGCGCCGGGCGCGGGTCATGATGAAATTCGTGGATTTGCTGAACCGCGACATGGAAAAACTTGCCGAAGCGCTGAGCCGCGAGCATGGGAAAACATTGCCCGACGCAGCAGGTGATGTGCAACGTGGCCTTGAGGTTGTTGAATATTGCATCGGCGCGCCGCACCTGCTGAAAGGTGAATATACCGACAGCGCAGGCCCCGGTATCGACATGTATTCCATGCGGCAGGCACTGGGTGTGACAGCTGGCATCACCCCATTCAACTTCCCTGCCATGATCCCCATGTGGATGTTCGCGCCCGCCATCGTCTGCGGCAACGCCTTTATCCTGAAGCCATCGGAACGCGATCCTTCAGTGCCACTGATGCTTGCCGAATTGATGGAGGAAGCAGGCCTGCCCAAGGGCATTCTTCAGGTGGTCAACGGTGACAAAGGCGCGGTCGATGCCATCCTACATCATGATGTCATCCAGTCGATCGGATTTGTAGGCTCCACTCCGATTGCTGAGTATATTTATGGAACGGGCTGCGCAAACGGCAAACGTGTACAGTGCTTTGGTGGCGCCAAAAACCACATGATCGTGATGCCTGATGCCGACATGGATCAGGCGGCTGACGCGTTAATTGGCGCGGGGTACGGCGCTGCGGGTGAACGCTGCATGGCAATTTCGGTTGCAGTCCCTGTGGGCGACGAGACCGCTGACAGGCTTATCGAAAAGCTTGTGCCACGGATCGAAAAGCTGAAGGTCGGACCGTACACTTCGGGCACAGATGTCGACTATGGCCCTGTGGTGACCGCTGCTGCCAAGGCCAATATCGAACGGCTGGTTCAAACCGGCATCGATCAGGGCGCAACGTTGGTGGTTGATGGCCGCGATTTCAGCCTGCAAGGCTATGAGGAAGGATTCTTTGTCGGCCCACACCTGTTTGATCACGCCACTAAAGATATGGACATCTACAAACAAGAGATCTTTGGCCCGGTTCTGACAACCGTGCGGGCGCAAACTTTTGAAGAAGCAATTGGTCTCGCGATGGATCATGAATACGGCAACGGCACTGCGATCTTTACCCGCGACGGCGATACGGCGCGCGATTTTGCCAATCGGGTGAACGTTGGTATGGTCGGTATAAACGTGCCAATCCCAGTGCCACTGGCCTATCATACATTTGGGGGCTGGAAGAAATCCGTCTTTGGCGACCTCAACCAACACGGCCCAGATGCGTTTAAGTTCTACACGCGTACTAAAACCGTGACAGCGCGCTGGCCATCAGGCATCAAGGAAGGCGGAGAATTCTCGATCCCTGTCATGGAATAGTGGGCCCACTTGCAAACAAATATCTCATAATGGCAGCCCCGACACTGGGCTGCCATTCTGGACGGTTCGCGTTTGCGGCAGCGCCAAAACAGCGGCCTTGCAATCCTATGGTAAAGGCGAGAACAAAGATGGCAATCTCTGCATGACAGCAGCAAAGGGAACATCATGGACTTTGCATTGAACGAAGAACAGAGCGCAATCTTTGATATGGCACACGCCTTTGGCCAATCTGAAATTGCCCCGCATGCCCGCGACTGGGAAGCAGATGGAACCATCCCCAAAGCGTTGTGGCCCAAGGTTGGCGCGCTTGGCTTTGCTTCACTTTATGTGTCGCAGGACGCCGGTGGCGCAGGCCTGTCGCGTCTAGATGCCACGCTGGTTTTTGAAGCACTTTCAATGGCGTGCCCCTCTGTTGCTGCGTTTTTGTCTATTCACAACATGTGCGCCAAGATGCTTGACAGCTTTGCCGATGACGATCTGAAGGCGCGCGTGATGCCGGGTGTGCTGAGCATGGAAACCGTACTTAGCTATTGCCTGACCGAACCGGGTTCGGGATCGGATGCCGCCGCCCTGCGCACACGTGCCGACCGCACGAACGAAGGATACACGCTCAATGGCACTAAGGCTTTTATTTCTGGCGGCGGATATTCAGATGCATACGTCTGCATGGTACGCACTGGCAACGCAGGCCCAAAAGGGGTTTCAACCGTCTATGTCGAAGATGGGACCAAGGGCCTGAGTTTTGGTGCAATCGAAGATAAAATGGGCTGGCGCAGCCAACCAACAGCGCAGGTACAATTCGACAATTGCAAAATTTCAAGCGATAGCTTGGTGGGTGAAGAGGGCATGGGCTTCACATATGCGATGAAAGGGCTGGATGGTGGCCGTCTGAACATCGCCGCCTGTTCACTGGGTGCTGCGCAGTCAGCAATTGACTCCACTCTGGCTTATATGGGCGAGCGCAAAGCTTTTGGCCAACCGATCGACCAGTTTCAAGGGCTGCAATGGCGCCTTGCGGACATGGAGATCGAACTTCAAGCTGCCCGCACTTTTCTGCGTCAGGCGGCGTGGAAGCTGGACAGCGGCGCCCCGGACGCGACCAAGTTTTGCGCCATGGCCAAGAAATTCGTAACCGAAGCCGGATCGAAGATTGTCGATCAATGCCTGCAACTGCATGGCGGCTATGGCTATCTGGCCGACTATGGGATCGAAAAGCTGGTGCGCGATCTGCGCGTACACCAGATCCTTGAGGGTACAAATGAAATCATGCGTGTGATCGTCGCGCGGGATATGCTGAAAAACCGATGACAGATATTTCCATCCGCATCACCGGGCGCGCGGGCCGGATCACCTTGAAACGCCCCGAGGCGCTGAATGCCATGACCTATGACATGTGTTGCGCGATCGAGGCTGCAATAGATGGCTGGCGCACAGATCCGGCTGTGCATCTGATCGTTTTTGATGCCGAAGGCACGCGCGCCTTTTGCTCTGGTGGCGATATCGCGGAACTGTACGAGACCGGCACCAAAGGTGATTATTCCTATGGTCAGACGTTTTGGGCTGACGAATACCGCCTAAATCACAAGATTTTTAACTTTCCGAAACCTGTTGTCAGTTTCCTGCAGGGCTTTACCATGGGCGGTGGCGTGGGAATTGGCTGCCATGGCTCACATCGGGTCGTGGGCGATAGTAGCCAGATTGCCATGCCAGAATGCAGTATCGGTCTTGTCCCGGATGTGGGAGGCACATTGATGCTGGCGCTTGCGCCGGGTAGACTGGGCGAATATCTGGGCACGACCGCAGCGCGGATGAACGCCGGCGATGCGATATTCGCAGGCTTTGCCGATCACTACCTTTCCGAAACAGACTGGCCCGCACACATTGCCCTGTTGGAAACCTCAGGCGACGTCGCGGCACTTGAAGCAGCGGCAACCACCCCTGCCCCGGGCCCCTTGCAAGCGGCCGTACCCGACATCGAGCGGCACTTCTATGGTGCGTCTTTGGGTGACATCGTGACAACGCTCAGGGCCGAGGACAGCGATTTCGCCCGCGATACGTTAAAGCGGATGGGGCGCAACAGCCCTCTGTCCATGGCCTGCGCCATCGAAACGCTGCATCGTTTGCGCGGCCCATCCATCAGTTTGGAAAAGGCGCTCGATCTTGAATATCGTTTCACCGCACGCGCGATGGAGCACGGCGACTTCCTTGAGGGGATAAGGGCCGCGATCATTGATAAGGACCGCAGCCCACAATGGCAGTTCACAGATGGCGACGTCCCTGCGACCGCAGTGAGCAAAATGTTGATGCCACTTGGAAAAATGGCTCTGAAACTGGGAGATGCAGGCATGAAGATCGGATTTATCGGTTTGGGCAATATGGGCGCCCCAATGGCAGCCAATCTGGCACGCGCCGGGCATACTGTCACAGGTTTTGACACCGCTGGCACCACGGCCGAGGGCGTGACCAATGTGGCTTCTGCATCCGCAGCGGCAACAGGGCAGGCTGTTGTCATCACGATGCTGCCCAACGGCGCAATCCTGCAAGATGTGGCGGCGCAGGTGATCCCCGTAATGCGCACCGGAGCGACGCTGGTCGATTGTTCGACGGTGGATGTCGAAAGCGCGCGAGTCGTGGCCGAAATGGCTGAGGCCGCAGGCTTGCTGAGCGTCGATGCGCCGGTGTCAGGTGGCATCGGTGGTGCTGCAGGCGGCACGCTGACTTTCATGGCCGGTGGCAGTGCGCCTGCTTTTGCAGCGGCCAAGCCACTTTTTGATATCATGGGCCAAAAGGCCGTCCATTGTGGAGATGCGGGTGCCGGACAGTCAGCCAAAATCTGCAACAACATGATACTTGGCGCGACCATGATCGCCACCTGTGAAGCCTTTGCTTTGGCCGACAAATTAGGTTTGGACCGGCAAAAAATGTTTGATGTGGTCAGCACGTCATCTGGCTACAGCTGGTCAATGAACGCCTATTGCCCCGCCCCCGGGATCGGCCCACAAAGCCCGGCTGACAATGACTATCAACCAGGCTTCGCCGCTGAGTTGATGCTGAAGGATCTGGGCCTAAGCCAACAAGCCGCTGAAGCCGTAGACGCGGACACCCCAATGGGTCAACGTGCACTCGAACTGTACCGCAATTTTGTAGAGAATGAAGATGGAAAAGGTAAAGATTTCAGTGCGATGTTGCCACACTTTCAATCGCGCAACCGTGACTGAGGCTGCGATTTCCTGATACGCGACTCTGATCAGAATAGCGCGTGATGGTGGATCGATTTGCCTAAAGCGTTATGCGAAAATCTTGCAGCATCTGACTCTGCCAAAAATCAACAATCTTCACGTGTTAATTAATGAATAATCTGTCAGGGATTTTGGCCAACGCTATCGAAAAACCCCGCGCTAACAGAGCCCTCAGCACCTCACCGAGGTGTTTCCGTTTATGTCAAAACAACTGCAAGCTTCCGCTCTGGCTATTCGGCTGCAACTTTGCGCGCGGATAACATCGGCTTAAGGTAGTGACCTGTATGGCTATCAGCGTTTTCCGCAACCTGTTCGGGCGTGCCGGTTGCAACCACTTGACCACCACCATCACCACCTTCGGGGCCAATATCGATAATGTGATCAGCGGTTTTCACAACGTCTAAATTGTGTTCAATCACGATGACTGAATTGCCCTGATCCACCAATTCATGCAACACTTCCAACAACTTGCGTACATCTTCAAAATGCAGCCCGGTGGTTGGCTCATCTAAAATGTAAAGCGTCCGACCAGTCGACCGCTTGCTAAGCTCTTTCGACAGTTTCACCCGCTGCGCCTCGCCCCCTGACAGGGTAGTCGCCTGCTGACCAACCTTAATATAGCCAAGGCCCACCCGCATCAGCGCATCCATCTTTTCACGAATGCTGGGCACCGCCTGAAAGAAGGTTTGCGCGTCTTCCACGGTCATATCCAAAACGTCTGCAATCGACTTGCCCTTGAACTTGATCTCTAGGGTTTCACGATTGTACCGCGCTCCCTTGCAAGTCTCGCATTCCACGTAAACATCTGGAAGGAAATGCATTTCGATTTTGATGACGCCGTCACCCTGACATGCCTCGCAACGACCGCCCTTGACGTTAAAGCTAAATCGCCCGGGCTTATATCCACGTGCCTTGGCTTCTGGCAGGCCAGCAAACCAGTCACGGATCGGTGTGAACGCCCCAGTGTAGGTCGCAGGGTTTGAGCGCGGCGTACGACCAATAGGCCGTTGATCGATATCGATCACCTTGTCGAGATGTTCGAGGCCCTTGATTGTCTCGCAGGGCGCAGGCGTCTGGCGCGCGCCATTCAGGCGCATGGAGGCCGTTTTGAACAGAGTTTCGATTGTCAGTGTCGACTTCCCGCCGCCAGACACACCTGTTACACAAACAAACTTGCCAAGCGGAAAATCCACAGTCACCTCTTTGAGGTTGTTCCCTGTCGCCTTGACGACTTTGATCGATTTCTTTTTGCCTTTACGCCGTGTCGCAGGCACCGCGATTTCACGCGCTCCGGTCAAATACTGACCGGTCAGCGATGCCGGATCATCCGCGACATGCTGGGGTGTTCCGCAGCTGACAACCTGACCGCCATGCACGCCCGCGCCGGGGCCAATATCGAAAACATAATCCGCCTCGCGAATGGCCTCTTCGTCATGCTCAACGACGATCACGGTGTTGCCCTGATCCCGCAGGTTCTTGAGCGTGCCCAGAAGTCGGCTGTTGTCACGCTGATGCAGGCCAATCGACGGCTCGTCCAACACATAAAGAACGCCCGTCAGGCCCGAACCGATCTGGCTGGCCAGGCGGATCCGCTGACTTTCGCCACCGCTCAGCGTTCCGCTTGAGCGCGACAGAGTCAAATATTCCAATCCGACATTGTTCAGAAACCCAAGTCTCTCACTAATCTCTTTTAAGATTGCCCGGGCGATCTCATTTTTTTGCGCTGTCAAATGCTCGGGAACCGTGTTGCACCACTCAAATGCTTCGCGGATCGACATTTCGACAACCTGACCCGCGTGAAGGCCCGCAATCTTGACGGCAAGTGCCTCGGGGCGCAGCCTGTATCCGCCACAAGTGCCGCAGGGTCGGTTGTTTTGATAGCGTTCGAATTCCTCGCGGATCCAGTTAGAGTCCGTCTCACGATAGCGACGCTCCATGTTGGGGATCACGCCTTCGAACACGCGGCTCACTTGATAGACGCGCCCACCTTCGTCATAGCGGAATGAGATTTCTTCGTCGCCCGATCCATAAAGGAATACTTGCTGAACAAATTTTGGCAATTCCTTCCACTTGGTGTTTTTGTCAAACTCATAATGTTTGGCCAGCGCCTCGATAGTTTGCAGGAAATACGGAGATTTGCCCTTGCGCCAAGGCGCCAGTGCCCCATCATAGATTTTTAACGTCTGATCCGGCACCACCAGACGTTCATCAAAGAAAAGCTCTTTCCCCAACCCATCGCAAGACGGGCAAGCGCCAAAGGGTGCATTGAATGAAAACAGGCGCGGCTCAATCTCGGGGATGGTAAAACCACTGACAGGACAGGCAAATTTCTCGGAAAACGTCACGCGCTCTGGGTCACCCTCGGTGGGGGCCGTTTCCAGAATGGCAATGCCATCGGCCAGATCAAGTGCTGTGCGCAGACTATCGGCAAGCCGAGTTTCCAGCCCCTCGCGCACTACGATCCGGTCAACGACCACGTCAATGTCGTGGCGGAACTTCTTGTCGAGTGTCGGCGGTTCATCCAGCTCATAAAACGAACCATCAACTTTGACACGCTGAAAACCCTGTTTGCGCAGCTCAACGAATTCCTTGCGGTATTCGCCCTTGCGGTCGCGGATGATGGGGGCCAGCAGATAGGCGCGAGTGCCGTCCTGCATTGTCATAACCCGATCAACCATGTCCTGCACTTGCTGCGCTTCGATCGGTTTGCCTGTTGCAGGCGAATAGGGCGTTCCAACACGCGCAAAAAGCAAACGCATGTAATCATAAATTTCAGTCACCGTACCCACCGTAGAGCGCGGATTTTTCGACGTGGTCTTTTGTTCGATGGAAATTGCAGGGCTGAGGCCCGATATATGATCAACGTCAGGCTTTTGCATCATGTCGAGGAACTGCCGCGCGTATGCAGACAGTGATTCCACATAGCGCCGCTGACCTTCTGCATAGATGGTGTCAAAGGCCAGCGATGACTTGCCCGAACCGGAAAGCCCGGTGATCACAACCAGTTGGTCACGCGGAATGTCCACGTCAATGGATTTCAAATTGTGCTCGCGCGCGCCGCGCACCGCGATGTTCTTTTGCTCGGCCATGCAAGCCTCCACCAATTGCAATCAGTACATAAGGCGAA
>Ga0206127_1003021_pt1 | contig 15966 bp, 9 predicted proteins | sample Helgoland_Spring_6_FD_148646 | JGI IMG/M metagenome (GOLD analysis project Ga0206127, IMG submission 148646) | Pelagic subsurface seawater microbial communities from Kabeltonne, Helgoland, North Sea - Helgoland_Spring_Bloom_20160419_1 | ecosystem: Environmental > Aquatic > Marine > Epipelagic ...
TATGGTCATCACCGGAATAAACGGCAAAATCAGCGGGGCACTGAGCAACAAGCTGCTCAGCTCGTTGCAGGTCGCCGGTGGCTTCTTTGATACCCACAATATTATCAATGGCACTTAGACGCAGAACGGTTTCAACCTGCATATCGCAGGCCGTTCGTCCTGGCACGTTGTAAAGAATCTGGTCGATGGCAACGGCTTCTGCAATGGCTTTATGGTGCAGATATAAGCCCTCCTGGGTGGGCTTATTATAATAGGGAGTCACTAGCAGGCAGGCATCTGCGCCAGCTTCTTTAGCGGCCTTGGTAAGCTCGATCGCTTCACGCGTGCTGTTGGCACCAGTGCCGGCAATAATCGGGAGACGTCCAGCCGCCTGATCTACCACCGCACGGATAACCGCACTGTGTTCAGAGACATCTAGGGTTGCTGATTCCCCTGTGGTACCCACAGCAACAATGCTGCTAGTGCCCTGCTCTATATGCCATTCAATAAGGTTTTTAAGCGCATCCCAGTCTACCTCCAGCGAATCTGAATGCAGTGGGGTAACCAGTGCGACAATACTTCCTGTGATCATTTTTTCCCTAACCTCTAAATACATCTATTACTTAATAACTAGCCCTTAACAAGTAGCGCTTAACAAGTAGTGCTTAAAAAGTGCAGCATCTAACCAGCAGCAATGGTACTGATGGGCCTGTAGTGGCACAAGTGAAACCTCAGTCTCAATCGGCTTAACGGCGTTTTTTCTTTTTCTCGGGCAAATTATACAAATCGGCCTCCCCTTCGGGACGATTTTTAAAGCGTCGGTGCACCCACAGATATTGCTCTGGCTGCAGCATAATCATGTCTTCAACAATCTTATTGATTCTGCGGGTATCGACAGCGTCATCTCCCACAGGAAAATCTTCAAGTGCGGGATAAACAGTAATCTTGTAACCCTGGGATCCGGGTAACCTCACATGGCTAAAGGGCACGACAGCAGCCCCCGTTTTCTCGGCAAATCGCGCTGTCGCGTAAACAGTCGCAGCCTGAATACCAAAAAACGGAACGAACAGCCCCTGGCCAAGACCATAGTCTTGATCTGGGCCATACCAGAGGGATCGGCCTTTCTTAAGGGCCTTCATGGTGCCGCGCACATCTCTGCGCTCGAATACCATGCCATCCCCCAGTCCCTGATTAAGTCGGCCACGGGCCTGTAAAAAATCATAGACAGGATTGCCATGAGCGCGATACATGCCGTCCATCTGAAACACCGAAGAAATCGCTGCAGTGCCTATTTCTAAGGTGGTGTAATGAATACCCAGCAACATAACGCCGCGACCTTTTGCTGCACTGAGATTCTCTAGCCCTTCAAACTGCAGTAGCTTGGAGAAACGCTTTTTAGACCACCACCAGGCAATCCCCACTTCCATAAAAGCGATGCCCGTACTAATGAAATTTGCTCTGAGCATGACTTCGTTCTGCTCAGGGGTCTGCTTTGGAAAGCACAGTTCAATATTGCGCTGGGCGATGGTTTTTCGGCGACTAGGAAAGCGATAGATAGCCAATCCAATTCCCTTACCCAACAGTAATAGCAGTGGAAACGGCAACGCAGTGACGGCACGCCACAGCCCAAAAGCCAACCAGATTGGCCAGTGGCGCGGGTGCAATAGGTTGGTCTTAAACTGCGTACCTTTAGAACTCATAGCAGGGCCTTAGATTAAATTGCCAATGGCGACATCTGGGTTCACCTCAGCCTGATAGTCGACGCCCTCGACTTCAAACCCGAACAACTTTAAAAATTCCTGTTTGTAGCCCACAAAATCCGTGGTCTCATGAAGGTTTTCGGTACTGATATTGGCCCAGGCATTGGCAACCTTGGCCTGAATTTCTGGGCGCATCTCCAACTCATCAACACGCAGGCGGCCCTCTTCATCAGTGCGCGGGCTATCGCTGTACAAGCACTCACTGAACAAGCGATAGAGCTGTTCGATACAGCCTTCGTGGCTACCGTCAAGCTTCATTTCTTTAAACAGCATGGCCAGATAGAGGGGCATAATAGGAATCGCTGAACTAGCCTGGGTGACTACGGCTTTGAGTACCGCGACTCGAGCGTCGCCACCGGTGGCAGCTAACTTGTCGCGAATGGCCAGCACCTTGGTATCCAGATCTTTCTTAGCCTGACCAATGGTGCCATCCCAGTACAGGTCCCAGGTGATCTTCTCACCTATATAGGTAAAGGCAGTCGTTTTAGCGCCGTCGGCTAATACACCAGCCTCGTCTAGAGCATCCATCCACATCTGCCAGTCTTCGCCACCCATAACGGTCACTGTGTCAGAAATTTCCTGATCATTGGCCGCATCTAGGCTAAATTCTTGAATGGTTTCTTTGTCGGTATTAATGCCGCGCATGGTGACATTTTTGCCCACGGGCTTAAGTGTAGAGTTAAAGACCTCACCTGTTTTAGGGTGCTGTCGGCGCGGAGACGCAAGGCTATAGATAACCAGATCGACCTGACCTAAATCCGCTTTTATAGTATCGATGCAGCGCTGCTTTACATCATCGGAAAACGCATCGCCATTCAGGCTCTTGGCATACAGGCCATCCTGCTCGGCAAATTTGTGAAAGGCTGCACTGTTGTACCAGCCAGCGGTACCTGGCTTGGTCTCGGTACCTGGCTTCTCAAAGAACACACCCAGCGTTGAGGCACCGCCGCCAAAAGCTGCTGTGATACGGGCTGCCAAGCCATAGCCCGTAGACGAGCCAATGACTAACACGCGCTTAGGGGCGCTTTCTATCGGGCCCTGAGCTTTAATAAAATCTATTTGATTTTTGACATTGGCTTCGCAGCCAGTTGGGTGTGTAGTGATACACATAAAGCCGCGAACGCGGGGCTTAATTATCATGTCGCTGTCTCCATACATTGTGTTAGTGGCAGGTACTGAAATTTCAGCGGCAATGATACAGCACTGGCCCTAATCTAGTAAGGTTTGTTCAGGACTTAAAACCACGCCGATGCTATGCTGTGGCACATAAAAAGAAGTCGTGTAATTTATTAGGCGTTTTAATGACCCAGCCCAAAAACCTCCCCTACCCCTTTATGCGGCCAGAGTTTCTGCAAGCATTAGAAAACAGCAAAAGTGCCTCTGAACAGTCTGGCTGGCAGCCCATTCATCTATCGCTTGTGGACGGTGATCAAACTGGGTTTATGCCCCTGTATCTCAAAGAGCACTCCATGGGTGAATATGTTTTCGATCACGCCTGGGCCAATGCCTACCATGAAAATGGTCTTGAATACTTCCCCAAACTTCTCACTGCTATTCCCTTTACACCCTCTACAGGCCCCAGAATACGCGGCATAGAATTACTCGAACAGAATCACTGCAATCAGCTTTTCGAAGAGGTGCTGAGCATTGCCGATGAAACAGATGCCTCAAGCTGGCACCTGCTGTTCCCTCAGGCCCGGGAGTTAGAGCTGTTCAATGATCCCCGCCTATTACAGAGAAGCGGCGTGCAATACCATTGGCACAATCGTGATTTTCAGAGCTTTGATGATTTTCTTGGCACCATGAATTCCCGCAAACGCAAAATGGTGCGCAAAGAGCGCGCCGAAATTGTACGCCAGAATATCGACGTTGAGGTTTTTGTGGGTGCTGATATTAGCGAAGAGATTTGGGGCCTGTTTTATCAGCTTTATGAGCGTACCTACGCTAAACGCAATGGCACTAGAGGTTATTTAACTCGCGCATTTTTCACTGAAATAGCCGCGACCATGCCTGACCAAATTGCCATGGCTGTGGCCAGCCAAGAGGGCATTCCCATTGCCTGTGCACTGTACTTTTTCGATTCAGATACATTGTATGGACGCTACTGGGGAAGTGTCGCTGAGTTTTCCTACCTGCATTTTGAACTCTGCTATTACCTTGGTATTGAGTTTGCCATCGAGCGAGGATTACAGCGCTATGATGCCGGCGCTCAGGGAGAACACAAGCTTATGCGCGGCTTTGAACCGATTAAAACCCATTCATTACATTGGATAAGGCATCCAGAATTTAGAGATGCCATTGCGCGCTATTTAACCCAGGAAGAGCGATCTATTGATAGCCATATGCAACAGGCGGAAGACCTGCTGCCCTTTAAGAAGGCTCAGGCCTAACAAGATAAAGAGTAAGAGACTGAGTGAGATAAAGACAAAGTAAAAGCAAGTGCAGGTATAGAGAAGGAAAGCGTGACTTAGAGGGCCCGGCTAAAAAGACAGCACCCTGCTTAACTACCACTCACCAATATTTTCCATTGATGCCCAGGGCTCGAGCACTGGAAGCGCATCACCTTGCTGCAGCAATTCGATAGATATATTGTCTGGTGAGCGTATAAAGGCCATATGGCCATCACGTGGCGGACGGTTAATAGTCACGCCCGCTTGCATAAGCTGCTCACAGGTTTCATAGATATTATCGACGCGATAAGCCAGGTGACCAAAGTTGCGGCCGCCGGTATATTCTGCAGGATCCCAGTTATGGGTCAGCTCAATAACCGGAGCACTGTGCTTGTGGGCCGTATCAAGATCTGCAGCCGCGGCGAGAAAAACCAGCGTGAAACGCCCTCTTTCACTGTCCTTTCTGTACACCTCAGTTAACCCTAAACCCTCACAGTAAAACGCCAGTGATTGTTCAAGATCAGAAACACGAACCATTGTGTGAAGAAATTGCAGACCCATAATTTTTCTCTAATTAATAAACGTTACCAAGCGCCGAAATTATAGCGCGAGATAACGTATATCGCTCAACAGTTTTACCAAATGGGTCATAAAGCGACCCGCATCGCCACCATTAATTACCCTATGGTCGTAGGATAAACACAGGGGCAAGGTCAGTCGTGGGGCAAATTCACTGCCATTCCATACCGGTTTCATCTGAGATTTTGAAACCCCAAGAATACCTACCTCAGGGGCATTAACGATCGGGGTAAAACCCGTTCCGCCAATTGCGCCTAAGCTAGACAGCGTAAAACAACCACCCTGCATATCTGAAGGTTTGAGCTTTCCATCACGGGCTAGACCTGCCAGAGACATAATATCTTCAGAGATTTCCCAGATGCCTTTTTCATTGGCATCTTTAATAACGGGAACCATCAGGCCGCGGGGCGTATCTACTGCCATGCCGACATTGATGTAATGCTTCTGAATAACATGCTCACCATCGCCAGCCAGTGAACGATTAAATTCAGGATTGGCATGCAATGAGGCAGCAATAGCTTTGATCAAGAAGGCCACGGGCGTCACGCGAATACCGCGCTTTTCGCCCTCGGCTTTAAGCGACTTACGGAAGTCTTCAAGTTCGGTAATGTCTGCATCATCAAACTGGGTAACATGGGGAACATTGAGCCAGTTACGCTGCATGTTGCTGCCAGTCAGCTTTTGAATCTTGGTCAGCTTGATAGATTCGATCTCACCAAACTGACTGAAGTCGACTGCAGGTACTTCGGGAATACCTGAACCGGTTGCCGCTGATGCAGGATTGTTTAGCGCATTCTTTACGAAGCTATCGACATCGTTCTTTTGGATACGGCCACGTGGGCCTGTACCTGAAACCTTTTCGAGGCTAACCCCAAGCTCTCTTGCTAGCATCCGCACCGAGGGACCTGCATATACGTCTGCTGATGCGCCGTCTTCTGTAGCGGCTGGGGCAGATATTGCAGTCGGGGCTTTGACTGGGGCCGGGGCTGCTGCTGGTGCTACTGACGGGCTTTTAGCCGCAGCCGCAACCGGTGCCGCTTCTACTGGAAAAGCGGTTACTTCTCCCTCAGCATTCGACACCTGCAAAATAGCGACCTGACTGCCAGTGCGCAATTTGTCACCTTCGGCGGCGAGGATTTTAATGACTTTGCCTGAATGGGAGGAAGGCACATCCATGGTTGCTTTGTCTGACTCTAAGACAACTAAGGTATCGCCCTCTTCAACCTGATCACCAATGGCAATGGAAATTTCAATCAGATCCACTTCATCGTCGCTGCCAATATCTGGGACAACGATTAATTGCTCAGACTCAACCGCTGGAGCTTTAGCGGCTGGTGCTTGTTCTGCTGGCTGAGGCTCTTTATTTAGCTGAGGCTCTTCCTCTTCAACAGGTGTCTCTTCAACAGGTGCTTCTTCTTGCGCAGGCTGTTCAGCAGCACCAGTTTCAATCTCGGCAATGGCATCGCCCACCTTAACGGTTGCGCCGTCCGCCACCAGATACTTAACCAGGGAACCGGCAAAGGGGCTTGGCACATCCATGCTGGCCTTATCAGACTCTAGCACTATCAGGGAATCTTCCAGTCCTACGGCATCACCTGGCGTCAAATTCAACTCAATTACATCGACGCTCTCTGCACCACCAAGATCCGGAACTGTTACGATTTCTACTGCCACTTTATTGCCCTTTTATAGTTACCTAAACGTTACCCTAAATACCACTTAACAGTTGCTGCTATTTACCAACTTACAGATAGAGAGGATTAGCTTTCTCTGGATCAATACCAAATGTCTCAATTGCCTTGGCAACCACTGACGACTTAATAGCACCCTGATCTGCCAACGCTTTCAATGCAGAGACCGCAATAAAGTAACGGTCAACTTCAAAGAAATGACGCAGTGCCGCACGGCTATCACTGCGACCGAATCCATCGGTACCCAACACACTCATGGGGCTACTAATGTAGCTCCGCATCTGCTCGGCGTAGTTTTTCATATAGTCAGTGGCGATAACTACCGGCGCACTGTTGTCGCCAAGTTGCTCTGCTATATAAGAGTTTTTAGCCTTCTTAGTGGGGTGCAATAGATTCCACCGATCGATTGCCTGACCTTCACGAACCAGTTCATTAATACTGGTAAGACTCCAGATATCGGCGTCTACTGAATAGTCTTGCTTAAGAATTTTAGCGGCAGCAATTACTTCATTAAGAATAGTACCTGCACCCATTAAGGTTACGTTCAGCGACTTGCCCGATGCTTTCTTAGCCACAGCAGGCAGTTTATACATGCCCTTAATAATGCCCTCTTCGACTCCTTTCGGCAGCTCAGGCTGAACATAGTTTTCGTTCATGGTGGTGAGGTAGTAGAAGCAGTTTTCTTTTTTCTCGAACATGCATCGAATGCCGTCTTGAATAATCACAGTCAGTTCGTAACTGTAAGCCGCGTCATAACTCTTACAGTTGGGAATGGTATTGGCCAGTATCAGGCTGTGTCCATCCTGGTGCTGCAAACCCTCACCGTTCAAGGTGGTTCTACCGGCAGTGGCACCAATCAAAAAGCCGCGCGCCTGACTGTCGCCAGAGGCCCAGGCCAGATCGCCAATACGTTGAAAGCCAAACATAGAATAGAACACATAGAACGGAATCATTGGGCAGGCACTGGTGCTGTAGGCCGTTGCCAGTGCTAACCAGGCCGACATCGCGCCCGCTTCGTTAATGCCCTCTTCGAGAATAACGCCCTTTTTATCTTCTTTGTAATACATGATCTGCTGGTGATCATGGGGAACATATTGCTGGCCCACCGAGGTGTAGATTCCCAGCTGACGGAACATGCCTTCCATACCAAAGGTACGGGCTTCGTCCGGCACAATAGGTACCACTGACTTACCGATATTTTTGTCTTTAATCAGCGTAGACAGCACACGAACAAAGGCCATAGTGGTTGAAATTTCACGCTCGCCGCTGCTTTCAAGTTGCTTTTTAAAGGCACTTAAGGGCGGCACAACCATGGGTTCAAAATGATGCTTGCGCGCGGGCAATGGTCCGCCCAGCGCCTCACGGCGTCTGTTCATATAGGTGAGTTCGGGGCTATCTTCTGCCGGACGATAATATGGAACATCTTTTAACTCATCGTCGGAGATAGGTAGGCCAAAGCGATCGCGGAAGCTACGCAGGCTGTCCATATCAAGCTTTTTAACCGAATGAGTATCGTTAGCGGCCTGACCATCACCGAGACCATACCCCTTAACAGTGTGGGCAAGAATTACAGTGGGCTTCCCCTTGCTGGCGACAGCTTCAGAATAGGCGGCATAAACCTTATAAGGATCGTGACCACCGCGGTTGAGGGCCATGATCTGGTCGTCGGTCATATCTTTAACCAACTCGAGCAGCTCTGGGTACTTACCAAAGAAATGCTCACGAGTATAGGCACCACCGTTGTATTTGTAGTTTTGCAGTTCGCCATCGCAAACTTCATTCATGCGCTTGATCAGCATACCGCTGTTGTCTTTTTCTAGCAGTGCATCCCAGTGACGACCCCAGACGACTTTAATCACATTCCAACCAGCACCGCGGAAGACACCTTCCAGCTCTTGCATGATTTTACCGTTACCACGCACAGGACCATCAAGGCGCTGGAGGTTACAGTTGATTACAAAGATAAGATTTTCTAGCCCTTCGCGGCCGGCCAGAGAGATTGCACCCAAGCTTTCCGGCTCATCACATTCGCCATCGCCCAGAAATGCCCAGACCTTTCTCTCACCGCGCGCGACCATGCCGCGCGCCGAAAGATAGCGCATGATGTGCGCCTGATAAATAGCCTGAATTGGGCCAAGGCCCATTGAAACGGTGGGAAACTGCCAGTAGTCCGGCATTAACCAGGGGTGCGGGTAAGACGATAGACCAGTGCCATCGACCTCGCGGCGGAATTTGTCCAACTGTTCTTCGCTAAGACGGCCCTCAAGGAACGACCGCGCATACATACCAGGTGCACTGTGACCCTGAAAGAACACCAGATCACCAAGGTTTTCTCCCGCATTACCGCGGAAGAAATAGTTAAAGCCAATATCGTAAAGGGTTGCTGCGGAAGAAAAACTGGCGATATGGCCACCAATACCTTCACTCTTTTTATTCGCACGCATCACCATCGCCAGTGCATTCCAGCGTACCAATGAACGGATACGACGCTCCATAAACAGATCGCCGGGCATGGCTTTTTCGCGACTCACTGGAATAGTATTGCGGAAGGGAGTGGTCACCGACTGGGGCAATTGCACACCGGTCTCTGCTGCATGCTCCTGTAACTGACTAAGAATATAGTTAGCTCTGTCGTCACCCTGAGCGCGACAGATTGAATCAAAGGCGTCTAGCCATTCTTGCGTTTCAGTGGGGTCTAAATCCTGCAACATGCGGCACCAATCTAAGTTAGTTAACTTTGAGGTTATTGCGGGCCAAAATAGGACCGCCACGCTATAACCCTTTCGAGGCGCAATTTTAATGTAGCTAAGCTACAAAATCAACTTAATGAATATTCATTATATAAAATATTATTATACAATCTACCTTACAAAAATACGCTAAGCCACTGTTTTTAAACAATTACGTTAAAATTAAAGCAAAACCCTAACAAGTTAGTTTAACTACAAGATATGCGGTTAAGGCTGAATATCTAAAAATCATACTTATAGACCTTCCCGGACTTACGCAGATCAACGGCTGTATTTTCCCCTGAGGAATCGGCAGTTTGTAGCCATAGCGCCCGAGGATTTTTGAGCACAATACGCTGATAGGCATCTTGCAGTGAAACGGCTGTTACCGCCCTTACCTCTTTAGCAAGCTGTTCACGGAAGTCGAACTGCCGATAACCAAGACCTACAGACTCCATAAACCGGCCATTCATTTCCGCCAGGTTTTTGGGCTTTTCCTCAAGGCTGTTCAACACCGAGGTCTGGTAGCGCTTGATATCTTTACTGCTGAGCGCGTCAACCTCGGCACTGTAGTTAGTGATAAATTGATTGAACTCACTTCTTAAACGGGCCTCATCGGCCACCGGAGACTGCACAAGCATTCCTAAGCCGGGAACTCGACCCTGGTTACTGGCGAATGCCGAGACCACATACCCAAGCTGCTTTTCAGTGCGCAGGCTGTTGTAAAACGGCGACGACAACATCTCGCCGAGCAGCAGTACTTTTGCCCGCTCTTGCAGGCTGTCCTCCGCCCCTTGTAGGTAGAGTACAACCGCGGCGTCAGCATGATCCACCGGTATCTGGGCCTCTACAACAGCCTGCTCCAGCTTGGCAATACTGATGGGGGCCGCAGTCTCTTTTAAACTTATAAAGGCCTCTATCTGAGCAGTGAGCGCCAGCGCCTCAGCCGCCCCATGGTTACCGCTTACCAGCACCTCCACTGCGACTTCTTCCCGTAAACCCTGAGAGAATTCCTGCAACTCAGCCATGATTATCTGCTCGAGTACCGGCACCTGCTGTAATGGTGTCCAGGCTCCTTTGATCATGGCGTATAGTCCAGATATTGCCTGACGGAAAGGATATTCTCGCTGAAAATTCGACAGCTTGCGTAGACGTGTCTGCTTGAGTCGCTCAAAGCGCTCTGTGTCCCATTCAGGGTTGGTTAGGGCCCGGAGAATATCCCCCAACAACACTGATTGCTTATCGGAATAACCCCCAACCACAATGGAAATACCACGATTACTGGCGCTTAGGGAAAAGCTCAGACCCGCTTCGGAGGCCGGATACACCTGAGCGCCTAGCTGATCTTTGACTAAATCTAGGTACAGCTGCGCGGCAGTAAGGCCTTCGATGCTTTCAGTTTTATTACTAATTAGACGAGTAATAACATGTGCCTTGGGCACACCGAAATCTGTGTCCAGTAGATGCCAGACCTCAAGACCCTCTCTCTTTATAAGCGACTGAGGTTTTTCATTGCCTGTGTCTGCCTGTAACTCAAGACTGGCGGGAATGTAGGGGTTACGTCCGGGTAGCTTAAGCCCTTCAATCTGAGCCGGGTCGCGCCAAGCTGCCGCCAGCTCAGGCGCCACAGGATTAACCGCAAACTGAGCCTGATAATGTTCGGTCACCTGATCGGTTGCAACCTCTGGTGCAGTGACCATCAGGAATAAATTATCCACCCTCAGCTGGTCAGCCACCTGCTTAATAAGCTGTGCATCGTAGTCGGTCATCAAATAGGGCGCGCGCAAAACCTCGGTCACAGGATAATGCTGCATCTGCCCCGCCAATCCAGACACATAGCCCATGGGGTTTTGCTTTTCCTGGAACTTAAAGGCGATATCAGACATTCTCGAGCGTTCTTCATAGCGCCAGTTCTGAATGCCCTGCTCGCGAATAATGGCAATCCAGGCAAACAGCATCTCAACGATCTCAGTCTGATGCTCAAACCCGGATGGCGTAAGCCCTATATCAACAGAGAAAAGCGTGGAACTGCGATCTTCAAGGCCACTACCAGCACTCAGACTTTCAGCCCAACCCTTATCTTTTAAAAGCTGTAGAAGACTGCCCTCGCCTTCATGGCCGACGATCCCCGCAAGATAGGTGGCAGGCTTCTGCTGCCAGTAGGGAGACATCTTGGGCAGCTGAAAGCTCAGACTCAGCTCGCGCAGGTCTTTGAGGGGCTTCATAGCAATGGTTAATGGCAATCGATCCGCCTGAATAAACCGGTCAATATGGGGTGAAACCTCGGTGTTACTGTTATTAATGGGCGCGAAGCGTGGCTTGACCATGGCTTCAAGTTCATCGAGATTCTCTCGACCTAGCACTACCAATTTCATGAGGTTGGCCGAATAGTATTTTTTGTACAGAGCAATCAGGTCATCGCGCACGGGACGAGCATCACGATCTGCCAGAGTGTCTAGATTACCCACCGTAAACTTAGCCATTGGATGCGCCGGATCAAGCTGCTCCTGAAGTACATCCCACTGGCGACGACTATCGTCTTTAATTTTTAAGCGATACTCAGACTCCACCGCATTGCGCTCACGGTCGACATATTTAGCATCAAAATTGGGACTGGAAAAGAACGGGGAAAAGCGATCGAGGGCCTGACTTAAGTAGCTGGCATCGATATCAAAAAAGTACGTGGTATTTTCTAGGCCTGTGCCGGCATTGTGGCTACCACCATGCTCGCTGATAAAGGTCTGATAGTCACCAGGATTAGGATAATCCTTGGTGCCCAAAAATAGCATATGCTCAAGAAAATGCGCCAGACCCTCTCTGCCAGCAGGGTTTTGATAGCTGCCGATATGGACATCTAAAGAGGCCGCAGCCTTATCGGTACTGGGATCAGAAATAAGCAGCACATCAAGCTTATTGTCCAATGTGATGTGGCGGTACTGGCGCTCATCGTTGGCGCTCTTGATGATCGGTTTAGTGGTTTCTATTGCAACCTCAGAGCTCGGTGAACTCCCTGAACTACAACCCTGAAGCGCAATAACTGCAGCCAATACCAAAAACCCTGTGTAACCATTAATTTGCAGGCGTGCAGTTAATTTTTTGATCATTCCTATTTCCCTTTTATGCTGTACAGATTTATAGCGGTCAGGTGTTTCGATGCAAAGCCCATTAGCCCCATTAGCCTACTTTGCGTCCGTTGCCAGGCCTTCATCCTCGGGCTGAAGATTACCGCTACTCGGCCAGGCGTTATAGACCGCCTTAACCAAGGTGGCCAGAGGAATGGCAAAAAACACCCCCCAAAAACCCCAGATTCCCCCAAAGAAAAGCACCGCGACAATAATGGCGACGGGATGCAAATTAACCACTTCAGAGAAAAGTAACGGCACCAAAAGATTGCCATCCACAAACTGGATAAAACCATAGACCATAAATAACCAGAAAAAGTCACCGGAGTACCCCCATTGCACATAGCCGACTAGCAGCACGGGAATGGTTACCACGGTTGCGCCGATATAGGGAATCAGCACAGATAGCCCTACCAACAAGGCTAAAAGGGCCGCGTAATTAAGGCCGAGTATCAAAAACGCGACATAGGACACAGCGCCAATAATAAGTATTTCAATGGCTTTACCACGAATATAGTTAGCAAACTGCATATCCATTTCTGACCAAATGGTGGTCATTACAGTGCGCTCTTTGGGTAGCAGGCTAGATAGCGCACCGACCAGCAGGTCTTTATCCTTAAGCATAAACAGCACCAGCATAGGCACTAAAAACAAGTAGATCATGATGCCCAACAGACCGGGGAAACTGCTCAGTGACAGGGCTAGAATTTGCTCGGCCAAATGAGCCATCTCTTCAGACACCCGACTCCAGATAAGCTGAAACTGATCAGGGGTAATGTAGTCACCATAGGTTTCTGGCAATGTGATCGCCAGCTCTCTCAGTTTAGCCACCATATTGGGCAACTCAGCCAGCAGCAGCGATGTTTGACGGCCAACGCTTGGAATCAAAATAACCAGTACAGCAATAAACCCTGCCACAAAGAGCAAATAGGTGGTGGTGATAGCCCAGCCCTCAGAAAAACCGCGACGCCGTAGCCAGCTCACTAGCCCCTGAAGCAAGAATGCCAGAATTAAGGCCGTAAACACCGGACCTAAAACCGTACCCAATGTCGCCATAACAATCAGTGAAACCACTAAAATCACTGCCAGCAGCACCGCCTCTTCATTACCGAAGTACTGCTCAAGCCATTTGTGAATTACCTGCTTCATCTGCATTCCTTTCGTTGTATTGCTTTAATGTTATTACTTTCTATCCCACCTGGGCGTCAACCAACTCTAGCTAAGGCCCGTTTATGTTGGCTATCTGACCTGAAACTAGTGCATATTTCAACTGTCGTACTAAACTCAGTTATCGGCTAAAGTGGGATTAAAGTATTATTAAAATACGCTGCACATTGGCATTTGTTTACCAAAGGGTTTTAAATCCAATTTTGAACGTCTCAACACGCCTAAAACGCTCTGGCCTGCGCCTCTTTTCGACTCTCGTTGTTACTGGTCTATTAGGCTTGCTGCCCAGCACCCCCTCGATGTCAGCCGATATCAAGCTACCTCTGCTCGGTGACAGTGCCTCTGGGGTTATATCTAAACAGCAAGAATATGAGCTGGGTAGACTCTGGTTAAAAAGCTTTCGCAGTCGCGTCCGTGCCTATGACGACCCCCTCATGCAACAATACCTTGAGCAACTACTTTATAACCTGGCCACCTACAGTGACCTTGAAGACCCTAGGCTCGAGTTGGTTATTGTCAAGAATGCCTCAATGAATGCATTTGCCGTTCCCGGTGGTGTAGTGGGCTTTCATACTGGCGTTTTTGCCTATGCCGAAAATGAAGATCAAATGGCCTCGGTGCTCGCCCATGAATTGGCTCACCTCAGTCAGCGACACTTTGCCCGTGGTGTCGAGGCACAGCGCGCCTCCTCCATAATTAGTATGGCGGGACTGCTCGCAAGCTTAGTCATCGCTGCTACCGTGGGAGGCGATGCGGGTATGGCAGCTATTACCTCTACCCAAGCAATGTCTATGCAGGGGCAGCTGCGCTTCAGTCGATCTAATGAGCAGGAAGCTGACCGTCTGGGCATGCAAACCATGGAGCGAGCCACTCGAGACCCAGCCGCTGTCGCCGGAATGTTTGAAACCATGCTCAAGGCTACGCGCTTTGCCGGCAGTCGACTCCCTGAGTTCCTAAGGTCTCACCCTGTCACCGAAAAGCGTATCTCAGATGCCCGTGGTCGAGCCATGGCCCATACCATGCGCCACTATGTGCGCAACCCAGAGTATTTCCTGATGCAGGCCCGCGCTATTGTGGCGATGGAAAAAGATCCAAAAGACTCTATTAAACGCTTTCAAGCCAAACTGGATAGCAATACACAGAATGCGGATGCGGCTCGGTACGGATTGGCACTGGCCTATCTTAAATTAGGCAGCCATGACCAAGCAGGCGAAATACTTACCGACCTTATTGCAACCAACCCCTACCTACTGACCTTTCGCCATTCCGATATAGAACTAGATATCGCCCGTGGCAACTACGACGGCGCTCTGGGCAAGCTCAACAAACTACTGAGTATCAACCCCAACAACTATCCTCTCACCACTCTTAAGTCCGAGGCACTCTGGCAAGATCATCGCTATGAAGATGCCGGTGAAGTTCTCACAGCGTTATCGAGAATGCGTCCTGAGGACCCTATGATTTGGTATCGATTGGCAGAGGTCCGTGGTCTAGCGGGTAATATCTCTGGTGTTCATCAGGCCCGCGCCGAATACTTTATTCTCGTCGGTGCCTTTGACAGGGCCCGAGACCAACTTAGTCTTGCGGTTAAACTGGTTGCTGCAGACTTCAAACGCTCCGCTATTATTCGCCAGCGCTTAAAGGATATCGCCGCGATGGAAGATCGGCTGGAAAAGCTTTAACCCTCTCTTTAGCAAGCGCCTCAGCGGCCCTAATAGAGAGCCGGTTCACATATTGGTGAAAACTCATGGGACACCTGTCACCCCAATCCCTACATTCATCACATATAGCTCGCGACATCTCTCTCACTGTGTGACTGTTGCATCCAGATCGGTCCTACTTGCTAATCCACAAATTAATAGGCCCCCTCTAACCAATTATTTCAGTCGCTCCAATCCTTTTCTGATCAAACCCTAAACAAGCCCACACCCCGTTCTTTGGGCACAATGCTCGGGATCACATCATGAATACTATAACTTCTCAGGCTGGCAGAATTCTGCCTGCTCTGTGCCTACTGCTCACTTTTTCTGCAACCACTCAGGCAACCTGTATTGCCACCGATTCAGGCTCACCTGAAAATACCATTACTGGCTGTAAAGCCTTTAGCTCTAATACCACTGGAGCCTCAAATACCGTCAATGGCTATTTGGCCATGCAGCACAATACAACCGGTGGCTGGAACTCCGCAGTGGGCAATCTAACCATGCAATACAACACCACAGGCTCGCGGAATACCGCAACCGGTGGCGAGGCTCTGCTCAATAACACCACGGGTAATAACAATACCGCGACGGGATTTTTGGCGCTGGGTAACAGTAAAACCGGCGAAAATAATACGGCGACCGGGGCCCAGTCTCTGTACACCAACACCACCGGCTACGAAAACACTGCCACGGGTATGCAGGCGATGTTTGCCAATACTACGGGGTATCACAATACCGCCACCGGTGTTTTAGCCCTGTACAGCAACACCACTGGAACCTTTAATACTGCCGTTGGCTTTAATGCCCTGAAAAATAATACGGGCCCTACCGCTACCTACACTAAGG
>Ga0206127_1003038_pt1 | contig 15908 bp, 12 predicted proteins | sample Helgoland_Spring_6_FD_148646 | JGI IMG/M metagenome (GOLD analysis project Ga0206127, IMG submission 148646) | Pelagic subsurface seawater microbial communities from Kabeltonne, Helgoland, North Sea - Helgoland_Spring_Bloom_20160419_1 | ecosystem: Environmental > Aquatic > Marine > Epipelagic ...
GGCATTAGAAGCTTGTATTATATCATTCGTAGAATGAAAAACCAAGCCTTGCTTGACCCATTCTGTTTGTTGAGGAACTTTATCACGCACAGATGATTTCCAACCATCCCAACGACGCCCCGTATCGGTTAAGTAAAACACCTTATCAAAATTAACATTATAATAAGGTTCTCCAATAATGTCCAAAATTCGGTAATCGTATTTGTTCCAAATTTCTTTATTATCAAATTTTGAGCGCGGACTTCCATGCATACAAATAGTTTTCACCTCTACCAACTTCCGTAGTTTATCTAAATGATATCTAAAATCATCCCAAGCTTTATCAACATCTCCATTACAAGTATCCATATTTTCATAATGATAGCCAACTTCATGACCTAATGCTACAATTTCTTTAATAATATCCTCGTCCCAAGACTCTGGTACTGATCTAAAATAATAAGACCCCTTGACACCTAATTCTGCTTGGATTTTTGCAAACCGCAAGGAATTATACGGCAATAAATCTACATCATGCCGCAATACTATACTTTTAGAAGAAACTCCTTCAACGTGGCCACTAAACGTATCAAATCCAAAATCAGCACCAATTAATGAAAATAATAATTCTCGATATATTTTTATTGTAAAATCCATAGTTAATCTAATCTATCAAATCGAATCCCATAACGTGAAATAAACTTCGTAAACTCCTCGCCAACATCCGAAGTGCCAATTCTTGTTCTTTGAGACAAATTTAAAACCATAGCAAATTCACCTCTATTATTTTCATCAAAATTATTAATGTACAAATTATTTTTACTTTTAAAAGATTTTAAAGCATCTCCTTTATCTAAAAACACTTGTGAAACTTTCTTTTTATTTATATTAATTAACTTACTGTCTTTTACATCTTCAGTAGATACGTCAAACCCGTTAAATGTCAAATGCTCTAGAAAATCATTAATAATTGAATCAATAATTTGACTCTGCTCCTCACATGATAATGTTTTCGGATAATTCTCCAATATTATTTTAGCTGGAGAACCAGCTGCTAAAACATTTGATGGTAAATCTTTTGAAATAAGAGAATTCGCTCCAATAACCACTTCATCACCTATTGTAACTCCTGGCATAATAAACACTCTCCATGGCAGCCATACTTTTTTACCTAATGTAATAGGAGCAAATTTCACAGGGAAACCATCAATTTGAGGCAACCATGATCCATGAGTAAAAAGTAAACAATGACCGCCAATACCTGAATCATCTCCAATAATTATTGGCATAGTTGGATTAATAAATGAATACTCCATTATTATTACCCTTTTCCCAATCTTTAACATTGATTCTGGAGTTTTAATTCCTCCAACAATTACATTTTCATTTATTCTTGAATCATCTCCAATAATTATCTTTACAGTATCAAGCATGGATAAAGCGCCAATAGTGACAAACCTACCTATTTCAATTTTATTCGCTCGAACAACCGAAACCAAGCCAAATGATGAATTATCTCCAATTGTCACATCTTCACCTATAATCACACTACCAATTCCAAATGATACATTTTCTCCAATTTTATAACCTTTAAAACGATAAATAATTTTTTTTAAAAAAGAAGGTAGAAACCCTATCAAAATTATTTCTTTTATTGGTATTTTTTTCCTTTTTATTAACATTTTAAACTGATTAATTAATATTGCTTTTCTATTTTATTTATTCTTTCAATAGTTGTTTTAAAATCCAACCCTACTATCTCTAAATACCATTTTAACGAGTTATAGCGCGGTTTATTCTCTTTATAAATCAACCTAAGTCCTTCCTCTCGAGTTATCATTCCCTCACGAATCTGATTTGAACGAAAAGTATCATTTTCACTAAAGCCTACTACCAAGGTGTATATATAATTATAAAAACTTGCTGTACCGTCACCTATTCTCCATGTCGAAGTTGTATCGACAGATTTTTCCCAATCATAATTATTAATTATTGTATCATTAATTTTCTTTTCGTCCCATTGCATATAATCAAACATTTGAAAATACCCATGTCTCTTTAATAGGTACCTAGACATAAAAGAACCCATTGTATCAATTATTGATTTATTTAAATAAGAAGGGTTATTTAGAAAATTTTTAGTAAAATAACTACCCAATTTCAATTTTCCTTTTATATCAATATGATCTATTCTGTCTTTATTGAAATTTGGAAGCACTCCACAAAAACCCGTTTTAAAATCAGTATTTTCTAATTGATTTGACCCCCAAATACTTATATCTAAATCATTTTGTTTACTAATTAAATTACTGTAATAGAAAAAATACTTATCACCTGACATAAATAATGGAATCATACCTAATTCAGGTTTCTTTAACCATGCACTAATATTACTTTTAATATTCGCCCTCTTCATATGCATGTTGGCAGCCACAATAATATTTTCCACACCAAGCTTACCACAAGTACGGGAAACATTTCTTCTAGCTAGATCTGTTACCATACCCCAATCATAAGTATATGTTATTGGCCTTAATCCTAAAACCTCTTTAACCATATGTAAGGCATAAGTACTATCTCTGCCCCCACTATAAGGCACCAAAACCTCAGGTTTTCGTCCTTTTTTCCTGTAAGGCTCAACTAATTGCAACAATTCACTTATCGGCTTAGGTTGGTTTTTCTTTTTATAGTTTTTACAATAATTACACTCACCTAATTCATCATAGTAGATAAAAGGAAATGTTTCTGGCAGAATACATTTTGTACATCTTTTCAACTCCTTTATTTTGTTAATTGGATATTGCAAAAGAGCTTCTTCCTTTATTGCATTGGAATTAAGGTGTATTAAATTCAAATCAACAACTGTTGAAAGCTGTTCTTTATCCGATTTTAACGCACGAATTAAGATACCTCTTTTTGCAGTTACAACTTTATTTTTGACAATACAGGCATCATTAAAAATAAAACTATTGATTTTGAAATCATCCAAATCTATGCTGATTCCATTATTTGGTTTGATTTGTGAAATACCATAATCCCCTATTAAAGATAAATTTACTTTCTTTTCAAACTCCGATAACATAAATCGTTCTGAAGCAAAGAAAAGAATATCCTTATTATTATGAATAGTGTATAAGGAACCGTTATTTGTGGCCAAAGCGAATTCATTTCGATCCTCAAAAACTAATGCCGTAGAAACCGTTCCAAAGACTTTACCCACCGATTTTGAAACCGCAGCCTGCATAGATAAACCTTTATCAAGTTCCATTCTAATCAATGCCAAGAAAACTTCCGTATCTATTTCGTTCTCTCTAACTATTTGAGGGTGCTGCTTCCAAAGTTCGTCCACATTTACTACAATACCATTATGCACACCGATAATACCATCCTTTACTACAGGTTGATTATTTGCATCATTTAACTGCGTACCATTAGTTACCAATCGTGCATGACCAAATGCATAAATCCCATTTTCTGTTTTCGAAAAAGCTTCTTGTATACATTTTGAAATAATAGATTCTTTAAATAATTGTTTAATAGGCATAGGGCCTTTAATAACATCAATTTCCTTAGACATTTGATTAAAAGCACATAACCCTGAAGAGTCCTTACCCCTGGTTTGAGAAAGGCTTGCAAGCTGTTTTAAAGCATTTGTTAAAAAAGGTTCTGTATATTTATTATCTTTTGATGTTATTATTCCGAATATTCCGCACATTATTTTTTCATTATAGAATTAAAGATATTGTCGTATTGTAAAGCAATAGTTTCCCACGTATATTTTGAAATTAATTTATTATATGCATTATTAGCCATTTCTTCCATTTTTTTTGGGTTTGTATTTGCAAATTCAATTTTTTCTGCTAAACTTTTTGAATTCTCCGTTTTAAAAAAAAGCACCTCATTACTATCAAATACAGCTTTATTTGCATCAATATCGGAAACAATTAAGGGGGTTTTCATTGAGGCTACCTCTAAAAGCATCATCGACATAGCCTCTGTTAAGGAAGGAAAAACAAAAAACTTCGCGTGTTTTATAGTTGCGTTTAATTTCTTTTTATCTTTAATCAAACCTAAATATTTAATATCTAAACCAAATGCATTTTTTTTTATAGAATTAGCATACTCTATCACTTGATCCAAATCTCCAGCAACATATAACTTTTCTTTATTTTTAATCATTTGCAAAGCTTCTATTAAAAGATGGAGTCCTTTAATTTTATATATTCGACCGGCGGCAAAAAATATATAATTATTAGTTTTTTCAACTATACTATCAAGTTTATTTTCAAAAAACAGTTTATCGATTCCATTTGGGATATATGAGATATCTATGCCATACTTCTGTTTAATATATTTTACATCAGGATTTGAAACAGAAACAACATAATCCGCATTAAAAACATTAAGCTTTTCTGAAAATCTAAAAAATCTGTTCTGGAGTCTAGAAAACTTTGGATCTTCATCTCTAAAGACACCATGAAAGCTTACAACAACTTTTGACTTTAATTTTAATAATGGAGTTATAAACCCACTCTCTGCATGGTGAAGATGTATTATATCATAACTCTTAAACCATACATGCAGAAGACTGCGCAGATAATAAAGTAAGGTGTTTATACCTCCTTTACCATAATTACTAAACACAATTTGTTTAACACCATTATACTTAGTGTATTTTTTATCAGTATGAGAAGCAACACTTAATACCGTAAAATCATATTTTTTCTTTAATTGATTAATTAATCTTTCTCCAACATTGGCCGCGCCACCAAAAGGAGGTAAACCTTTTAAACCTATAACTGCAATTTTAGTTTTTTTCATTTTGGCAATTAAAGGTGTTAAATAAATTTATATAATTATTAGAAAAGTTTTGAATACTAAATTTGTTTTTGATAATAGTATAACTATTGAGACCCATCTTTTTACGTAAATTAAAATTAGTTGCTAGCTCCACTATCTTTTCTGAAATTATTATTGGTTGTCTAAATGGGCAAATAAATCCATTAAATTTATCACTTACCAAATATTTCATATCCCCAGCATTGGTTGAAACAATGGGAAGTGAATAAGACATCGCTTCCATAACAGAGTTCGACATTCCCTCGTGTAAAGAGGTTGTTAAGAATATATCCGCCTTTTTAAAATATTCAAATAAATTGATAGGATTAATTATTATTTCGATGTGTTTCTCTAATTTTAATTGTTTAATTTTATTTCGTATTTCTTTTTCCTGAGTTCCGTAACCTACTATAAAATAACGAAAAGTATATTCCGAATTTTTTAATAGTTCAATAATTAATTTTATTGAATCAATTGCGGTAAAATAATCTTTTTGAGGAACAAATCGGGCAACAGATAATATGTTAATTCTTTTATTAGAGTGACGTTCTAATAGTTTTTGTTTCAAATCAAAAGCATTATGAATAACATGAAACTTATTTTTGTTAAATCCCTTTTGTGTCAATTCAGATACTGCTGAATAACTATTTGAAATTGAAATGGTTAGCAATTGATTATGTAAAAATCTTTCAAAAGGCAATTTTTTCTTATGTAGTTTTGCATTCCTTATACCTCCTATTCTATTAGTTACTCCAGCCATTTTTCCTATCACTCCATTTATAAAATTAGCGCTAGCTAGATAAGAAAATACAGTGGTAATTTTCTCTCTTCTAAAAAATTTATAAACTTCTATCATCTTTCCTAAGAAACCTTTATTAAGTTTTAAAACATCTACTTTGTTTTGATTTAAAATATTGAATAAAGATGGATCAATTCTATTACCGTAAATAATAATTAAATAAACTTTACAACTTTTACTCAACACATTAGCAAGTAAAACACTTTGCTTTTCTGCACCACCTTTTTTGAGTGATGGTATAAGTATAACTACCTTTTCTGATTTTTTAATCATTAGATTAATTTCTTATTATTAACAGAGGCATTAATTGTAATAATAAGTGCTGCATAAGCTAGCAAAGAAAATGCACTGACTGTCATGGTTTCCATTAAAACAGGAAAAATATAATAAAATGGTTTTAACAAAAATTTATTTTTTTGAGAATTTAGAAAAAATTTAAAATATCCGTAAATCAACAAAATAAATGGAAGCAATCCAGAGTCATAAACTATTTGAACATAAAAATTATGAGCTGCCCTCCGTGTTTCGTATGTAGTTAAAGAAAAAATACTTTTGTTACCATGAAAAAATATCGATGGATTCTCAAACATATGATTTAAATACAAAATCCATTTTCCTATTCTATTAGATGAGGTTTCAGTTTCTAACTGACTAGAAAATGTATCAAATCTTAAAAGAACTTTTCCTATTTGAGGTGCTAATAAAACACCAATAATGCTAAAAAAGAAAATCAATTTAAAAGATTTTCCAGAATTAAAATTCCTTTTAATATAGTATAAAGAGATGAAAACAATTGAAATTATCGCTGCCCTTGAGCCTGATAACAGAACTCCCAAAATGGCCGATACTAAGACAATAATTTCATAATGATTAATTTTTCTATTTTCAAAAATAGAAAGTATAAATCCCGCTATCATAGCTGAAAAAATACCAAAACTATTTTCGTCCCCTTTACCATACAAACCCCCATATCTGTTTAGAGAGGCTATTTCTAAGCCTTCTTCTGCTCCAATTTTAAAACCTAAATCATATAAAAATGGCGAAAGCAAAGCACTTATTGTAAGGAAGATCATACTGAAATAAATAGCACTTTTAATTAACTTTATTATGCCCTGTTTTTTCATCAATTTAATTAATAAAATCAATGGTAAATATTCAAACAAAAAATAAATACTTCTATTTATTGCCTGACTAGTGCTCATTAAACTAAAATAAGTGTTTTTACAATTAACAAATATTAGATAAAAAACAAAAACACAAATTATATAAATAGAGGATTTTTGAAAAAAATCAAGTTTACGCTTTTTATATAATTCTGGAAAAAGAGAAATTGTAGCTAAAAAATTTATTGCCACATTTATATTTATTATCCCAGCAATATTATATTCTTGAAGAAAAATACCATCGGTAGGTAATAAGATTATATACAAAGCAATTAATAATTTTTTATTAAAAATTAAAAAACCAAATGCAACTAGTACAAACATAATAATAGTTACCTGAACCAATCCTATTGACGACATAAATAGAGCAAATAGAAATAAAATTCCTATCGACTTAGTAGATAAAGTTCTGTATGTTTCTGTCAAGTTTTTTGAATTATATATTTTTTGATAAGGGAGAATCATTCATTAATTCCCATTTATTTGTTGGTTGTCTCCATCCTTCTCCATATACTTCTGACAAATATTTTTCACTTTCTTTAAAACAAGGAAAAGTTAGTCCGCAAAATTCGGTGGAGCTAAGAGTCTTATAATAGTCCTTAACATATACCTTTTTTAAAGGGGCAAATTTAATATTATTGACTCTATTTTGAATTAAAGCACTGATGGCTTTGATGAGGCCTAATGGCAAAATTTTAATGATTGAATAAATTATTTTAGTAAAGGTCTTTCGATTAATAATTACATCATATTCAATTTTGTGATCTTTAAAGTAAATTGTAAATGGAATCCTATGCATTTCCCCAATAACTACTCTTACCTCTGCAGTATCAATTTCTGATATTTTAGCTGCTGTTTTATTCAATATTTCATTATAAATACGAGTAAATGTGATTTCAGGTGTAATCTCAATTATTTTGGCGTTATCAAGTAATTTGTATGTATAAAGTGTTAAATTATTAAAGAACCCTTTTGGAGCTAAACCATATTCATATAATGCTCCTTTAGTTGTTTCCTTATATCGATGTAAATCAATAACAAAACTACCAACCAATTGACTTTTTTTTCTAATTTTAATATTAAATTCTCCGAAAGAAATATCGTAGCCGAGGCCTTTTATATCTTTCCACATTGGTGAATTAAGATCTAAACTTGATTCCAATGTGCTTATATCAAATTCGCCATCCCATGGTATTATAGTTTTATCTCTAATAGCTCCTAATAAAGTACCATAATCTAACCAATACTCGATTTCATATTTATGTAATATATTTGTTATTTGAACAAAACTATCAATTGCTTCCTGTCTTAGTTTTTTAAGATTTATTCTATAATTTTTCATACATTATTTCATATTTTTTTGATGTAATACATTTTTTATATGTTGAGAATTTGGGATGTTTACCAAATGACAACAATAGCTTGCAAAATATTTAGGACCACTAACCTTAATTTAATTATTCATTTCAGTTAGAATGTAATAAGCCAAAGATTTTCATAATAGTCTGTTTCATTTTCCTCTTACACTAAAAATTTTCGACTTAATAGAATCAATTGGCAACATAGTATAGTACTTAGTTCGAGTTATAATTAAAAAAAATGATATGAAAAAAAAACTAGTTCCTAATAAAAACTGTAACAAATTACTAATTGGTAGTTGGTTTATAAAAAATAAAATTAGAGATGGTATTAATGAAATTAATAATAAATTTAAAAAATCTCTCCAGGGTAATAAATCATTTAATCTTGACTTTAACAATTTTTTAGTTTTATATACCTGCAACAAAACGTTAACTATAAATCCTACAAGAAAAGTAAATGCAGCTCCAATAATCCCATAATTAACTACTAGGAAATAACTTAGCACTATAGAAGTTATCATTTTTATTACTCTTGCAAAAAGTATAAAACGTGTTTTAGCATAAGCTCTTAGAACATAACCGTGCCCAAGCATTTGAAATAATAAACTTAAAATAATAATTCTAAAAACTGTTACACTTTCTACATATTCAATTCCAAATAAAATAACAACAAATTGTTTTGCACTTAATAAAAAGAAGATTACTATTGGTATTGTTACTATAGAATTAATTGTTATCATCTTCTTCCATAAGGATAGTGTTTCTCTTAATTTATTATCTAAAGAATATTCACTAAGCTTTGGCAAAATCACATTACCTACAGAAAGGTAAAGGATTCCCAATGGAATACCAAAAGAACCAACAGAGTATAGCGCAAAATCAGTTGTTGAAAAATTAGCTATTAAAACTAATTTCTCTGCATGTTGACCAAAAATACCTGCAATTAAACCCAGTCCCATTGGAAATACATATTTAAATTGCGGGGAAAGCATACTTAAATCAATTTTAAGTATTGAAATACTATAATTAATTATCATATATCCGTATAAGAAAAAAGTCTTTAAAAATGCAAGAAGCACTAGACTTATTAATGCTGCATAAACAGAACCAAATGTAAAAATAGCTATAAGTATTAGAATAACTCGTAATGCTTGATTAGCAATATAATATATTAAGGCAAGTAATGATTTTTTTTCTATAATAAATATTTTTTCCAAAGGGTCGGCCGTAATTGAAAAAAAAATTAATAGTATAATAGGCAGAAAATATTTTCCGTATGTTTTAAATTCATAATACTTAAAAAACAACTCATCTAAGAATAATGAGCAAATTAAAAAGAGTATTGAAAAAAATAACATCGTAAATATCGTTTGAGACATTAAAGCTGTTTGCTCATTCCCTTTATCAGTTCGAGGGTAAAAGTAATATAAACTGTTAGAAATATTGAAAGAAACTATTACAGTAATAATCTGAGATATCAATATTAATTCTTTAAACACTCCATATTCTTCTTTCAAGAATAACCTTACAAGAATAATTGGAGTTAAAGTTGCAATAATAAAAGAAATAACTCTTCCAATTAAGTTGTAGTATGCTTGTTTTTTTAATGAGTCTTCTTTTATGGTTGACATGTTTCTATCTTTTATTTATACAATTGATACAAGCCTTTCATCATCTTTTGTGTTGTAAAATTATCTTTATACCTGCCATAAGCCTTAGATGCAAACTGTTCTCTTTTTTCTTTATTTAGATAAAGGTATTTAATTGAGGAAACTATATCTTCTGTATTTTTTGATTTTATAATTAACCCAGATTCTTCATTTATAATAGCTTCAGAATTCCCTCCAACATCTGTGGCAATAACTGGTAGAGAGGCTGCCATTGCCTCTAATACTGCTAAAGAAAAACCTTCTCTAAGAGAAACCATAATCCAAATATCAAACTCAGGAATTAATTCTCTTACATTGTTTTTCCTTCCAACTAAATTCACATAATTTTCTAGATTATGATCACTAATATATTTTTCTAATTTACAACGTTCATTACCTTCACCAATTAAAATTACCTTCAAATTTGGAATAGATTGAATAACTTCGGGTATTGATCTAAGTAGGTTAATATATCCTTTATCTTCATACAAATTCCCTACAGCTCCTAAAATAAAACTGTCTTTATCAACAACTTTATTACTTTTTTGAGGAAGGTCTATCCCATTGTAAACAACTATAACCTTATCTTCCTTAACCTTTAAATTTTTACAGTTTTCGATCTTAACTCTATTAGAAACTGCTATCGCTTTGTCACAAAAAATTGATCCAGTAAAAAGATTCAGATTAATTAAAATGTTCTTTAGTGTTCTTTTCTTGATAGTTCTATACTTGTATATACTATGCCAAGTAATAAGAATTTGTGAAACATTTGAAATTTTACCCGCTAATGAGGCAAAAAACATCGAACCTACTAAATGAATATGTAAGATCTTAATTTTGTTAATCCTTAAATAAAAAGCAAAGGAAATTAACTTAATAAGGTAAAAAATACCAAAAAACTGTTTTACATTAAATGTTTTAACATTTTCAATCGAATATAAACGTTTGACCTCCTCTACTTTATGTCTATCAACTTTAGTTAATAGACATAAATGAACTTCAAATTTATTTTTATCAATATTTTCGATTAATTGCAAAACATGTTTTTCTGCCCCTCCCGTTTGAAGAGAGCCAATAAAGTAGCAAATTCTTTTCTTCTGCATTTCCCTACTAAAGAATTGAATTATTCTAATTGTTTTTTTGTTGAAACCAATATTTCATTGATTAAAGTAGAAGAGGTTCCTTTTGTATAAGGAAAGAAGACTATTCTAACTCCTACATCATTTAATTTTGCTTTTATCCCATTCCATTTGTCAGAATTATACCAATCATCACCAACAAACATAACATCAAAGTTCATTTTCTCCCAAGCTTCAAATTTATCCATATTTTCTTGAGGAATTACAGCATCAACCCATTTGACATTTCTTACTATTTCCATTCTTTCCTCAAAAGGAATAACTGCCTTCTTATTTTTATATGATACTAACTCATCAGTTGTAACTCCAACAATTAGTTTATCACACATTGATTTTGCGTTTTTTAACAAATTAAGATGACCTATGTGGAATAAATCAAATACACCAGTTGTATAACCTATTATCATAATACTATTTATAATTTATTTATTGTTTTGAAAAATTTCTATATTAAAAAGTAACCACTTGTCCATACCGCTCCCTTTGTAACTTGTATTAGAAAATATATGATCTAGTGGAAGTGGAAAACCAATCTTCTCTCGTGTAACGATACCTTGCGGCAATATGTTTCCAAAAATTCGTTTAAGGGGTTCTTTGAACGAATTACCCATTTTCCAATCAAAAGGAGCACCCGCCAATAATTCAATCAGTCGATGATCAACAAAAGGAACCCTTGCTTCTACACTACAAAGCATTGTTGAGTTGTCTAACCTTCTAAGTAAACCGTGTAAATGATGGATTTGAAAAAAATAACCCACGATATCTATCGGAGATTTATAGTTTATGCCTTCTAGTGCATAATCTACAACCTCAAAGTCTTCATTTGATCCATAACAATAATGTTTATCAAATTCTTTAATATCAAAGGATTTCGAATTGTTTGCCCATTTAAAAATTCTATCGTAACCGTAAAAAAGTTCATCAGCTCCTTCTCCAGATAAAACAACTGTATTTCTCTTCTTGACTTCTTTAGTCATCAGATAAATCAACACTTCATTTGGAACAGAAAGAGGTTCTTTCCGTTTTTTTACCATCCACTCTGCTGTTTCTAAGAATTGACTCTTATTAACTTCTATTCGATGATGAGTAGATTTCAACTTACTATTAGCTTTCTTTCCCCATTCGAATTCGTTTAATTCAGGAAAACCAACGATCCAAGTATCTTCTGGATTTAATATATAAGATAGGATTGTGCTATCTAAACCTCCACTTAGGTAACTACCAACTGGGACATCAGATCTGCTTCTAAGTTGTACGGCATTTTCAATTAAATCTTTTAATTGCTCGTCACTAGGAGCTGGCTTACTCGAATAATCCAATTCCCAATACTTATAAAATGTACCATTAAGCCAATAATGTCCAGCAGGAAACATTTTGATTTTTGAATAAAACGTGTGGCCCTTAATTGTCATCCTTAACTTTCGATATTGTCGAAGGCCAAAATCATCTACTTCACTTCTAACCATTGATTGGATTGGAGCTACTTCACTTGAAAAGATCCATTCATCACTTGAATTATAAAAATATATTGGTTTGATCCCTAAACGATCACGTGCAACAAAAGTATCTTTTGTTAAATCGTTATAAATAACAATAGCAAACATCCCATTGAAATATGATAGGCATTTATGCCCATATTTTTTATACATTTCAAGTACCACCTCTGTATCAGAGGTGGTACTTACAATTAGATTATGGTCTTTTGTTAACTCCTTATAATTATAAATCTCTCCATTAAACACCATATGGTAGTTTCCAGAAGAAAAAGGTTGATTGGACCGCTTGTTTAAATCTAAAATAGATAACCTATTATGGCCAAGAAAAATCCTGTTATCGAATGTACAACTGTTTTGGTAATCAGGACCTCTATGATCCATCTTATTCATATTCTTCTCAAATTCAGTAAAACTGAATGAGGTATTTATTCCTGCTAGTATTCCACACATAAAAATTTCATATTCAAAATTTAAGTACTCTTATTTTTTCGCAACAATATTAAACCACTTCACAAAATGATTGAATATCATGCCTGGGTTTTTAAAATAGTAACTTCTTTTCTCTTTCAATACCCTCAAAATTAGTTTTGGGTCTCTTAGTGTTTTTTCACGTGCAACAAATTCCATATTAGGATTTAAAGAAAGTTCTTTATCAACTTTTAAAATACTCATGATTTTTTGTTGCTCTGCTTTGATTTTATCTTGGTTACGTGAATCGGTTAAGACGATAGCAAAATCATATTTATTCTTTAATACATCTGTATCATTAAATATATTTTCGAGCTCTAAATCATAAGCATAAGATGCATTATAAAGTGCCATATTTTTCATGTCAGAGGCAACTTTAGTTGAAACTATTAAATCTACGTTAGCCTTGTCTCCCCAAAACTCTTTAAATATTTTACTAAGGTTATCTAGGTAATATGGTTGAACAGTACCTAAAATAGCTACATTCAATGATGAATTAGACCCAGATTTCTTCAATGACTTAGGCAATTTACTTAAAAGGTATTTTGTCTGAAATTCCATTATTTCATCCTCACTACATTGATACTCGCTTCTAAATTCTTGTATAATATCTTTGAGTTCTTCATTGTCAATAAGGTTATTTTCTTCCCATTCGTCATTCGGCACATCATAAAATTCTTCAATATTTTGGTCTGGCCTAGTTATATATTTGTAACGACCATCTCGAAGAGCTGTACTCCTATCTGCTTGTGCAAAGAATCTGGCATCACTCCTAACCTTTCTTTTGGTAAATACCTTAATAGCCTCTTCTTCTTCGTTAATAAGAGGTACCAAATCTAAACCAGACATTTGATAGGTTTTAGAATCTGGGTAAGGTATGTCAACTAAAGAAAGAATTGTAGGTAAGAAATCTAAAGTACTTACTTGCTGATCGACCTTTTTAACAGGTGATCCTGGATATCGTAAGTAAAATGGAATACGGATATTGTCATCTGTCATTAACAAATCATGTGAAAGCCCCATAGCTTCCAGCTTTTCAGGAGTATAACCTCTTTTAGGGTCCATATATCCATGATCTGATCCTAATATAAAAACAGAATCATCCCAAAGTTTGTTTTCTTTTAAAATATCAATACCTCTCTGTATGTGGTCTGAAGTATCAGCATCATGTCTTACATTATACCAGCAAACCATGAAACATGGTTCATCCATGGAATTAGATTTTAGAAATTTTTCCAAAATCACATTCATAGTTGCATTCGACCAATTCTTTTGATTAGTATTTACTCCTTTAGGCCAATATTCTTCTTCTACATGGTCTATCACATCACCGAAAAGAAATCTTAACTCACGAGCATTAAATAGAGATTTCACATTATATCCTTCATCCTTCAATATATTATGAAGAGAAATAAACTGATTATTATCATACCTAAAATCATCATAATTTCTTGCAATGTAATAAGCTGGTAAGCTTGTTAGCATTGTCGATAAAGACATAATCGAACTTGGTGCTGATGTAACGGTTAATGGGAAATAAACCGATTCTTTTTCAAAAGAATCCATCATATCTAATTTGTCACGATCATCTAATCCTCCTGCAGAATAATGTCTTACAGAATCTACAATAAACAATACTACATTTTTTTTACTTTTCATATTTAAATACTTATATCAAGATAAAAATTTATCTTTTATTACATTATTAATTTACAACTCCACTTATTAAACTAACTATCTCTTTTTTACTAGCATTATTGATTGAATTAAAATCAGGTAAACCGGGATAACCTTTATCAAAATACTCTTTTCCATTAAGAACTATTGACTTAGAATATCTAGGTATAACATGGTAATGCACAGATGGATCAACCATCATTAGCATTAAATAATTTATTCTATCATAAAAAAAAATATTAATAAGTGTTTTTTCAACTTTTTTTACAATTTCTTCAAACTCTAGAAAATGTTCTTTTGTTAAATCTGAATACTTAGAATAGTACTCTTTTGTTATTAATATACTACTACCAAGTGTTACTTGTTCAGGTCTCAATAACCAATACCAATAATCATACTCTTTTATTAATGTGTTTGGATAACCAAACTTTTCTAACACTTTTTTATGTGTCATTGTATTTTTTAATTAAATTAAAATATAATCTACTTTCCAACTCTAGCAATACTTGAAGTACTGATTCTTTGAACCAAAAAAAGGTACTTGATTACGTCCATCAAAAATTATTAGGTTTTCCGAAAGGATGGTCTTCAAGTTTTTTACTAGCAAATGGATGATAATCACCTTTTAAACCAATTGCTTCAAAATTTCTAATATCATGTACAATCTCTATTGCTTGTCTAGCATCCTCTAGACCATAACCATTTCCTTCTAGAACACCTTTATACACTTCTGTATGTAAATCAGTAAATCCTCCACTAAACTCAAGTTCTTCACCTTCAATTGTAATTGATCGATAGGTTCTTTGTCCTTTCGCTTTTATTTCTTGAGGTATTAGGTCATAATTTATAGATAAAAACCAACGAACTCTAGCCCTTTCAAACTCTAAATAACCAGATGCTCTATCGTGGGATTGAACGTGAACAATGTTTTCTTTTACATCCCCAAAAACCCAAGACAACATATCATAAAAGTGTACCCCAATATTTGTAGCAATCCCTCCTGATTTTTGAGTATCTCCTTTCCAAGATGTATAATACCAATTCCCTCTAGAAGTTAAATATGTTAAATCTATATCAAAAACTTTATTTTTTGGAGCTGCATCTACTTTCTTTTTTAAAGCAATGATACTTTTATGTAATCTTAGTTGTAAAATACTCCAAACTCTTTGTCCAGATTCTTTCTCCATTTTCTGTAAAGCATCTAGATTCCAAGGATTTATAACTAATGGTTTTTCACAAATAGCATCCGCACCTCTTCTTAAAGCCATTCTTATATGAGCATCATGTAAGTAATTTGGGGTGCAAATACTAACATAATCTAGGTTCATCCCTTTATCA
>Ga0206127_1003043_pt1 | contig 15898 bp, 24 predicted proteins | sample Helgoland_Spring_6_FD_148646 | JGI IMG/M metagenome (GOLD analysis project Ga0206127, IMG submission 148646) | Pelagic subsurface seawater microbial communities from Kabeltonne, Helgoland, North Sea - Helgoland_Spring_Bloom_20160419_1 | ecosystem: Environmental > Aquatic > Marine > Epipelagic ...
CCATTAAAAATATTTAAGCCATTTTTTTAAACATTTAGTATGTATAGGGAATTTGCATTTACAGGGATAAATTAAATTTTGTTCTATATCTTTTTCTAAACATATCCTGCATTCATTTAATTCAATAAAGTTTGAATTATATATTTCTTCTTTTGTTTCAATATCATAGTTTAAATTTTCAATTATCATATTTATATATTATAAATATGATGTTTTTAATATTTTATTCTAAAGAGGGTTAATATTGTGTGAAAGAATGTAATTTGTTGAATAGAGGTTTAATATTTAATCCGAGTGAAACGCCGACAGTAGTGGCGGTAATAATAGAGTCATAATTAAAATGATGTAGTTTGTTATTATGTATGAAAGAAATGACGGGGTAAAAGATGAAGTTTTGATATAAATATAATAATAAAGAGACGAGTAATAATTGTGATAATATTTCAATAAATAAAATGGTTTTATGAGTGTTAGTTTTAAATTGTGGGAATATAATATTAGAAACGTTACTAATAATGATAGTACCGATAGTCCATAAAGAAGTCATAATAAAAATAGAAATCCAATTAGAATCGGGTATATCCAAATTAATCTCATAATATTTTTTATCAGGTAATTCAAACCCTCTTTGCAAAACTGCATTATTAGCCATTATATATATAAAAAAAAAGATAAAAATAAAAACATTAAATTAAAATAGAGTAAATAAAAATACAATAAAATAGAGTAAATAAAAATACAATAAAATAGAGTAAATAAAAATACAATAAAATAGAGTAAATAAAAATAGAGTAAATAAAAATAGAGTAAATAAAAATAGAGTAAAATACAATAAAATAGAGTAAATAAAAATAGAGTAAATAAAAATAGAGTAAAATACAATAAAATAGAGTAAATAAAAATACAATAAAATAGAGTAAATAAAAAGAGTGAAATTCAAGATACAGTAAAAATGTGATGTATGTGATAGAAGAATGATACATTGGGATAGATAAGAAATTGGAAATGGTGTGGTTTCTGATTATATGGGCGGTTTCCGAGTTAGTAGAAAAAGGAAGATGATAGAGTTGTGTTTTGGTGTTCTATGTGTGTTTTTTGTGTTTTGTGTTTTGGTGTTCTATGTGTGTTTTTTGTGTTTTGTGTTTTGGTGTTCTATGTGTGTTTTTTGTGTTTTGTGTTTTGGTGTTCTATGTGTGTTTTTTGTGTTTTGTGTTTTGTGTGTTTAGAAGAAGTGTTTAATCTAGTATTACACTGTTTAAAGCAAGACAGAAGCTGGTTAAGAAGCTGGTTAAGAAGCAGGTTAAATAACTTTCTATTTTATAATTCATTTCTGTATACAAAGAGAGAAAAAGGGGGTTTTGGGTGCTTTCGCACTTTTTTCTCTTTTTCTTTTCAATATAGGGAGGGAGCGAATGAATAATGCTTACCGAACAATGCGATTCACAATGATCTTTCTTCTGAACCTATCCGCATATCCACTGTTGTATTTCGGAGTGAATGTAAAAACAGCATGGCCATTAACCAAGAATGGGAAAGGAAGTTTCGGAAGTTCATCGTGCTGATTCGAACGAAGGTGAAGAACAGCTTTGAGTTTATTCAACCCGAGTCTCTTCCGGCGAACATGTTCCGCCTTTCGCGTAATCTGAAGCCACCTGTGATAACCAATTTTGGGCGCAACAAAAGGAGAATTGTTTGACGACATAATTTGGGACTTTGGAATGTATTATTTAATTACAATGCAATTATTGTTTGTATTATCTATACCCTTGCTATTGAATTATATATTTCAATTTTCTATTTTCTAATTCGTTTCTGATTATAAAGAGAAAAAAAAGGGTTTTTGGTGTGCTTTCGCACTTTTTTTCTCTTTTTTCCTTTTTGGGAGTTTTATATTTACTGGTCGGCTCTGTAATTTGCGTTCTTCCTTTCTTTTACATTGTAATTTTTGAAAAAGCCAATTTGTTTTAAAGCCCTTCCTGCCTGAGTCCGAATACTTTTGTATCTGTCATTCTCTTTGACATTTTCAAAAGCTAGTTTCATTTTCGCTACAAATGAAACAGATTTAAGTTTATCCTCCTTTTCTTTCACCTTTTCCATTCTTACACCAATCCTTTTCAATTCGTAAATTAGTGTCCTTTCCCTCCTGATAATAGCGTGCTTTTCGCGAGCAATCTCTCTTTTCATCATTTCAAGTTTTGATATACAGTTTGTAATTTCACAATTACAGAACCGATCATATATGTCTTCAAACAGATGAATTTCGAACTTTTCAGGGTAGCACATGTAATGGCAGTTTTCACACATTCCATTAGCAGTCCACGTTGTCAACTTGTTTTGCTTCGCATTCTTCAAGTGAACATCCAGTTTCGCCTTCATCAATTTGAATTTGAAGTTGATATTCTTACCTTTGAATGTCTTGATTCCACCATTCTTCACTGCCCAATTTTTCCAAAATATTCGCCCAAAATCAGAACGTGGGTTATTCAAAATGTTGTTGAAATATTTAGACAATGCCGAAAAATGATTAACAGTCTTCAAATCAAGAAACAAACTCAGCAACGAGATGTGTTGTTTAAACGCCGAATACGGAATGAAGTCACTGCGTGTGTTGAAAACGGGTTCCATTATGTTCACTCAAATCGTTATTGCAAAGAAGGTATATGAGTTTTTGTAATTTATACAGACCAAAATAAATTATTTATTTCAATTTTCTATTTTCTAATTCGTTTCTGTATATAAAGAGAAAAAAAGTGATTCACACCATATCACTCTTTTTTTTTCTTTACCTTTAACGATCACTAATCCCAGTTAATCACGTAATAATCGTCCACTTTGACCATACCTGCCCACAACACATGCTGATAGTCAAAGTCATCAAGGAAGTAGTTTTCTGGTTTCCGACGACGCACCATTTCATAACCTTTAACCATCGTGAAGAAATTTGACAAATTCCACTTGCATTCAGGTTCATAGAATATCGTCCCATCTTTGAATTTCACAATCCCCTCTATGTTGAGAGTCGGTTTGTTTCTTTGACTGATACAAATTGGACCAGCGAGTTCCTCACTTGTGAATTCTGTATCTTCGCGTTCTTCCCAGTGGCCTTCTTCATTCAAGTACTCTTCTTTTTTTGAGAAGACAAACTTGGATGAAGAAAACTCCAACCATCCATCAATATTGTTCAAATCGGTTGGTAGTTGTGTCATTGTTGTGTTGAGAGTTTGCGTAGTTGACTTGTATATGGTCTTTTTCAAACAACTACTTTTTGTACTTATACACACTTACGCAATTATTTATTTCAATTTTTCATTTTCTAATTCACACACTATAGGACAAATTAATGATGAACTGCTTATAAAGAGAAAAAAAGTATGGTCTATTGGCACTTACCAATCCTTTTTTCTCCCACCATCCCATTGCTTAGCTAGGAATCCACAAAGTCTCCTTCTCTTCCTTCAATTCGCTGTGAACGGAACAACCGACGAGCGCATGTCCCTCCGGGCACGACGATTCTTCGAGCGACGGTTCGCCTTATCTGCTGGGGTTCGCCATCCGCCGTAAAATGCGGGTTCCAACCCGTTTTTAATCTGGAATGCCCCTGGGACCATCACGTCGAGGGGCATCACACCTCGCTTCACACGCCTGCCCTTGCCATATTGGCGCTTCTTGGAAGACGGGCAGAAACCATGCTTCGACATTGTATTTGGTTATCTATGACTAAGTTCAATTAGTGGTTGTATTTCTATTCCAATAGTCGCAAAAAATCAATTTTACCGGAAGTGAATGTGGTGAATGATATGGTATAAATTGAATATGTAGACAGAAATGGGAGAGAAAAAAGGGGGTTGTGGTTTCCCACTTTTTTTTGTTTTTGTGTGTTTGTTGACATAGTTAGATTGTGTTCTCGAGTGAAAGCAATTTTTCGGCCTGGTGAGTCCAGAGTAGTTGGATGTCGCGAATGAATCGTTTCTGCATCTGACGTGTCTGATTTGCGTGGAGTTTTTTCATCTTATCGACCTGATGAATTTTTGCCTGTTTCTCTTGTTTGAGTTCGCCATACACTTTTTTTGCGGTCGTGCGTGTGTTCCTCCGGAAACGGCGCCGATTACCTTTGACACGCTTCCTCGAAGGTGCCGTCATACCGTAAAGAGATGCCTGATTCCGTGTTCGGTAGTTCCGAGCGTGAACCGTTGTTTCGTCTTCCATCCAGAAACTTCCCAGACACTTCTTTGTAAGAAGTGTGGGTTTGTTCTTTCGACCCTTTCCGAAGTTGCGCTTCTGAGAATAGGGGCAAAGTCCGTGTTTTTGCATTGTTATGTTGAGAGTGACTGTCTGTTTACAAGAAGAATCAATCAAGATTTTGTACTTATATCCTTAGCGAATTTTTTATTTTCAATTTTCTATTTTCTAATTCGTTTCTGTATATAAAGAGAAAAAGGGGGTGGTAAATGAGAGAGAGAAAAAAGGGGTGCGGTCCAAGCTCCACATTTTTTCTCGCCTTTCAATCATGACCTACTTGATTAGCTTCCCCAAACCATCATATCGCATCAACTTGGGTCTCATTAGTTTCCGCGACGGAATCTCGTCTCCTACGCGACCCAGTTTGCGGTTCTGGTAGGTGTCCTTGTACACGCGCACGGTAGAAGCAGCTGCAGCAGCAGCACCGCCACCAGCAACGGAGGAAACCGCCGACGCTTTCTGAGTCTTCTGATACTCATTGTAGTGAGCCTTCTCGCGCTTCACAGCCTCCTTCAAAATCTTCTTCCTCTCCTTGGCAGCTTTGATCTGCTCCGCGAGCATCGCAATGTATTGGTCGTTTCCATCGTACGCAGCCTGGGCAGCCTTCAGCATAGCATCAGCCATAGTTTGGAACTTGGAAATGGGTTTGGAAACAGTGGGATGCTCTGTGAACTTAGTTGTTGTATTTCTATTCCAATAGCCGAAAAAAATGTTCAATTTATTGAGAAAAAATCACTCATCAAATAGAGAGAAAAAAGATGATTACGGCTCTTAATCACTCTTTTTTCTCTCTACTTCCTTAATCGGCCCGGGCGAAGGTGGACGAGGTCCACCGCTTGTCTGGGGTCCATTCGGGCGCATCATTCCAGAGGGTGGAATGGCGCACAATCGCCTTCTTCGCGTGAAGGGACGCAACCGTCGCCGCATAAACGGCCTTCAAAGCAACCTCCGCCGCCACCGCAGATGTTTCTTTCTTGAGCTCCTTTTTCAAGTCGTTGTACGCGCAATTCAGCATCGCCTTGTTGCAACCCTCCACCTGAATGGCCGCGCGTACAAAATTTTTCACTTGAAGGTATTTTTCCTCCTTGCGAATCTGCTTCCGGGAAGCCATTTCAAGGGCGAAATGTGTGTGTTGAGAATTTGATGTTCTCTGACTAAGTTCAGTTAGTCGCTGTACTTCTAATCTAATAGTCGCAATAAATGTTCAATTTATTACATAATTAAATTGAATTATTCTCCAGTTATAGAGAGAAACAGCATATACCCTAAATAAATTGATTATATTTCCATATATGAATTGAACCTATTCTAAATACAATAAATTGAACTTTTTTCCCTTTAACTCAGAAACGGCCTAAGGGTAAATAAATTGATTTTTTTTCCTATTATAGAGATAAGCGGCATATAGGGTAATAAATTGAACTTTTTTCCCTTTAACTCAGAAACGGCCTAAGGGTAAATAAATTGATTTTTTTTCCTATTATAAAGATAAGTGGCATATAGGGTAAATAAATTGATTTTTTTTCCTTTAACTCAGAAACGGCCTAAGGGTAAATAAATTGATTTTTTTTCCTATTATAGAGATAAGCGGCATATAGGGTAAATAAATTGATTTTTTTTCCTCCCATTATTATAATTTTCATTCATTTCTCATCTAAATAAATTGAATTTTTTTTTTTAACTATTAGATTAGAAGTACCCGAATATACAATATACTCACCAGCAAACCAAAGCTCACCAGCTCACTTTTGCAACCCATACCCACATTCATTCTCTCAAAATGACCATGAACATGACGTATTCCTTTCAGCAGATGCAGAACGACCTTTTGGTCAAGTATGTCTCCTCTGACGACTTCTTCAACCTCTTCTCCGGTATTAATGACCGCGAGGAATGGAACAAGAAGGCGAAGAAGCACGTTCAGCTGTTCTATTCCGTCCCTATGGAACCTCGCGGCAAAGCCGTGATGAAGCCGTGGACGGAAGCGGCCAAGCACGACACGGACGTTTACAAGGCCGTTAAGGCTGCTGAGAAGAAGGCTTCTTCGAGCGGTGGTCGCAAGACTTCCACAAAGAAGAAGTCTCGTGACAAGGAGCTCAAGAAGTTGAAAGGCCCCCAACCCAGGGGAGCCGTCCCATCTGTTGCCTACGGAGGCGAAATCGTCTCCTCCAAGGACCCTCTCGCCATCGGCAAGAAGAAGACAAATGAGGAGAAATACTTTTGCTACCCTCCCCACGACATCGACGACGAGGACCTCCTCGCCAAGCGCAAGCTCTGGTGGGCGGAAATCGTCAAACGCGATGACCTCGAAGGCCCCCAGGCCCGCTTCCCCAAGAGCAACAAGCTCGAGGGAGAGTGGCGCTACAACGGGCATCACGATGACTTGCCCGCGATGACCAAGGAGGATTGCACCTTCTACGGCATTGACTTCGTCCCTCCCCTGCCCAAAGAGGCTAAGGCAAAAGCCACAGAGGAGTCTGACGATGAGGGATTCGCCACACCCGATGAGGACCAGCCCGATGAGGACCAGCCCGATGAGGAAAGCTCTGAGGATGAGGAAAACTCTTCCGATGAGGAGGAGGAGGAGGATTCTAAGCCACCCCCTCCCACCCAGGAGGAGTTGACCAAGTTCTGCGACAAGGTCATCAAGGCGCGCTTCTCTAAGAAAGCCCTCAAGTCCGACAAGGAACTCAAGAAGCTCAAGAAGAAAGCAATCAAGGCCCTCAAGAAGGACGCCGAGGCATTCTACAAGAGCATCAAGGACGACGACTCCTGGACCAAGGCCTTCAAGAAGCAACCCACCGTCACCTGGGCTGTCTAAGCAATAGACCAATGTGAGCACACACAACAAAGCAAAAAAAAGTGGGAAACCACAACCCCCCTTTTTTTTCTCTCCCATTTCTGTCTATATATTCAAATTTTACCATATCATTCACTATATTCACTTCCGGTAAAATTGAACTTTCTACCAACCCACCTCTTTATCAGATACAAAAACGCCTACAAGCAAACCAAAACTCACCAAACATTCTAAATATGTCTGCCGTGTGGACCAAAGAGATGGCCGAGGAGTTCCTGGCGAAATCGTCACCGGATCCTATGTTCCCTTGCTCAACCTTGCGCCACGCAAGAGTAGCAGCGACGCGCGAGCTTGAGAAAGATGTCGACCAACCTTTTGAATGGTCGGTGCCTTCGAACTGTTGTTACCGCCCTGCCATTGCTGAATTCGCACTTGCTGTGCTCACCGATGACAACACTGCTTACGACGCACTCGGTCGTTGCAAGTTGAAGTGCGCAAACTGCAACTGCCGGGTGCTCTTCAATCAGTTGGAGTGCGTGAAGGCGGACCTGGAAACGACCAAGGAAACGCTCAATATCACCTCATGCTACCTTGACGATACAATGACTGAATTGGGCGAAATGAAGGTCACATTGGAAGAAGAAAAGAAAGAGCGCAACGAAGAGAAGCGCAAATTTTCGGCAGCTATTGCTAGGATGGTGCAGAGTGAAATGGGCGATGTTCGCACTCAATTGACAGCGCTGAATCTTTGCCTGAAAGAGGAATTGGGCGAGAAAGCACTGGAGAAAAAGGCAGCAAGTGAAGCTGCGAAAGTCGCTTTGAGTGCTTCAAACTTCATTACACTGCGTCTGTTGATGTTCTAATTGTGGATGTCCAATAAAAAAAAAAGGATAGATAAAGTGACGGTATCTTACTTTTTTTCTCTAATTTCTGTCTGGACATTTCATTCCAAAAAATTGATTTTTCTTTTTTGCTAGTGGAGTAGAATTACAGCGACTAACTGAACTTAGTCATAGAGAACCAAAGAGTCTCAAAACACAAAGACATTTAGTCGACGAAAATGGCTACCAATATTGCTTTGCGAATTCTTGTAGATGTTCTGGTGAAAAAGAACATTATTCTGAAGAGGCGGCTTGAACAAGTGAATGCTGAAAATGCTGAGACAAAGGAAGAAATGACCAAGCGTGATGTGGATCAATTAACATCACTGATTGGTCCGCTGACACAGTCTTCTTACAAGGGGCAAATACGTGTATTGAACACCTGTGAATGCTGTCCTCGGCACATGAGCAAGAGAATCAAACCGGAAGACTTGGACAAAGAAGAAATTGTTCATTTCCCGAACACTACAAGAAGCGATGAAGAGTGGCGCGTAGAGATAGACAATTGCGCGTGTAATTGTCGTCAGTATTCGCGATTTTTATATCGCGAATACCTGGAGACCTGTATTGTATGTGTTGATTAAGTATACAGGACAAGAAAAAAAGGAAAGATGAGTTACAGTGTCTTACTTTTTTTCTCTCTAACTGAATTGATTAGAGAAAAATTGAAGATTAAATTATGGAGTAGAAATTGACACACACAATCTGTATTCTCATTTTGATATAGAATACGATGATTTACTTAACGAAACAAGGGATGAAGCATCTCTCTGAACTTAAAGAGTTTGTTTCTCATCCAAGGGTAAGTTGGCCTACTTTGGATGAGAAAATTTCAGGTGTTTGGCGTATTTGCAGAATGCGGATTATGTGGAAAGAGATGTTGAAAATGTTGGAGAAACAAATGTCTGGGATGAAGTTTTCAAAAGATATATTGGATGAATGTTATTCATTTATAAAGGAAATGATTGAAGCTTTGTTAGATGTTTTGTTAAAATCAACCAAGCTGAATGCAAAATCGAAAGAATTCTATCCAAAGAAATAGTTATATGGGCGGTATCTTATTATGTGGGCGGTTTCTGTGTTAGTGCCAAAAAACTAGATAATACAGTGTAAAAGAAAAAGAGAGAACAAGAGGAGTGGGAACTTTTTTTCTCTCTAATTTAGATGAATTTATTTTCAAAAAAATTGAAATTTAAAAGTTGCGAGTGGTTTAGAAGCACCAACGACTTTATATACTTTCATTAGTTATCCAAGTCAAAAACAACTTTAGCGTTTGATAATGGCTTATCGTCGTTCTCAATACCATAGCACTCATCGTCGTCGCAATGAAAAGCTTCCGCAGCCGTGCGTCTATTGCAAAAGCGATGATGGTCCACAGGGTCGGCATCACGTGAAGAATTGTGAGAAAGCAAAGAGTTCTCGTATTCGGAAGGCAGAATACCGTCGTCAATCCAAAGAAATCCGTAACACAGGAAATGTGGAAGACGGATGGATTTGTCCTCGCGCAAAGAAGAATACAATGAAGGGAACTACAAAGAAGTTTGTAAAGAACCAAAATATCTTTGATGTGTTGGTTCCAAAACCCGATATTTTTGAGGGTATCAAGGGTATTCCAAAACCCGCGGTGTTCAAAAAGCCGAAGGGTGCCTGGTCAAAGGGAAAGCCAAAGAACAAGCCGAAGAAGGTGAAGAATGAAGATAAGAAGAACTTGGAGGAAGAGGTGAAGAAGTCATTGTTTTCAGAAGCGAAAGATAAGTTCAAGACGGACTGCTGGGAATCGGATTCGGACTAAGGATAGAGAGAAAAAAAGAGAGATTAAGAGTCGTAATTATCTTTTTTTCTCTTTTTATTTGATTTATATTATTTAGAAAAATTGAAAAAAACAGGGGATGGTTGGTATATAAGCACCAACAACTTTATATAATTTAATTAGTTAAAAACACTTTAGAATTCGAAATGTCTGAAATTTACAACTTCAACACTGATCGTCCTAATTTTGGTTACTCTCGTCTTCAAACTGGGAAAAAACAAGCTAGGTTGCGGAAGTTGAGGAAAGGCGGTATGAATGTGATAGGGCTTCCGGAAATCAAACACCGGATTACTCTTCCGGCACTTGAACCGGTGAATTATTGGTTCAAATCCATTTCTTCCAACCAAAAGAAGAATAGGCGTCGTCAGACTGGAAAGAACCAGGCCGACGCAAGGAAATTTGTATCGGACTTGCGAGGCAAGGTGATGAGGGCCCGTCCGGAGGTTTGAATCACCTTCAACAATCAAGAAAAAGGGATAGATAAGTGTCAAGTATCTTACTTTTTTTCTCTCTATTAACGATGTTATTTTATTTTAAAAAATTGAAAAAAAAAAAGTTACACTACTCCGAAAGTACAACAGCTTACATTGAGCCAAACAAAGAGAACTTTACATTCAAAATGTCTGTCATTTACAAAGAATCGCCGATGCTTCACGCTGCTCAAGTGGCAGTAGAAGCAAAAACGATGAGTATTCAGTTTATGAGTGAGGGTTTGAAATCTTTGCGCGCAGAGCTAAAAGAATTGAAACAAACCCTGAAAGAGGAGAAAGCAAAGGATAAGCAAATGAAGAAGGAAGCGAAAGCGGCTGAAAAGGAAGCTAAAGCATCTGCGAAAGCAGCTGAAAAGGAATCGAAAGCATCTACAAAGAAATTTTCAAAGAAGTCTCCTGCCAAGAAGAAGTCTCCTGTCAAGAAGAAGTCTCCTGTCAAGAAGAAGAAGAAGGCTCCTGAGAAAAAGGATGACGGAACGTATAAAAAGCCAAGGGGGCGTGCTCCGAAATCGGAACTGAACTCGGATTTGAAAAAGATTTGGGACGAGATTCACGGAAAATGGATTGAGCCTGAAGTAATTATAGATTCAGATTCTGATTCTGATTCTGGTTCGGATGACGGAAGTGATTCTGATTCCGATTCGGATAGCGGAGATGAATCGGCTTAAGCCTTTATGGTTAAAAGGGGGGAAAATTAAAGAATTATGGACCAAATTCTTTTTTTCTCTCTATTTTAAGTGAATTAGAAAGTATAAAAATTGAAAAATAAATAAGAACCAAGTATCTATAATTACCTAGACTAAATTAATTTAGTTGCAACAAATTTATTTTTAAAAATGATGTCAACCAATTACGGAACTTTTGATACTTCAACTCGCGCAAATTTTCCGCATTCGATAAATGCGGAAGACACGGTTGATATTAAGATTAAGCATTGTAGTTTGAAATATCTCATAGAACTCGAGATGCGTCTTAAGGGCGAATTGATTCAAAATACAGCTGCTGCTTTGATTCAAAATTTGGTTCGCAAACGGCAAGCCAAGAAGCGGTATCAAATGAAGAAAGTGGAAGTATTATCAAAAGCTTCTGAAGTTTCCAAGAAAAAATTTGATGAATACATCAACTATCTGACTAAGATTGATGCGTATCCTTTTTTTGAAAGAAGTTCAGATTCAGATGAAGATGTTGAAAATGAAGAAGAAGATTCCGATTTGGATGATTCGGAACCAGATGATTCGGAATCGGATGATTCGGATGATTCGGATGATTCGGATACTGATGGTAGTGATAGTGAAGAATCAGAGTCGGAAAACTTTAAAAAGTTCCTTCTGATTAAAATCACTCGGAGAAAGAATGCAGCAAAAAAGATTCAAAGGGTTGTTCGCAGTCGTAAGAGAAAAATCAATACAATGAAAGAAATATATCAAGTAATGCCCGTAACATTGTTTACTATTATTGCTTGTTTGACTTCTTTCACAGTAACAGCGGCAATTCTCTAATTAATAATAGAGAGAAAAATATAGAGATTAAGTGCTGTAATCTTATATTTTTCTCTCTATGTATGTAGATTTATTTATTTAGAAAAAATTGAAAAAAAAATTTGCCCAATGTTTAGAAGCACAAAGACTTACTATATACTTTAATTAGTTATCTAAGTCTAAAACAACCTTAGCATTTGATTATGGCTTCTCGTTCTTCTTCGTCTCCTCGGCTTTCGAAAGAGCAGTTGAAAAATTTGGAGGAAGGAAAAGTGTTCCTCTTTATGCCTCGCTTGGCACCTTGCTTTAACATTAACAACCCAAAGGGTCGTTCTTGGGCGGTAAACGAGATTAAAGCGATTTGGCGTCCTTTTGGAGATGTGAAGCAAGTAACATTCCGAACAGTGCGTGGAGGAGGAGAAGTGGGTCAGAGAGGATACATTTCAGCATTTGTTCTTTTTGAAGGTGATTTTGATACGAAGGCGTTGAAGCGTATCAAAAAGAAGGGCAAGATTAGTTTGAAGAAAGCTCTTCGTGTTCCAAGGAATTGGGATTACGATAGGGGTGATCCTCTTACTGAATGGAGGTATGACGCACTACCCTCGAATATTCCGCCTCTTTCTGAGGAGGATTTGGCCAAGCGTCGCAAGAAGAGGTGGGATGAAAAGAACCAAGCAAAGATGGTCTTCTCATCTGATGAGGAAGATGATGATGATGAATCGGACAGTGATTCCGATGATGAGTAAACATCTAAAAAACCAACTCTTTAAGAGTTGAAAAAATCTAACTAAACCGCCTGTTAGTAAAAAAAATCCTTTTTTTTTCTCTAATTAATATTGAATATTTATTTAGAAAATTGAAAAAAAAAAATTACTTGAATATGTAAACAACACTGACTTATATAACTACGAGTCAAAAAGAAAAAACAATCCAAAAATGGCTTCGTTTACTAGCACTACTACCCTTCCTCTTCCTAAGATTCAATTGAAAGAAACTTGGGGCGAAGAAGAATGTGGGCCAATTTGTCAACCTGTATCAGTTCCTCAGAATTTGTGCAGGAATCTTTCTGGTGGATTTTGTCCTTATGGCGATCGTTGTCATTTTTCGCATGAGTATCCTTGGATGCGACAAGCGATTGATAACCTAAAGAAGGGTAAAGCGTGGATTGTTATTGGAGATAACAACAAACTCCCTATTAAGGAATTGAAGATGTCTGTTGGAAAGATAAAACGCATTGATTATGTAAAAATCCCAAAAGAGTATGGATATTATTACTGCGCTGTGGTTCACTTTAAGAGTATGAATGCGAATGTATTTAACTCTGTCAAAAGTGGTCGATACTTTCCTGTTGGCAACTGCCGTGTTCAGCTTTTTCGTGGAAAGATTCTACCGAAGTCGCAAATTCGTGCAAAGAACAAGGCACAAGACGCAGCGGAAGCTGCAGTAAAGGCCAGCGAATTGGCGCTAATTTTGGCAAAAATGGTATGTGATGCTACACTCCAAAACCCTATCATAATGAAGCGCTACAATGCGATTGGACAGCACATTAATAGGAAAGGTCTTCCAATTGAAGTGGATTAAGATGTGATGCATTAGAAAAAATAAAAGAGAGAACTAGACGAGTGAATCTTTTTTTCTCTAATTACTCGTTTCCTGTTATATAACCCATTTCCTGTTATTTTACCGGTTTCTGAGTTACCTATAAAGCTAGATTATACAGTATCATTGTATATACTATAGTCAATATGACTAAAAATCCTAGATTATACAGTATCATTGTATATACTATAGTCAATATGACTAAAAATCCTAGATTATACAGTATCCTTAAATATTATATTCACCTACACTATAATGGGTAATTATAATACAAAAAAAAATATACAATGTGAAGATTGTTTTAAAGAGTATGGTGCTGCACCAATATTAGAAGTATTTCATCACGGCGAATTAGGTGGAAGAGTATTTTGCTTTCGTTGTTTTAAAAATAATATATATGATGTTGAAACCATATTAACAAATCCAAAAAAAAATATTAAATCACAGAGTGTAAAATGTAAAAACTGTTCATATATTAACAAACATAAAAATTCACATCATAATGTAAAAATAAATTGGACTGGTAAATATAATAATATTATTCTTTGTGAAAAATGCTTATTCAATAAATCAAGACGCAAAAATGTTTAATTTTTCTCTCTATTACAAAGAATTAAATCCAGCTTAATTTTAAGAACTAAAACATAAACTCGCGCCAAACACATAAAAATTTTATGTCCGATCTTGTCAAAAATTTAGATAAAATCCAAGAATGGCAAAAAAAGGGAGTAGATCCATTTGTATTTTTAAAAATAATTCAAGATATAAAAACATTGATTAATAGTCACGAAGGAATTTATAAAGAAGAAATACTAACATTTATAAATAAAGAATTTCCTTTCGTAATTATTCCCAAACAAGATATAAGTGAATCAAAATATAATGATAACTCGGACGACGATGACTCAGACGATGATGACTCAGATGAAGATATCTTATGGACAAACAGATAGAAAGGTGTTATTATTGACAGATCCCTTGCTCAAAATGACATATGATGAATGGGTCTCAATTGGTGGATTTAAAAAACATCAAGGTACTTATACAATCAAATTTAACAAAAAATAAAAGATATAGAAAATTAAAAGATATACTTAAGGATATTCATAAAGTGCGAATTATTAAACCATTGAATATTTTTTCTCTCTATTACAAAGAATCAAATCATTCAGAAAAAATTGAAAAAAAAATATAGACATACAAATACACACACACACACGAATACAATAAGTATGTCTAATTCTCAATTCTACAAGTCGAATGCACAGCGACGAGTGTTGATGAATATGGCCCCTCATTTCAAGTTATTTTTGGCTAGTCCAAGACCTAGAAATACCTGCATTGGACATCCAAAAATTCTCATAGATTGGTATCTTACAGGTAATAAATTTTGTTTTAAAAAACAACCATATATGAAAGATTTGAAATACATAATAAAGACATTTAAAAACATTAAAATTCGTTCTAATGCTCAAAAAATAACAGAAGATTCACTCATAGAAAAAATCAAACTTGGTAGGCTGAATTATGGTATAATTGGTGTTTATGGTATGTGTTGGTATAAAATAGATAAAGAGATTGTTAAGATTCATAAATATATCTTCAAATTTAAATTTCATAAATTTACACATTGTCTTAAATTAATTAAATCCAGGGGTTCAGATGATTTCATTGGGATGATTAAATTTTATCAAAAACCAAATGTACATAAAAAAACAATTGTTATGAAATATGAATTAAATAAACATAAGCTTTGTAATAAATATTGGAAAGAATTGCAATTTCCAATTGGTGGCGGACGCATTATAAAAGGTTCTTGGCAACAGGTAAATTGTCCTTTTATCTTACCAATTGGGAGTAATCTAACAACAAGCACACAAAAATTATACACTCTTCTTAAATTGAATAATGTGAAAGAAAGAAGTAAAATGACTCGGGAAGAAATGATTATTACACTTATGAAAATGTAAAAAAATAAAGCAAAGTAATAAAAAACAAACGCAAAATAATAAAATCATAGTAATTACATAGTCGAATTACATAGTCGAATTATATAATTCGATTATATAATCTATTTTTATTAGTAAAAAGCAAAAAACTTAATCATCTTCTAATATTTTAGCTTATGTTGTTGCTAATTTTATTTTTTCTTCTCGTTGTATTCTATCTATTTCCTGTGTTGCTGGAAAATTCGATGCATTCTGGTCCTCCACTATTTTATATTTAACCTTTTTATTGTTTTTGGTTTCATTCTTTAAAATATACTTTATCACAATCTTTGGGATTGAAAACATATGTATAATTGTTCATTATATATATGATTAAATTGTTTTTTATTTTAATATTCATTAAAAAAAGATGAATGATTTAATAAAAAAAAATTGAAAAATATTAAATCCTCCTCCCAAAGATAAAACAAAAGACCTTAAATTATTTTATTAAAACCAATAAAGAGAAAAACATAAAAAAATGGATGACTGCAGGCCCCAGATTGGTGATCTTTTCATTCACGTTCCAGGTAATGCTCCTACAAAGTCACTAATTTACACAAGCAAGGGATATTTGCCCAATGATGTGAAAGCGCAAAAACGTGTATGGAA
>Ga0206127_1003045_pt1 | contig 15896 bp, 13 predicted proteins | sample Helgoland_Spring_6_FD_148646 | JGI IMG/M metagenome (GOLD analysis project Ga0206127, IMG submission 148646) | Pelagic subsurface seawater microbial communities from Kabeltonne, Helgoland, North Sea - Helgoland_Spring_Bloom_20160419_1 | ecosystem: Environmental > Aquatic > Marine > Epipelagic ...
ATGCACCGCTGTACTTTGCTAACAAAGACTATTTTGTAGACAATCTTTATCGTTGGATAAAGCAACGCCCAGATAACTTATTGACCTCGATAATTTTCGATGCAGAGGCAGTAAACAGCGTGGACACGACGGCGATCCTGATGCTGCAAAAAATCATAGATAATTTGCAGCAACAGGGTATTAAACTGTATATCACCAATGCGATAGGTCCTGTTCGAGATGCGTTACACAACTCGCCATTGAGTAATTATATGAGCGAGGAATCCATGTTTTCAACAATACAGAGCGCCATTGATTTCATTGATTACGGTACCAGTGACACTGATCGAGTTGCACTGCAAACCGATGCCCTCCCTAGAGATCCTATGCTTTAGAGACTATCGGCTAATTTTGATTAGCGGTAAGCACCATACAATTGACGGCGTCGTTCAGTGAAGTTTCCTTGAAGCCGTTACTGATCGTTTGTCGTATTTCAAGCGACCGCGCACCTAGCCGATAAACCCGACTTCCAAGAAAACCTACTGTCTGATAGTGATAACCCTCTTAGGCATATTGCCCAGAGACTTTTTTTTCAAGACTTAAGCGCATTTTAGAAAGCCTTTAAAAAGCGCTATGGGGTATCAGCCAGCGAATGGAAGAGAGCGCTCCGGTGAAATAACCGAAGGGTACTGATGTAGTAACAGAGGATAACCGGAAGGATTTTAAAAAACTCAGTGTATGGAATTCTGTCGAAGGGTCTTTTTCGCGCTAGTTCGGCAACGAATCCAAAGGGCTAGGACCTAGCCCCTTAGATTAATGGCCATCTCATCAAGCGTCTTAGGCCTCGACAAATTTCACGGCTTGTACTGCCGGCTCAACACTTAGATCTTCTGCTGGCGGCGCGAAGTCAGTCAGGTTAATACCTTCAACGGCAGCCTTGTACTCTTCGAGGGTTGGAATACGACCTAGAACAGTCGCCAGTACAACCATTGGCGTCGATGCCAACAGGGACTCGCCTTTCTTCTCGGCAGTATCTTCAACCACCCGACCTTGGAACAGGCGGGTAGAGGTGGCCAGAACGGTGTCACCTTTAGCGGCTTTTTCTTGGTTACCCATACACAGGTTACATCCAGGACGCTCCAGATACATGATGTTCTCATAAGCAGTACGAGCAGCGCCTTTCGGTGCATCGTCGTCAAATTCGAATCCAGCATACTTTTGCAGCAGTTCCCAGTCGCCTTCGGCTTTCAGCTCATCAACGATGTTGTACGTTGGTGGTGCGATAACCAGTGGCGCCTTGAACTTAACTTCACCTTGAGATTCCAAGTTACGCAACATCTGAGCGATAATTTGCATGTCACCTTTGTGAACCATACAAGAACCCACAAAGCCCAAGTCGACTTTCTTGGTGCCGCCATAGAAGGAAGTAGGGCGAATGGTGTCGTGTGTGTAACGCTTAGATACGTCTGCGTTATTCACATCTGGATCGGCGATCATGGGCTCGTCAATTTGGTCCAAGTCAATAACCACTTCTGCGTAGTAGTTAGCGTTGTTGTCTGGCGCTAGAGCTGGGTTCTCACCCGACTGTATTTCAGCGATGCGCTTGTCGGCCAAGTCGATCAGTCCTTGTAGCATGCTTACGTGGTTGTCCATGCCTTTATCGATCATCACTTGGATACGGCTCTTGGCCAGCTCCAGAGACTTAATCAATGTCTCATCATTAGAAATACAGATAGACGCTTTTGCCTTCATTTCGGCGGTCCAATCGGTGAAGGTGAAGGCTTGGTCAGCCATCAATGTGCCGATTTGAACTTCGATAATGCGGCCTTGAAAGACGTTTTCGCCACCAAATTGCTTCAGCATCTGCGCCTGAGTGGCATGCACCACATCACGGAAGTCCATGTAACTCTTCATGTGGCCTTTGAAGGTTACCTTCACAGACTCTGGAATAGGCATGGCCGACTCGCCAGTAGCCAGGGCGACAGCAACAGTGCCAGAGTCAGCGCCGAAGGCTACGCCTTTGGACATCCGGGTGTGAGAGTCACCTCCAATAATGATGGCCCAGTCATCCACAACGATGTCGTTCAGCACTTTGTGAATAACGTCAGTCATGGCGTGGTAAACACCTTTGGGATCGCGGGCGGTGATCAGACCGAACTTGTTCATGAACGTCATCAGCTTAGGAATATTGGCCTGCGCCTTGCTGTCCCAGACAGAAGCGGTGTGACAGCCAGACTGGTAAGCGCCATCAACGGTTGGAGAGATAACGGTTGCCGCCATCGATTCCAATTCTTGAGAGGTCATCAGCCCTGTGGTGTCTTGAGAACCTACAATGTTCACGCGTACACGAACGTCGGAGCCGGCATGCAATGGTGTGTCAGAGGCAACGCCCACAGCGTTCTTGTTGAAAATCTTCTCAACGGCGGTAAGACCTTGGTCTGGGTTTGAAATCTCTTTAGACGGTGCAAATACCTGAGGTATCTTAATACCCAAGGCTTCGGCAGCAACCGACTGCAGCTTCTTACCAAATACAACGGCGTAAGAACCGCCGGCTTTCATAAATTCGATTTTTTGCGGGGTGAATGCAGAGGATACGTCAGCCAGTTCGTTGTCGCCGTTGTACAGCTTCATCGCTTTGGTATCGATAGTCAGCAGGGTGCCGGTGGCTACGGAGTAAGCTTGTTCCAACACGGGATCGCCGTTTTCGTCCAAAACGTTGTTGCCGCTAGCGTCTACCTTTTTAACCCAGTTTTTCAGATCAAGGCCGATGCCGCCGGTTACGTCAACCGTCGTTAGAAAGATTGGAGAGATACCGTTGGTACCCGCAACAACCGGTGCGAAGTTAACGAACGGTACATATGGGCTTGCTTGCTTGCCGGCCCACAGTGCAACGTTGTTTACCCCAGACATACGAGATGAGCCCACGCCCATGGTGCCTTTTTCAGCAATCAACATCACTTTGGCATTTGGGTTTTGCTTTTGTAGCTCAACAATCTCTTGCTGGGCTTCAGGCGTCATCATGCACTGGCCGTGCAGCTCACGATCTGAGCGAGAGTGTGCCTGGTTACCCGGCGATAATAGGTCAGTTGATATGTCGCCTTCGCCAGCAATGTAGGTAACCACGTCGATTTTTTCAGCGATTTCTGGCAGTTTGGTGAAGAACTCGGCTTGCGCATAGCTTTCCAAAATGTCTTTAGCAATAGCATTGCCTGCCTTAAAAGCAGTCTCAAGACGATCGGTATCGGCTTCGTACAAAAATACCTGGGTTTTCAGCACTTCAGCGGCCTGTTTTGCCGTAGTTGCGTCATCAGAAAGCGCCAGATCCAGCAGAACTTCGAGAGAGGGACCCCCTTTCATGTGGGACAATAATTCAAAAGCAAACTCTGTAGTAATGCCCTCGACAGACGTGCCCAATATAATTTCTTTCAGAAACTGCGCTTTAACGCCGGCAGCACTGGTGGTGCCTGGTAAGCTGTTGTAAATGAAAAACTTTAGCGAGTCGTCACGGTGTTCATGCTCAGTATCTTTGATCTGGTCAATGATTTCTGACAGCAGCTCGGCGCTATCAATAGGCTTTGGATGCAACCCTAAGTCTTTCTGGCGGGTTGCGATTTCATCCATGTACTGTGAATATAAGCTCATTTAAACCTCTCGTTTGTTGTTAGTTACTCGCCCATCCTAGGGTCGCAGGGGGAGGAGGCTACCGGCGCCTCAGGCTGGAAAGATTCAGGATGTGTAAGGCCTGAAATCAGCCAAAATTCGGCGCATAGAATACACTATTTCCGGTGCATTGTTAAGGAATGGTCGCCATCAGAGGGGACGGCCGGTCCGGCATCCATTCATGTGGCAAATTCTATAGCCCACCTGCTACAGCCAACAAAGCCTGATAAACTGGGGGCAATGAATTAACGCAATGACGCGTATCATAAACCCCGAAAGGCCGGACAGGATGTCTGCGACGATATTTTCGCCTGTTATGGGGCGCATCTTTGTCAATATCTGCCCCTTACCGGCTAAGCCGAGGTATAATTACTGTTTTCGAGTTCATGGACGGATAATTACTATGTTTGTTATCAATGGCTTTATCGGCGTCCTGGCGTTGGTGTTTTCTGGTTGGGCCCTTTACAAAGGACTGCAGAGCAAGAAAGAGTACACGCGTCTAAAGTCAGAGATGCTCAACCCGCCTAATCAAGATGAATGAATTCACGGACTGCGAATAATGGAACAAGACCTGAATAATTGGTTTACTTTTTTAGCAATGGCGTTGTCTTGCGTAGCGTTATGGATTGCATTGGCAAACCGGCGAGAAGATCACCGACTTGGTGCTATGGAAGTTTTAGGTAGGATCGAGAAGAAGCGAATAACCTCCCAGAAATTTTTTACTCAAGCACGTCGGCGAGCTCAGACAATCATCGACAATCCGACATCAGAGTCACGGGACGGCTTAAAGGATGTAGCGACGGAATGGCTCGAAGGGTTAGGCGATATTGAGAGAAATCACGACAAGGTAGTTGAGGAGGTGGCTTTCGTGAGGGATCGCCTCGATACTAGAACTCACTTTGACCCAAGAAAACTGAAGGTTTTGGAATCTAATCTAGATAGCTTATTGGAACGTACGGCTTCGTTTCTTGAATGCACGTAGTAAAGTTAAAACCAAGTTAACTGATCCAGATGGATACAATCGTTCTATGAATACAACAGTGCTAAGGTAAGTTTCTTTTGTCAGATTAGGAAGAATACAGGAAAGAATTAAAATCCACTTCTTCAATCGACTACAAAAAATCGGCCACAGGCAATCGACAGGCTACTATTAGTACTCAGGGCGACAGCTATCAGGCTCGGAGAAACAAGCCAAAAAACCCCGGCTTCAAAAAAATCTTTTCCGGAGTCAATCCGGCTTTCTGCAAGACAGGAAATCCGCGAGTATTCAGACATTGACTATCCTCAACCGCAAAGTTGTGATCCAAACTTTCACCAACAAAAAACCTCTTCAAGATACTTTTGAAATTCGGAGTAAATGCTGTTTGAAATTATTATCCTCGAATAACCTCTATTAAAGACTTAAGAATTGAGATCAAGTTGATTTAAAATACCGTCAGGATTCCTACCTGAACCCAACAAATCTGTCTTTTTGGTCAAACCTTCTATTCCCTTCTCAACGCAATGAGTTGTGTAACCTCTGCACAAAGTACGGTGTAAACACAGTAGTCTGTTCGGGTGAATCTTAATGGCAGACTTTTTCTTCCTTAATAGTAATTTCGATCCTGATCGATCCTCACCACATACTTCGCCGCACCTTTTGTCCTTATCTATTCTAGGGCGTCTGTATATTTTATACTATTGGACAGCGTTCAATTAATCCTGGTAACGGGGAGAATGACTAGTACAAATTTATTCACATCAGAATGGCCTCAGGATCGTCGAAAACAACGAACGCAGGAACAGGTCAAAATCTTTTGCTCGGAATTACAGCTACAGAAACTCCATCTATTTAGCCAAAAAATCGAGTATTATTAGCAATAAGACTTTTATACCGACTATAACTTTCTTATCGCGTAACTAAACAATTTAAAATATGAAAGAAAAAGTGCCTTGGTGACATTGGATCATACTGCAAACAACTGGTTACGAAAGTTCCTTTAATGATTAAGATGACACAGGGCTATTCGAGACTAATTTAATGATCGCATGCCGATTGCCTGTAGCCACTTTTTTATAGTAAGTTGACGAAAGGTTAGGGATGTTAATATTTCCTACACTCTACCGACAAAGACGGTTGCCGTGTTCCGGATGGCTAAGGTAGAGTATCTGACAATAGGACGCGTGTTTTGCCGATACTCAAAAAGCAACGTCTATTCAGGCACTAGATTCTGATTAGACATAGTATTTTTTCGAAAGAGTGCCTAGCGAAGGCGGGGCGATGCACTCACGGTAACTCGATTATCATGACAATTGCCAATATATGATATCTTCTAGATATTATCGATAGTAGATAATGGGTAACGTTATGCCGTTATTGAATACTAATCAAAAGCAACACATCCAACGCTGGGGAATATTAGGAACTGCATATGCTCTCCTCATGCGATCCATAAAAAAGAACCTCAAGTTCTTTTTCTGTGTAGTCACCACTCGCCCTCTTAATCACGATAAACCTCCCTGCAACCCCACGCCGGAAGTTGACTATCGATTGATAACCGAGGAAGAGTTAATCACATTTTGCGCTGATCCAGAATTGGAATTGACCCAGGCAGAAGTACATGAACTCTGTTCCCTCGGGCACGTGTGTGCCGGCGCAATAACGAAAGGAAAACTGATCAGCTATGTATGGCGATCTTACGGCCCCACCCAACATACCAATGACATATGGATAGATTTTGACTCTCATTGTCGCTATGGTTTTAAAAGCCTAACTAAAGAAGCATTTCGCGGCCAAAGAATACATTCTTATGTAACGATAATGACAGAGGAAAAGACCCGAAAAGATAAAACACATACGGTCGGCTTTATTGAGACACACAATTATTCTTCCAGGCACTCTTCGACGTTCCACGGAAACACCGAAGTGGGATATGCTGGTTATATTTCACTTTTTGGCAATTACTATATATTTCATTCTCCCGGTGCAAAGAAAAGCGGGTTTCGTTTTTTTCGGAAAAATGACAGCAAGGTAGATTAGATCTATGAATTCTTCAACGATTTCAGCTGCCATTCGTATGTCAAAACGGTGGGGGCTACTAAAGACATTGTATTTTTATTTTGCGCGATTTTGTGCGAAATATCTTAGGATCAATGGTAGTTTATGTCTCATTTTTTCAACTCCCCTCTTAAATGAAGAAGACGACGATTGCGACACATCAAATCCCAGCAAAGTGCTAACTAATGAAGAACTAAAGGCTTATAGTCTCGGTAATCCCGCCTTGGATATGGCCCCCGAGATGCTATCTAGCGCATTGGCACGCGGTGATTATTGTGTCGGAACGATAATCGACGGTCAGCTTGTCTCCTATGCATGGCGAAGCTTTAGCGACGTTCCTCACACCGATAAAATATGGGTTCGAGTTGGACCGAATTCTTCTTACAACTACAAGAGTTATACGTTGCCGGCGTTCAGGGGACAACATATTGGGGAGCGACGCAAATATTGCGGTAATAAGCCGTTGCAAAGAAGAGGTATCAACAACAAGCAAAGCTTTATTGCCTCGACTAACTATTCCTCTCTTGCTGGGACCAGACGTGGTAACTCTAAGCATTTAGGTTATGCAGGCTACCTTCACCTTTTCGGGAAAATATTCTTGTTTCACTCACCCGGGGTAAAAAAAGAGAGATTTGAATTTTTTTTACATGAGGGGGACTGAATTTATTCCCACACATCGAATTCAATTAAATGTGGTGATTGTTAGCTGGCCATACAATTACAGCTCATCACTACCGTCAATACGGCCATTCTGTACCATAATCTCGTGGTAGATCAATGGCTCGCCATTAGAAGAAAGTGCCAATTGATAACGGCCATCCTGATCTCCATGATTAAAGTGCTCATCGGCACAGTTTTGCTGTTACACGGCTTTTGTATAATAATTTGCACCGCAAGGATAGGTTTCAGTTGGGGGAAATTAGACAATTGGGGATTCACCACAGTATTGCTGAGTACTAAATAATAGCCTGACGATTGCCTGTACCCGCTTTTTTTAGTAGGTTGACGAAGGACAAGGGGGTTTAATACTTCCTATATCGCCGCTGGCTAGTTTATATTACGTTGCTATGGATATTGATTTAGATACAGGTCGCCTTTTTGTCTTCTTGGGTGGACTAATGTTTTGGGCATTGCTCGAACGATTATTAACCTTTCGTCGTGCAGTCACGCCTCTGCTAAAGCGTGTTGCTCTTCATGCCGCGGTCGCAGCACTCAACACCATGCTCATGCGATTGTTGATTTATGTACCGCTATTGGCATGGATTGTTTATGTCGAGCAAATGGGCTGGGGGCTAGGGCGTTGGTTAGGACTTTCGGGTTGGGTCGAATTTGTCCTGACAGTGATCGTGCTAGATGGTTTTGACTATGTGTGGCACCGGGCAAATCATCGCGTTGCCTTTTTATGGCGTTTCCACAAAGCGCACCATGCCGATAATGATCTGGATGTTTTTACCGCGCTACGTTTTCATCCGGGTGAATTATTAATTTCTTCAGCGGTGAAAGCGATTTGGATTGTCCTTTGGGGCCCGTCTGCATTCGCTTGGTTTCTGTTCGAGGCGATAGTTAGTCTCTGCGCGCAGATGCACCATAGCAATATTGATTTGCCTGATAATATTGAGCGGCCGTTGGCGGCCGTGATCGTGACGCCTCGATTCCACGCTGCACATCATCTCGTTGACCGAACTTACGGTGACCAAAATTTTTCGACGATATTCAGCTTTTGGGACCTCGCGTTTAGTACATTGGCGCCCTGGTTGCCGCACGAGGCTATGCGTACAAAACCGATGGGGCTCCCGGACGGGAGAGGCGACACGCTCTCGGCAAAACAATTGTTGCTTGAACCTTTCAAAAGCCGTAACGTAGGGCTCGTCCCTTCCGATGATGCATGATGATGAATACGGGGCTATACGGAAGGGCAGATAGATAGGAGGGCGGAAAGGCCCGAAATACAGAGATAGAATCGTAACTCTATGGGAGTTTTAAATGAGACATTTAGCACTGGTATTGTTGATGATGGTATTGCCCGCAAGCGTAATGGCGGGTGGTCATGGTAAAGAGCACGGCGGCAAAGCGGCTACAGAAGCGAAGGAACACGGCGGTAAAGCGGCTGCAGATGCGAAAGAGCACGGCGGAAAAGCGGCTACAGAAGCGAAGGAACACGGCGGTAAAGCGGCTGCAAAAGCGAAGGAGCACGGCGGTAAAGCGGCTGGGTCTAAAGATCACTGAGTTTTTTAGTTGTTAAGCGTGGTATCACTTGTTGGGTCTCGTAAGTTGAAGGCTCAGGCCTTGTTAAGACTAATTTTAACAAGGTCTCTGGCCCTGGTGTTGATCAGTGTGGTTGTTCAAACCCGTGCTGAAAGCGTCGCTGACGTGGACTCAATTGTTTATGCTCAAGACATTAAGGCGGCGATGTACCGTCATATCGATAACGTTGTTGGCGATGATGGGCGTTTTAACATTGTTGATGACGTCACCAACGAAGCACTAATACTGCGCTTTGTTCAGATTCACGATCCCGTCAGGCAGATTGGTGACGACGTTTATTTTGCCTGCACTGACTTCCACGTAGACGGTATCAAAGACAAACTTTATGATGTGGATTTTTGGCTCCGCGAAGAGAAGGGCGAGCTAATAGTCTTTCAGACAAAAATTCACAAAGAGCCACGGAACTCTTTGCTCTACGGTTGGTATAAACATCCCCGTTATACGTTTGTGAACGATGCAATCGAATACCTGTATAGCAACTGATTCACGAACGCAGGGCAAGATCAGGTTTTTTGTTCTGCCGTCTCATCAGGCATAACTACCGCGCACTTCCATTATAGGCATTCAATGTCCTCCGCCTCGACCAAATAACAAACCTCAACCCGAAAAGGTTGGTTTTTTATTAGCTGTTGGGTTTTGGTTGAATCTACACAGATCATCCCGCCAGACTACAGCGTAGAGAAGCGCTTGCAAAAAAAGAATCAGAGAGCAGGATGCCAGTGATAATAGCTACAGTGGGTGCGACCATCGCAGCAGAAGTTTTGACCTAGGGCCAAAACGTGGCATGCTCCATTGATTTAGGCCTGATAGCTGTAGACCGGAATACTAATAATAGCCTCGCGATTGCCTGTAGCCGTTATCTTGTAGTAGATTGAGGAAAATCAGCGATGCTTACCCTTCCTAAATCCACAAATTGCTAACTAGAAGGTCGGTTTCGATCGAAGGTGACAGGGTGGTGTTGGAAGATGGACTGAAACCGTTGATCGGGACAATCCCAATGCTGAACTTGTCCTGCTTTTATAACGGCTCCAATAAATTTCCAGTGCACTCAATTCAATAACGAGGTAAGTCCCGATGGCCAATGAACCGAGCGAACTTGTGATTCGCAATGACAAGGATGGCTGCGCTTGGCTGACCTTGAATCGTCCAGACAAGTTGAATTCACTCACTGTGGGAGTGTTTAAGGAGCTTCGCGGGCATATTCTTGATTTGCGTGCCGACAAAAACATCCATTGCATCGTTCTGCGCGGAGCGGGGAAATGTTTCTCTGCTGGCCATGACTTAGGCGATATTGCCGAAGGTGAAGAAGTGCCTTCGCGCGGCTGGCATTCTGAAACACTTCGGTTGATGGAAAAATTGCCTAAACCAGTAATCGCTGCTGTGCATGGCCACTGTTACACAGGTGCACTTGAGGTTGCTTTGGCAGCTGACTTTATCATCGCCGCTGATAATGCGCGATTTGGTGATACCCATGCAAAATGGGCGCTTACGCCGGTATGGGGTATGAGTCAACGGCTACCACGGCGCGTCGGCATTGCTACAGCCAAGCGGCTGATGTTCACTGCAGATATGATTGGCGCCGATGAAGCTGTGCGGATTGGGCTGGCTGAATATGCAGTACCGTTAGACAAATTTGATGCTGAGGTCGAAGCGCTCGCCCGCCGAATTAGCGAAAATTCGGTTTATTCCCACGCCGCTAATAAACGGCTCCTTGATGCCACAGATGGCAGACATTTGGATGCCGGCCTGCAATGGGAAGTGATGGAAAGTGAAGGCGTCGGACCCGATATGAAAGAACGGATCATGACATTCACAAAGAAATCATAAACAGACGATATTATGCTGGTCGAAGATAAGGTCCTTAGGAGCGGTTGGAAGCCGTAACGGGAGATATTAAAGCGGCCAGCGCACCATTTTTATGTTTAATCACGTTATTGTTAGGTACTAAAAATAGCTTGGCGATTGCCTGTAGCTGCTAGCTTTTGGTAGTTCGATCGAAAGTAGCCGTGTTAAAACTGCATATATTCAAAAAAATACGTCAAAAGAGACTGTGAGATTTATTGGCAATAATTTTAATTATTTCATAAGCTGTTGGACGATGTGAAGTCCACTAAGAGCCATTCCATTATGGAAGAGTTATCCCATTTTTCGCTAAAGCCGTTAGCCAATAAAACCTTTGGCGCGATAGTGACTGATATTCGACTTAATGAGCTTGATAACAGGCAGTTCTCCGCCTTGTATCAGGCTTGGTTAGAATACGGCTTGTTGATATTTCCTGGGCAGTATTTGAGTGATGCAGAGCAGCAGACATTTGCTGCCCGCTTTGGCGATCTTATTAAAGGGGTTGAGGCCGTTGAGCTCAGCAATGTTTTGCCAAACGGTAGTCTGCGCGATGCACCTGACGACGATATGATGAAAATTATTCGTGGCAATATGCATTGGCATCAAGATAATACCTATATGCCAGTGCAGGCTAAAGGAGCGGTGTTTAGCGCGAAGGTAGTCCCGCAAGCTCAGGGCGATACCGGTTTTGCCGACATGAGGGCAGCATGGGATGCCTTAGATGGGGGTCGCCGTAATCAAGTAGCCGGTCTTTCTGCTTATCACTCGCTCGTTCATAGTCAGAAGCTTGTCGGCGAGGAGACTAAAAGCGTCGACAGTGAATATATCGGTTATGGTCTTGATATAGACGACACGCCGCTTCGACCGCTGCTAAAAATACATCCAGAAACCGGAAGAAAGAGCTTGGCAATCGGCCGCCATGCTTTTGGTATTCCTGAGATGAGTGAAGGCGAGTCTAGTAAATTTTTAGCCGACCTGATGGACTTCGCAACAGGCGATCCGCAGCGCACTTATCAATATCAATGGACTAAGGGCGATGCTGTAGTGTGGGATAACCGATGCTTATTACATCGGGCATGCAGCTGGGACTACAGTGAACCAAGAGTGATGCTGCATTCTCGGATTGCTGGCGACCCAGAGACTGAAAGCGCATAAGGTAAATAGAAGAGGGGGATGTAATAGTAATCAGGTTGATTATTGTTTAATCCCACTGCTCTCTTCAGGTTGGCATTAATTGCTTTCTTAAAGCGTTAAAATCTGGGCGGTCTTTTACATTTTCGAAATACGATTCTATCAAAAACCTTTTTGGCACAGCGTCTAACAGCTCAAGTATTTTCTAAAAAAACTGCTACAGTTTCATTGTGATGCTTAGGTTTCTCCTCTGTATATCCCTTCTGCCAATAAGCCATAGCGTATTCGCTATCGTTGTCCAACGCTTGATGAGCTAATGACAAAGCCCAAGAACCTTCATCTAGATCTAACAGTGTATCTTTCCCATAGGAATTACAGAGATCATGGCGATGTCATACTACCAAGCGGTGAGGCCGGTGTGGAGGCCGTGTGCCGGAAAGCGAAAAACGCTTAAACAGCGGACAAACCATTGATTTATGATTAGTAGCTGTACAGTTGAGTAAAAGTAATGGCCGGTCGATTGCCTGTAGCCGCTATCTTTTAGTAGATTGAACGAAATTAGCGGTGTCGATGCATCATATACCTAAGCCGCATTGCACTGTCGTGGTACGTGAGTGCCAATCTCGTTTACGGGTTCTTCTGGTATGAAGGCATATACCAAACGGCGGTTCATGGCTTGTATCATGTTATCTAGCGTTTACGAAGTTTTTAGGAGTGTTACCATATCTGCGTTGTCCTCGGCGCTTCTGCTGTTTACTGATTCGCTGCCGAGGGCGTCTATTGCAGTTTCAAAAAACGTTGCTATGTAGCCCTGACCGACATTAAGTTCTAGCAAAGCGTGGTTGTGGCATTTGTCCCACAGCTATGACGTGTCCCCAAGGGGGCTATACAGTATCACACGGATACAACACCCTTTAAGCTGATTAAATAATGGTGGAAAGTGGCGATATCTGATGACAATAGAGTAGAAATATTTTGGCGGATAACCACGTTTAGGAAGACATATCGTAATGGTGGGCTTATACTTCTTTTATGACGCGATAATGAATATTTAAGAAAAAACGATTTCCGATGTTTATCTATGAGTCCTACATTCGATGAAGCTACACAAAAAAATTGCCAAGACCTTTGGGTATGAGCTAATAAAACGTAAAAAACACCCTAGCTCGAATACCCACCTTATTAATTTGATCAACGAATATAAAATAGATCTCGTTATTGATGCCGGAGCGAATGTCGGTCAATTTGGTAAAATGCTACGAGCAGCAGGCTATAAGGAAGAGATCCATTCTTTTGAACCTATCTCCACTACGTTTATTAAGTTGATGGAAGCTATTCAGCCCGACCCCAACTGGCAAGCCTATCCCTGTGCACTCGGTGAAGCGCTTGGAGAAATTGAAGTGAATATCATGGAAGGTTCTGACCTTTCCTCTATTCTTCCCCCAAACGAATTTGGTAAAGAAAATTACAAGCACATCAAAGTGCTCGATACAGAAACCGTTACAGTGAGGACGGTTGAAAATTTCCTCACGGAAGACATAAAAGATTGTGCGCAACGGCGTATATTTCTGAAGATGGATACTCAGGGCTATGATCTCAATGTGTTTAAAGGTGCAGGGGAGAAACTTGACTTCATTATCGGGATAGAATCGGAAATTTCATTCATGCCTATTTACGAGGGTATGCCACACTATCTTGAATCCTTAAAAGTTTACGAAGACGCAGGTTTCGTGATTACGGGGCTGTATCCCATTAGCCGCAAGAATGACATGGCGGTCATAGAGATGGATTGCATGATGCTAAACAAACGCCACCTATTGTAGCTGAGCGTCCGCGCTATTTAAAAATAGAGCGGCCTCCGTATATTTCGTAGCAGTACTGTTCCCTATAGCTATAATAACCGAAACATCAACAGCCCTTAAAATCCATTTCTAAGTCTAAAAATCGGCCGATTTCCTACCTGTTTTTAAATAAATCTCGCTGACTGTAAAAGTGGTGCGTTCGTTGCAGTGGTTCCCCCAATTAAAAAAGGGGGCGTAATTATTTTAGAATCGTTCAGCTAATTGTACCAGTGAGTACTAGTAATAGTGGGGCGATTACCTGTACTCGCTATCTTATAGTAGATTGACGAATGTTAGGGGGCGTTAATACCTCCTATGCTCGGGCCGAGATTTAATTGGCATCAGTTGGGCCTCCGGCAGGAGTTTACTTCTACAGGAATGACCGCAGGTAATTTTTCAAGTATGGCCATTTTAGGATAGCGCTTTTACGAGCTTTTACCGCCTGATGGAAAAAGGCTCGGCCTTGTTGTTTTTGCCCGGCTTTGATAAGTATCCTAGATAAAGAAAGGCAACGCTGGCTGAGATAACTCCTTTTTAGAACCATTAATTCTTTGGGAAAAAGCTCTTCTCGAAAAGTGTGGTCGACGACGTGAAGGTGGCCCTGGATTAGGAAGTCAAGGTTATGGCGGAGGCTGTCTCTATGCTTGTTTATGCGAACCATGTTGGCTGCTAAAGATTGGCACTTGAAAAGAGCTACGGACTGAGCAAAGACAGGGATATCTTCGCTGTTTTTGAGATCTTCCGGGTAACGGATTTTATCAAAAATATAACGTTTGCTAGCGAGAGCTCCGTTGACTAAGCTAACTTTTTTATTGATGTAGTCGTGTAAGCGCAGGTAGCCAGTTTGAGAAAAATTAGGTTCTGAGGCTTTCGTCTCATTGCCGTCGGGGAAAATATTGGAGTGAGCACCGGCCCAAACATCAATATCGGGTTGCTGTTGAATAGCTTCTCTTAGGGCGTCGAGAGCGCCTTGCGCCATTTCGTCATCGGCGTCGAGAAAGATGAGGTAGCGCCCACGGCACTTGTCAATGCCGTAATTTCTTGCGCTGGCAGCGCCGCCATTGGTTTTATTGAAATAAGAAAAGTTCTCACCGCGTGTGTATAAGTCTTTTAATATCGACGCGCTGTTATCGGTAGAGCCATCGTTGATGACGATAATTTCGCAGTCGTTGCCGGCTTGGAAAGTCACTGAATCTATGGCTCTTGATATACGATCTCCATAGTTGTAACAGGGGATGATAGCGGAGAATAGTGGTGTAGCTTCATTCATTTTGTGGGCTCTTGAACGAGGACTTGGGGGATTTGAGAGCTGTGTAAGTGGAGTTATCTGGAATATTTTTGTTAACAAAACTCATAGCTCCAATAGCTACATTACTGCCAAGGTGTAGCTCACTTCCTACGATACAGGAATTGACGCCAATAGAAACGTTATGTCCAATAGTAATAGGTTTTACAGATTTTCCATCTGTGCCTATTGTGGGGTTTTGGAGAGCAGCAAAGTTTTTGCCACTGGCGGGAGGCTTTGTAAGGACTATATACCTATTGTGTGCCCCTCCATAAGTCCACTAACTACTCAATACTGAGCATGATTGCCACGCTTTACCGTCTAATAATTTTTATGGCAATAGATTTGGCCAGAGTTTTGTAAAAAGATCCCATCCTGCGATGGATTTCGGCCGAGCGATAGCAATACATGAAGTTACATCGCTTGCTCCTATTGGATTTTCGAAAAACTTTATCCAGTTAAATTTCTTGTTTTTCCTACCGAAAATGTCAGTGTGATAAAAATCATATTCCCATCTTCTTTGCCCGAAAGCGTTACCCCTAGTAACGTCAACCAATAGCGAGCGAGCTTGGACCAGCCCAATCTGGATAATTCTCGAAGACTGATAGAGCCACCTATTAACAATAAATGGTCTCCTCGCTGATGGACCAGGCTGGTTCTAAGTAAAAAACTGTCCGATTATGATTCCTGAGTTTGATTGTGAAACATAATAAGCCCTTCAAAGCACGCGCTGTCGATTGCCTGTAGCCGCTATCTTGTAGTAGATTGATCGAAATAGGGGTGTCGATTCTTGCTATACTCAAACCCAAGTGTTGCCAAAGCTCATTTTGAAGAGTGTCGCGTCAGTCATTAACAA
>Ga0206127_1003048_pt1 | contig 15885 bp, 6 predicted proteins | sample Helgoland_Spring_6_FD_148646 | JGI IMG/M metagenome (GOLD analysis project Ga0206127, IMG submission 148646) | Pelagic subsurface seawater microbial communities from Kabeltonne, Helgoland, North Sea - Helgoland_Spring_Bloom_20160419_1 | ecosystem: Environmental > Aquatic > Marine > Epipelagic ...
TAGTGAATTGTGCACCCGTCAGAGTGATACCATCGTCAGCTGTAATACCGTTTGCTTTGATTTTAACACTGTGATCAGCAACATCCTGGATCTCAGCCGCATCAGTCACCGCAGCGCCAAACGTAACCGCAGCGTCTTGAAGAGCGGCGTCATTTGCATCTGTAATTAAAGTGAATTGCGTACCTGTCAGAGTGATACCATCGTCAGCTGTAATACCGTTTGCTTTAATTTTAGCAGCGTGAACAGCAACATCCTGGATCTCAGCCGCATCAGTCACCGCAGCGCCAAGCGTAACCGCAGCGTCTTGAAGAGCGGCGTCATTATCGTCTGTAATTGTAGTGAATTGCGTACCCGTCAGAGTGATGCCATGAGCAGCTGTAATACCGTCTGCTTTGATTTTAGCAGCGTGATCAGCAACATCCTGGATCTCAGCCGCATCAGTCACCGCAGCACCAAGCGTAACCGCAGCGTCTTGAAGAGCGGCGTCATTATCGTCTGTAATTTTAGTGAATTGCGTACCCGTCAGAGTGATGCCATGAGCAGCTGTAATACCGTCTGCTTTGATTTTAGCAGCGTGATCAGCAACATCCTGGATCTCAGCCGCATCAGTCACCGCAGCACCAAGCGTAACCGCAGCGTCTTGTAAAATTGCGGCGTCAGCATCTGTAATTGAAGTAAACTCAGCACCCGTCAGAGTTGCACCCTGAGCGGCTGTAATACCGTTATCAGCCACTTTTGCGATGTGGTCGACAATATCTTGGATCTCAGCAGTATCAGTTACCGCAGCTCCAAACGTAACCGCAGCATCTTGAAACGCGACGGCATTTACATCTGTGATTGAAGTGAATTGCGCACTTGTCAGGGTAATGCCATGTGAAGCTTGGATACCGTTTGCGGCAATTTTTGCAGCATGATCAACAACATCTTGGATTTCCTCTGCATCAGTCACCGCAGCTCCAAATACAACTGAACCATCTTCGAGAGCGTTGGCATTGGCATCTGTAATTGCGGTGAATTGCGTACCCGTCAGAGTGATGCCATCGTCAGCTGTAATACCGTCTGCTTTGATTTTAGCAATATGATCGACAACATCTTGGATCTCAGCTGCATCAGTCACCGCATCACTCAAGGTTACCGCTGTATTTGATAGACCAGCATCATTTGTATCTGTGATGGCTGTAAATTCTGAACCATCTACGGTTATTGATGTTATTCCGTTGGCAGCAATTTTTGCTATACCAGTAAGTACAACACTTTTACTAGTTGAAGTTACAGATCCAACGGAAACGGAAGTGTTTGTTTGTACGTCTGCCAGATGAGACACAATTTGATCTTCGTTCATAGCCAGCGTTTGTCCAGCAGTTACTGAAATCAGGAAGCCAGCAAGATATGATGTTGAAAAACCGTTCAAACCACCACCAACAGAGTAATTAATTGCCTTTGAACCAGAGACACTTATGAAATTAGAATCGATTGAATATCGAGTACCTGCAGTTGCATTGATCACGCTAACCCCACCAGCACCAGAAACTAATTTACCATTCACCTGATCAGCTGTTGCGGTCAGTGTTTTGGAGGAAGAAACAGAAACGCTGCCAAGGTTCGATATGTTTACACCAGATATATCAATATTTTCATCAATAGTAATAGTATGTGATGCAACGTTCATTGCTGATGGCAGATCAGACGTACTATCCACAAGAGTTGTAGCGGCATTCAATGTAAGAGTAGTACTAGCAAGATTCTGTGAACTCAGATCACCACCTGTGGTGACTAAAATGGCACCACCATTTAGTGTTATAGTACCGGCAGCATTAAAAGCTGTCGCCTGATTAGAAGACATTGTGATTTGAGAATCTGAGCCAGTAAGGTCGATGGCCCCCAATGTATCAAATGTAACATTGGTTAAATCTAAAGTAACGTTAGGTATAATAATCTTATGTAGGTCTGCAATAATTTTCTGTGGAAGACGATCTGTAGCAGACGGTAAAGTGGTTTCGCCTGTGAGTGTTAGGGTAGTTATACCAGAAAAATCTGCTGCACTTTGATCACCTGTAGCAAGCTTGGAGCTGAGAACCTCAGTAAGTCTGTGAACTTCAGAACTAGTATTGCCCGCAGCGTCTGTCTGAGTGACAGTCATAAGTTCGCCACCCTCTCGGAATTTTTGGCCTGCTTCTTTCTCGTCAACTGCAATCGACCAAACTCCACCAGATACAGTTGCAGTGTTTCCACCATCAAGAGATGCGCCACTTTCAAAGCCAAGGGTAATGGTCGCACCATTCTCGCCAGTGCCCGTAATATTAAATCCAAGTATGTTTTCAGCTTCATTAACCTGGTCATCTCCAGCCACTACATTAATACCAAGTCCAGTAGGAACTACACTATCGATTATCACATCAGTTTCCGTTACCGCCGAGCTAGTATTATCAGCCGCATCAGTTGCTGTTACCGCAACAGTATATGTATCATCATCCGGAAGGTCCTCTTTTGCATAAGCCAGTGACCAATTTCCGAATTCATCAGCTCGCACAGTACGAGTACTGTCGACATTATTATCACCATCAGTAAACTTAATAGTCAACGCGGCATTTGCCTCTGACGATCCACTCAACCAGGTCACCCCATCATGCTCAACTTTATTTATCAGATTATCACTGGCAAACGTATTAAGGCTGGGCGCGCTTGGAGCGGTGCTATCATTAGCGGAAAGAGCGAAGTACAAGCCAGCGCTAGTATCTGATGTCACTGAACCTGAAACGATTTTTGCTGTCAAAGCCTTTTCACCAGCCGACCCTAAGTCAGCCTGTGTTACAACATAATCAACATAAGTGTTCGAAATGTCAGTCCCGTCTAAAGTGTCCGTCTTCGGCGTCGAAAATGCGGATCCATCAAGATAAAGCGTAAGAACATCATCTGCAGCTGCCACAGAAGGAAGGCTAACTCGTATAGTGACGTTGCCGTCACCGGTATCAAGAACACCATCGTTTAAATCTTCACCAAGTGCTGAAAGCGTAGGTATGAGCGCAGCTGCTTTGACTTGAGCTGCAACATAAGAAGTTACTGTAGATGTGATCCCATCAAGTTGAGCCTGGAGCGCATTAATCTCCGTTGCACCAGTAGAAGCCTCGCCAGCAGCGTCTGTGATTGAGCCAACAAGCGTCGTAAGCGCGGCAAGATTTGATACGTTCGTTGCAATATCAGTATCATTGCCAGCTATATCAGTATCATTGCTTGCAATTTGCGCCTGAAGATCATTGTCAAGAACAAGAATTTGAGCTGCAACATAAGAAGTTACTGTAGATGTGATCCCATCAAGTTGATCTTGGAGCGCATTAATCTCCGTTGCACCAGTAGAAGCCTCGCCAGCAGCGTCTGTGATTGAGCCAACAAGCGTCGTAAGCGCGGCAAGATTTGATACGTTCGTTGCAATGCCTGATACGTTCGTTGCAATATCAGTGTCATTGCCAGCAATATCAGTATCATTGCTATCAATTTGTGCTTGAAGATCATTGTCAAGAACAAGAATTTGAGCTGCAACATAAGAAGTTACTGTAGATGTGATCCCATCAAGTTGATCTTGGAGCGCATTAATCTCCGTTGCACCAGTAGAAGCCTCACCAGCAGCGTCTGTGATTGAGCCAACAAGCGTCGTAAGCGCGGCAAGATTTGATACGTTCGTTGCAATGCCTGATACGTTCGTTGCAATATCAGTGTCATTGCCAGCAATATCAGTATCATTGCTATCAATTTGTGCTTGAAGATCAGTATCAAGAACAAGAATTTGAGCTGCAACATAAGAAGTTACTGTAGATGTGATCCCATCAAGTTGATCTTGGAGCGCATTAATCTCCGTTGCACCAGTAGAAGCCTCGCCAGCAGCGTCTGTGATTGAGCCAACAAGCGTCGTAAGCGCGGCAAGATTTGATACGTTCGTTGCAATGCCTGATACGTTCGTTGCAATATCAGTGTCATTGCCAGCAATATCAGTATCATTGCTATCAATTTGTGCTTGAAGATCAGTATCAAGAACAAGAATTTGAGCTGCAACATAAGAAGTTACTGTAGATGTGATCCCATCAAGTTGAGCCTCAACTGCATCAAGACCAGCGGTTAGTGTCGTATCAGCCGCCTTATAAGCAGTATCAAGTGCCGTAATAAATGCTTTGATGCCTGCAATCGAATCTGTCGTTGCTGGAGTATTGCCATCTGCATTGTCAATTAAAGTAGATATGTCACCATTATTCGACGTAATTTGATTCTGAAGATCAGTATCAAGAACAAGAATTTGAGCTGCTATATGATCAACCGCCGTACCGGTAATGCCCGCCAACTGTGCCTGTAGAACATCAGTCGTATCTGAAAGCTGCGGAATGCCTGGGTATGAAATAGCTTCAAGGTTATTTTTTAACGTTGCATAGGTTCCAGTAAGGTCAGCTAGAGCTACATCACCACTATCAGTAGTAATAGTTATTGCATGGCCAATAATAGTCATAGTCGGAGCAGGATCAGTGGTGAGGAAAGTGTTTAGTGAAGATAAGTCAGTAGAATTATCTGCGACTATTGTAAGCTCGCCAGAACCAGGCAGACTTGTAAATGACTCAGCAGCAATAAATTGTGCAGTTGTCATTGTAATTCCAGAAGCAGTAATAATCTCTAAACCATTTGGTAAACTTGCTTGTGTAGCATTTAAATGACCATTTACAACTTCTAGCGTACCAATTGAACTAGATATAACACTTGAAGATGATAGAACGATCGTATCATCTTGACCCACATTTTTTGCAGTTGTGTCAAATTCAAATTTAAGCGCACCTGTGCCTGTCAATTCAGATGTATCAACAGTTAATGTGTTTTCATCTAATCTAGTTGTGTCTTCATCATTAATTCGAACTGTAACCTCATCTTCACCAGCAACGCTACCTGAGAGATTTATTATAGTTGCATTTTGTGCATTTATTTCAAATAAGTTTTGTGAAGAATTACCTTCTAATGAGATATCCAATTCAGCTAAAGCCGGTACATCCAGGTCAACAGCGCTTAAATTTGATACAGTAGTGTAAGATTCTACATTCCCTCGTGAGAATGATGCAGATCCATCAGCTTTAACATTAACAGAAATATTACCCGTTTGAGCACCACCAAATGTTACTGTGCCGTTTGCTTCAGTTAAAGTAAACTGCTCAATCTTAGTCCCAGATGAGTTTTCTGTTTCTACGTTTATTCCTGTTTTTTCCGCTATAGCTCCACCCAAGTCAGCCATAGCATTATCAATTGTTGCTAACTCGCTGTCACTCTTGTCTTCAGAGTCCACTTTCACACTAAATTGTGGAATTGTGATGTTATCTGCAATTACTATCCTAGCCTCTATTACCTCGGCTAGACTGTTAATTTCAGATATATCATCACATACAATTTCAGCATTTCCTGTTCCGGAAATATTTTCTATTTTAGAAAAGTCCGAAAACGATAATATTATTGCAGAGTTGATTACTACATTTGATACGTTTGAAAAATCTGCTGCATTTGTAAGAACATCAACGGTACCATCAGAGATTGTCAAAACTCCACCACCTAGGTCTATTGAACTACCACTAGCTAGGATTAAAGTATCGTTATCGTCCGCACCCAAATCTAGAGTAAGATTGCCGCTTTCAAGATCAACCTTAATAAGTGCTGTTTCAACGAAAGAACCAGTACCTTCGGGCATTGTGATTATAACATCACCAGCTCCAGTTATAGCACTCGTGGCACTTAATTCAGCCGCCTGCGTCAAGGATAGCCCAAGTTTTGCACCTGTTGAAACAACAAAAGTTGCAGCGCTAAGGTTTGCACCTGCAGCAAATGTTACTAAATCTGATGTAGATGCAGCGTCACCACTTACTGTGACAGTGGCGTCACCAAAATGTGAACTTGCTCCAAATTCAACAGTGGTTGATGCATCAATGGCGGCATTTAAATTTGTTGTAGTAATTGTTGATAAGTCAACGTCCGTATCAGCTTCAACATTAGTAACATTCACAGTTCCTTTTCCGGTAACTGCTTGACCAGAGATGTCTGCTGCATCAGAATTCATAACTACGCCGACTGGAACCTGTATTTCAGTTACTTCTGTGACTAACGCCTCAACCGATAAACCTGTAGCTGGAGTAAAAGTATAATTTGTCCCATCTGTAGAAAGAGTAGCTTCACCAGTATCTGATCCAAGCTCAAATATTCCAGTTGTTTTTTCAGTAACAACGGGAGAAGTTACATCTTCATTACCACCACATGCAGTTAGTGGTAAGAGTAATAGTGGCAACAAATTAGATTTCTTTTTTGTTGCCGCTTTCGCCCATTTTTTTAGAAAATTTTCGCGATTAGCACCGGCAGGTATTTCAACTGCCTGTACGTCAAAGTTACCAGAAGCAACAAATGATTCTAATTGATTATTATCCTCAACAACCCTTGCTGATAATATATTTGTATCTTCATATTTCGCACCCGACAATACCAGTGGAATATCATTGTAATTTTCACAATTCACAACAAAAGCTGTATGTTTTTTGTCTGATTTTGATACTATATAAGTTTTTTGTTCACTCACTCTATATTCTGCAGCTGAGACTTTTTTTGAATTCAAAATATTGTTTTTAGTTTGCTTGTTCATTCTTTAGTCTCTTTCTTTCAGGTATCAATTTGATAAATTAGAATAAATTATTTATTTAAATAAAAGATAATCATTTACCATGTAATAAATACTTATTTTGTATATTTCATTGATTTTTTTGATATTTTTCATAGTTACTAAATATTATATACTTGTTTTGAACCCATTAAAGCGCTCTATTATAGTGTTATTTTGACACCTTAATTTAATGCGTTATAATTAAGATATTTTCTAATTATCTATGATAACTCAGCTGGGGGAATATGGATGTCAACATATTAAAATACAAAAATAGAACCAAATTGATATTTTTTTGAAAATCAGTCTATGAAATAATTTTTTTAAGCCATTTAGTTTTTAAAACAATAATTACTATGAACCACATTTCAGATTTAAAAATACTAATTTTTCAGTAAATAATGAAAAAGATTAAGTATAATTGTTAAAGAGATACTTTGAAGTACTTGATTTAAATGCTTAATCTCTTAACGCAAGTTCCGCTGCTTTTGAAACAGGTTGCCATAGGTAATCAAAAACAGTTCTCTTTCCTGATAGGACATCAACACTGGCAGTCATACCAGGCAAAAACTCAACAGGCAGGCCATTAATGACTAACTCACCCTCAATAGCTACTTTGATTAAATAATGTGTTGCCATATTAGTGGCTTTGTCAATTACAGCGTCCGGACTAATTCGAGTAACACGCCCAATCACATAGCCATACTTTGAGGAGTCGTATGCAGAAAATCTAATTTGCACTTCATCTTCTACCCTAATTCTAGAAATGTCTTGGAGTTTAATCTTTGCCTCAATTATTAACGCTTCTCCAGTTGGAACAAGTTCTAAAACTAAATCGCCAGTTTTTACAAAACCACCTGGTGTTCGGAAATTTATTTTATTAATTATTCCGTCCATAGGCGCCTTAATAACTGTACGCGAAACCCGATCTTTCAGCCTAGGCAATGCCTTTACGAGTTCTGATTGATTTGCGACTACTTTATTGAGTTCTTCCATTGATTTTAAAATATAAGAATCCTTCACATTTTTTATTTGCTGATTAATTGTCTCAATCGATAATTTAGCTTGCTCAATTGTTGCATTTGCTCGATCTTTTATTGCATTAGAAGATTCAAATTCCCTCTGAAGGCCAAGTAATTGCGTGGCAGGCGCAATGTTTTCTTTGACAAGTGGCTCTACAAAATTTATTTCCTTTTTTAGCAAATCCATTGTCCTCTGAGCAGAGGACATCGCAAAACCGCTTGATAAAATGTCTTGCTCACTCTGTGCAAGGCTCTGTTGCAATACACCAACTTCACCCTTTAGCTCTAACCGTAAAGCGTTAAATAAACTTTTTTCAGACTGAGCTACTAATGGAGCCAAAGCAGAAAGCTTAGTTGATATCTGCAGAGAATTTTTCCCTGAGATTTCTGATCGCAAGCGCTCTTCCTTTACTTTTAGAGAGTACATACGCTGAAGTTTCTGGTTTAGTTCACTAGACGCATCTATGGGGTCTATTTCAAATAATAAATCACCTTCTTTTACTATTGAATTTTCAGAAACATGTCTTTTGAGAATTACTCCACCTTCTGACGCCTGAACCATCTGATTTTGCAAAGACGAAATGACGCGGCCATCGCCCCGCGTAACTTTATCCAGCTCGGCATAGTTTGACCAGACGAATGCTACAGCGACAAGAGCAACCACAACGAAAAGAATTGTGAAGCTAGCGGCACCACCACTATCGGACATCTCCTTACTTAAACGTTTAAATCTAACATCTGACACTAAACACCCCCTGCACTTTGCGCTTTAAGTCGTTCCGGTGTTGTGTCCATCACTACAGCTCCACCATCAATAACAAGAACTCTTTCAGCTAGCTCTAGGATTGAATTTCGATGGGTAACCATAATCATAGTACGCTTGTTAGACCAATTCTTTAGCCTAGAAATAACCACTTTCTCAGTACCTGAGTCCATCGAACTCGTTGGTTCATCTAGAATTAAAACGTTAGGGTCGTGCAACATAGCTCGAGCCAAATTAATAGACTGCAATTGGCCACCCGAAAGCCCTTTGCCACCCTCGCCCAACTTGAAATCATAGCCCGATTGGCTGCGGGAAATGAAGTCATCAACACCAGATATTTTTGCTATATTGAGTAGATGTGTATCTCCATACTCGTAATAACCCATTTGAAGGTTTTCTTTTACTGTGCCAGAGAAAAGCCATGTTTCTTGAAGCATAACACCCACATTTCTTCGCATGTCCGATGGATCAATCTGGCGAATATCCACACCATCAATCATAATAGCTCCCTCTGAAGGCTCTATTAACCCAGATAATAAACGAGCAAACGTAGTTTTTCCAGAACCCATTTTTCCTAGTATTGCAACTTTTTGGCCAGCAGGAATTTTTAATGATAGGTTTTTGATTATAGCTATTTTTGATCCAGGAAAACTATAGCTTACATTTTTCAACTCAATAGTACCTTGAAGATCAGGCCTGCTAAGTTTGACGCCATTAGATCTGGTTGATGATGGATCATCTCTCATTAACTCTGAAAGAGACCTATGTGCTTGTCTTGCAGAATTTGCCCGAGACATGGCTTGAGCTAATTGTGATAGTGGCGATAGAGTTCGTCCACCCAAAATTACAGCCGCAATCATTGCGCCCATTGTAATAATTCCATCTTGAATCAAAAAAACTCCATAGAAAATTGTTGCCACCTGTGCAAACTGTTGAATACTAGCTGCCGAATTCACCGCAAATTGAGAGAGCATCCTACTCTTCAAACTAAAATCTGATTGCGCACTCGAAGCTTCGGAAAATCTTTGGAGCATGAGCTGCCCACAACCAGTTGCCTGCACAGTTTCCAAACCATTAAGTGTTTCAACAAGGACTGCTTGTTTTGACATATTAGTTTGCATTGCACCATCAGCAAGTTTAGCCATGAAAGGTTGAACAATCAAACCACTAAAAATAACCAAAGGAACTGCAATCAAGGGTACTAATGCCAGCGGCCCAGCTATTAAGCTAATCACATAGATAAAAAAGAAAATAAACGGTAGATCTACAACTGCAATCAAGGTGGCGGATGTAAAAAATTCTCTAAGAGTATCAAATTCCCTAACAACGCTTGCAAGAGCACCAGATTTTTTTGAGCTACTATCAAGCTTCATGTTTAGTATTTTGTCAAATATCAAACGAGACATTCTTTGGTCAGCGTTCTTGCTAGCGCGGTCAACAAATTGAGCACGTAACGTTTTAATTATAAATTCAAAAGACATCGCAATTAATACGCCAATAGTGAGGGCAATCAACGATTCGATTGCTTCATTAGGCACTACCCTATCGTATACGACCATGATAAATATTGAGCTAGATAATCCCAGAAAATTTGTTAACATAGCAGCTATTATTACCTGGAAATATAAAAATTTGCTCTTAAACAATGATCCCCAAAACCAATCGTTTTTCCCTTTCTTTAATGAAGGTATTTTTTTTGCAATAATAAAATATCCGTTGATAAACTGACCTAAGTTTCTTAATGAAATTTCTTCATCCTGTGCCGAGTCAGAGAAGTGATTAACTTTAACATCACCATTTTCAGAAATACTTTTAATCACTATCGCATGACCGTTGTTATCGAATGCTATACATGGACAGTGCGAAGGTTTTAGTTTCTTAAACTTAATTTTACCAAAGCTTGCTTTATAACCACAATTAGATAAAACTGATAAGGCTGAATTAAATTCAAAATTACTTCCTTTTAAGTCGCCTAGGTCTCTAATTGCACCTATTGAAAATGTGAAACCACCTAATTGAAGAAGTCGCTGTACAGCAGTTATCAAAGTATTCTCTAATAAAGAATGATTTTGGTCTAAATCATTGCTGTCAGAAATTTGTGTATCAGTATTATTCTCTTCATTTAATATGTCTTGGTACGTAGCTTCAACAACATCATGTTTGCCAGAAGTTCCGTCGCTTTTTTTTGGTGACATGATTTTTTGTTCCATATAATGGCAATTTAGAAATAGACTTAGAAATATGCTTCTAACTCGCTGTATTCACCGAGCACTGACGCTAACGAATATTTTGCTTTTTCGTATTGGGCAGTATTGTCCAACAAACTATTAACGATACCAATTCTTTCAATGTGTACATCAATTAGATTATTTAACTTTGATTGGCCGGTTAAAATTTGTGATTTTAAAACATTTAATGATTGAGTATTTTTTTGTAACCTTTTTTGTGTCAACGCCCTTGATTGTAATAAATAAGCCAATAACTGAAAATCTGACTCTACAGATTTTATAGTTTTAATTTTTGTATTTTCTAAGTTGAATTCCATTTCAGAGCTTTTGGCTTCTGCCACCTTCAATCTAGCTTTAAGTGCTCCGCCATCTGAAAATGTGTATGTTGACTGAATTCCAACAGCAAGACTTGCATCTTCACCAGTATCTAATGGTGAATTAGCTGCTAAATTAAAACTTACTTTAGGTTTAAATTCACCTAATATTGAATTTACTTCTTGTCGCGACGCAATAAGTTCAGCAGCAGCCAGTCGTAGGCTAGGTATAGATTTTTTATCCTTCATTTTATTTTCAAAGATTTTAATACTGAAAGGGCTTTTTGGCTCAATAACATTATCTGGAACTTCTCTATAAAAGTTTGAGAAGCGTAATTTAGCAATCTCAATATCCATTTCCAACTTTTGTTGACTCATAGAAATCTTGAGTAATGAATGCTCAACATTATCTACAATAGTTCGATCAATAAGGCCATTCTCAGCAATTCGCTTGATGTCTGCTAATATCGGGCTTGCGTGCTCATTTGTGCGTTTAATTTCTTTAAGTTTTTCATTTAAGTTCCACAAATCAATCCAAGCATTAGATGCTTCTAAACCAACACGACCTTTGACTAGTGTATTATTGGCTTTGGCTTTCTCAAAGAGTGCTTCTTTTTTTCCAATACCGCTTGTTGTTTGACCTCCATCATAAATTAATTGTGAAATTCCAGCGTTCAAGCCAACTCCAGATGTAATTTCTGAAGAGCTTAGATTCTCTTGTATTCCACCTGCATTTAAAGATCCAGTTATCTGAGGTTTAGTATTCCCTTTACTTGCAACAACCTCTTGTTCTGCTGCTTTTTCTAAATATTGTGCAGCTATAACTTCGGGATGATTTGAAATAACATCCCATAGAATGCTTTGGAATGGCATATCTTGATTGTAGAAACCACTTAGTTGCACTATATTATTTTCTGCTAATAAATTATCAATTTCTCTATATCGTTTCTGGCTCAGATTTATTTCTGACTTATTTTTTTTTCTTACTATTTTGCTACCAACTGTATTAATTCTTTTCTCCATGGAGCTGATTGTCTTTGTTATATTTTTTGAAACCTGCTTGTAGGAACTTTTAATATCATATTGATATGGCTCACACCCCACTAATATCGTTAAGGATGTCATTAAAACTAAATATCTAACCGAAAAACCCATATCCATCCACAACAATTTAACTCAAAAATATTCTATAAAAAATTACATTAACGCAAAGTATCTTTGACGCTATAACTTGTTATGAATGCTTTAAAGCGCTCTATTAATGCGCTATTTCAGCACATTAATATGAAAAAGAGTTTGCAGAAATAAAAGCATTAATTTGAACTAAAATAGTATAAAAATGGCTGACAAAAAACTAGAATATAATTCATCGAAATATGATTTTAATAAATGCAAATTGATGCGTATTGTCTAAATTTATTTTGAAAGCTGTTCAACAAATTAAAAAACAATTAAGAGCAATTAATGTATAGTTTTATTTTAAATAATATTCGATGGCTATCAGCTGGTATGTTGCTAACTTTTTTATCAAGTTTTGGGCAAACATATTTTATTTCAATATTCTCAGGTGAGATCAGAAACACATTTGAATTATCCCATGGTAATTGGGGGCTAATATATGGATTTGGAACCTTTGCATCTGCCATTATTATGATTTGGTCTGGTGGACTTACAGATATCAGACGTGTTAGAAAACTTGGGCCAATAGTTCTATATGCACTTTCTGCTTCATGCCTATTTATGGCACTCAATCCACTAGTTGCTTTACTTCCAGTGGTAATATTTTGCCTAAGATTAACTGGGCAGGGCATGTCAACACACATAGCTACAGTTGCAATGTCACGTTGGTTTTTGAGCAATCGTGGAAAAGCACTATCAATTTCAAATCTTGGGTTTTCATTTGGTGAAGCTCTTTTTCCTCTATTTCTTGTATCTGGTCTAATATATTTTTCTTGGCAAAAAATTTGGATAATTGCTGCTCTAATTACTCTTTTCTCAATTCCAATTTTAATATGGTTATTACGCCAGGAACGTAGCCCACAATCAATCGATGCCAAAGATCAATCATTGGGTATGAATAAACTTCATTGGACTCGAAAAGAAACTATATCGCACCCTTTATTCTGGTTTATGATGCCTGCTGTAATTGGCCAATCTGCATTTAACACAGCATTTTTTTTTCAACAGGTACATTTCTCGAAAATTAAGGGCTGGGAACATATAGATTTGGTTTCAATGTTCCCAATTTATACTTGCGTTGCAATTTGCACGATGATTTTATCAGGTATTTTATTAGATAGATTAGGAACTGCTAAATTAATTCCATATTTTCAATTACCAATGATTATTGCATTTATATTATTTGCCTTTGGTGAAACATTATATTCTGCATTATTAGGCTTCATATTTTTAGGAATGACAGCCGGAGCTAATACAACCTTGCCAAACGCATTTTGGGCTGAATTTTTTGGTACTAAATACCTTGGTTCAATTAAAGCCGCAGCGGCTGCAGCAATGGTACTTGGTTCTGCCATTGGTCCTGCACTTACAGGTATATTACTTGATTATAGTATTTCATTGAGTATGCAATATATCGGTATTTCAACATTTTTTATTTTATCATCGATGTTAATGTGGATTGGCGTTTCACGTGCACAAATAAACTTTTTAAAATAAGTTTTATCATTTATTTGACAGAAGCAGAAAAATTATAGCTCCATAATGTTATCGTTTATAATTTTAAATCTTATTACAAAGTAATTTAATACTAATGGTTATCCAGAATTATAACCTAGCCTTTACCTCTTAATAGATACAATAAACAACTATAAGTAAATAACGAGTTCCGTTGATGAAATGAGAGTTATACTATATCAATTTTAGCTGCGTCACATTTTGTTAAAATATCTGCAACGGCTTGTGTTTATTAGAAATCTTTACATATGTTACAAAAAAATACATTATAAATTTAAGTGTCAATTTAACACTTAAATTTAAGGAATATGCTTACTACAATATAAAAAAAAAACAACAGAACGTATTATAAATGGAAAAATATCTTACACTGAGAAATATACAAGAAATTGATAACGTATCTCAAATTAAGATATTTTTTGAAAAAGGCTATGGATTTGAGCTATTAATGTTATTGTGGGAGGATTATAATAAAAGCCCAAGTTTATCGATTGAAAAAACCATTGATAAGCTTTCGCTTCATAAGCCAAGGAGAGAAACATTTAGTAGATTTGTAAACAGGCTTGAAGCTAGTGGATGTGTAGTAAAATCAATACATTCAGAAAAAAAGAGTATGAGATCACTTTGTCTAACGGATGAATTATATGAATCACTACCAAAAATCTCATAAAGTTAACCATCAAGCAATTCACCATTACCATTACCATTTAAACCTATATTTTATAAATTATTCAAAACAGCTAATTGATCTGTGACTAATATCGTGAGGAACAATATCTCTCAGCCTAAACTCAAAACCTACTTTTCTTACCCATTATATTTTCATAAATTTAAAAACTTTTTAAATTAGAAATTATTTTTAAGAACTAATACCAAAATAGTAACAAAAATATTTTTTTAATATTCTTACACTAATTACAACGAAACTTAACACTACGTATGATCCGCAATTATAATTCAGCCCTTGACTCTCTGTAAATTCAATACATTTTTATAGAGATAAATCGGGGATAAATCATGAAATCATATTATTCAACTATCAGTCTATGTTTTACTATTTTAACACTTTCTAGCTCTGTGCTTGCTCAAAATAATTTCCAATCAATAAATTTAGCAGGAACTGTCATTGCAGAAAATGAATCAGGTTTATCTTATGAAGCCCAAGGATGTATTACTGAGGTTTCTAAGGAAGCTGTAAGTTCTGGCTTAGCAATAAAAGATCAAGTGTTAGTCAGATTAGATGATAGGATAAGCCAACTCGCACTAAAGTCTGCCCAAGCACGTGCTGGTGACTTAAAAGCTGCCGTTGAAGAAAGCGAATTTTCTATAACAGTTGCAAAAGCAGATTTGTCACGCTCAAAAGAAGAATTTGAATTTGTGTTACGTGAATTTGATCGAACTAATGTTTTATTTAAACGTGGCTTAGTAAATGAAACAATGCTTGAAACAGCTGAACGCAAAAAGTTAAATGCCACATTTTCTGTAGAACGTGCTGAAGAAGCTTTAGTACGTGCTCACTCAAGAAAGTCGCGCGCTGATATTGCTAATGAGATAGGACAACTTGAAGTTCAATCAAGAGAACTTGACCTCGAAGATCTGACAATGCGTGCACCCTTTGATGGAGTATTATTAAATTTTGAGCCAAATGTAGGAGATTGTGTATCACGTGGAACCTTGGCAGCACAAATATATGCACCGGAGGCCAAAATTGTAGAAACCTTTGTTTTCGTTGATCAGCTTGTAATTGCAGAGTCTGTTGGTGTGATTATCGACAATCCTGTAAACGTAATTCGTGTAAACGGCCAAATATGTCCAGGAGTTTTCTCAGGCGTTGAGACTGAAGCAAATCTAGAAAATCAAAATGTAAAAACAACGATTGATTTAGACGAAGTTTGTGCAAGATCTATGTTCTTAAATGAAGCTGTTGAAATCGAAACTTTGCCTAAGGCAAAGTAACTTTAATCTATGAAATATTTCTTTTGGGTGGCTGAGGGTTATTTGCAGGATTTGAATCTATGAGATTTATTTCAAGTAACTCATGATCATCAATATCTTTGAGATGATTCTCAATACCTGTTGCTAATTCTTTTTCATAAATTTGATCATTACCTAAATAAAATGCAAAAGACTTTAAATGCTTTGATTTTTTTAATGGGTCTTCAATAGTTGATTTAGTCCAATGATATAGACCATATTTCTC
>Ga0206127_1003059_pt1 | contig 15851 bp, 14 predicted proteins | sample Helgoland_Spring_6_FD_148646 | JGI IMG/M metagenome (GOLD analysis project Ga0206127, IMG submission 148646) | Pelagic subsurface seawater microbial communities from Kabeltonne, Helgoland, North Sea - Helgoland_Spring_Bloom_20160419_1 | ecosystem: Environmental > Aquatic > Marine > Epipelagic ...
CAGGACACCGTCTTTCATCAGATCGCCAGTCGGGCTTCATAAATTCTCTTGGTCTTTCTTGGACTAAAGATAACATTAAATTTAATGGAGATATTTACAGTCAAGATTTTAATTTAGATAAAGCAAATATAAAAAATGGTTATGGTATTAGCTTTTCTTCATCAATAATATTTTAAATACAGTAATATCTTTATAGACTTTAGCATAGATATTCTTTTTGATCCTAAACAAACTATAAATTAGCTGCTGAAGCATATAAAATATATTTTTAAATTTTATTTACTAATTAATTTTAAATATGTTACCTATTATTTTAATTTACCGGAATAAAAAATGCAAGATTTACTAAATTCAAAATCTAACGATGAAATAGATCTCCAAGAACTATTTATAGTATTATGGGCTTATAAATTATTTATAGCCAGCACATGTGTATTGGGCATCTTGCTAGCAGGCTATTACTCTCTAAATGCGGATAAAGAGTATACCTCTGAGGCTATTTTTAAATTAAACGAGGAATCCACCAAAGGCCTGCAGATTGGGGCGAATTTAAGTGCAATGTCCAGTTTTGCTGGTTTAAGCCTGCCTTCCAAAAAGAGCTTATCAATAGACCGGATTATGGGCCGAATTTTCATAGAAAAGCTTGATAAAAGATTGAATTTCAAAGGGGACCCTTATTTTAACACGTACAATCAAAACTTAGTCGAACCTATTTGGAAATCTATCATAAAGCGTGCAATCGGCTTGGAGAGAACACCCGCAGATGTTCAAGAAGCTATATGGCAAAATATTCTCACAAAATATTCTAAAAGTATTGTTCTAGAAGATAGCTTAGACGGGCCTATTAAGATTCAGGTCAAGCATGCAATACCTCAACGTGCTGCTGAAATTGCAAATATTATCATGGATACAATCATATCTGATGAAAAGGATAGAAAGAATAAATCGCAAGATCAAATAATGTATTACATGTCTAACTCACTTGCCGAGGCGCTCAGTGAGTTGGAGATTTCGCAGTACAAACTAAAGGAATTTGCTCTAAAGAACACCGCCGGGCCCTTGGAAATTTTTACTGCTGGATCTTTAAAACTTGATACATTGCGTGAACAATTGAGTCGAGCCTCAGAATTGCATGAAGCAGTATACGCTCTGTCCTTAATTCTGAATAATAAATCAACAAATCAAAATAGTTATCTGATACTTCGCCAACAATTTCCAATCGTTGATCAGGTTGAATTCCGCCGTGTCTTGGGGCAAAGCGAGATTATCAGTTCTTGGACTTGGCCTGAGGCAAACTTAGTAGATGCAGTTCTAGAAACGTTATCTGAACGCAAGAGCAGACTAGTGTCCAAAATCAATGTTTCACAGATAGAGGCAGAGCAATCAGGCATAACGCTAGAAAATTACAACAAACTGTTGCGTAGTTCGAAGGTTGCAGAAGCAACCTACACTGTACTGATTGAACAAGTTAAATCTCAAAACATCTTATCTGGCTTCCGACCTGATAAGGCAGAAATTTATGAATACGCTTCATCTTCTTTAATACCGTCGTCGCCAAACCGAAATCTTCTTTTAATCCTTGGAGCTTTACTGGGTTTGTTTTTAGGCGCCACAATCTCATTAATGTATGCGTTTCGCCGCGGTGTATATTATTCAAAAGAATCTTTAATAACTGGGGCACGGGCACAGCTCACTGGCAGCATAAAAAGCATAATCCTCTTTCGGAATAAAAGTTTAGAATACATAAGTACAATGCTTATGAAAAAATCATACTCTGTTCTACGAGAAATGGCTGTGGAAATTCATAAGAATGATACAACGCAAGTTGTGGTGTCATCTTCACATGCAAAATTAAAAGGTAATGATGTGGCACGAGCGCTTGCAAGCTATATGCAGTCAGAATCCACAAAAATTGCAGTGATTGATTTCTCATCGAAAGTTATAAAACCAGACATCCATAAAGAGATCTTTTCTGTAGGACCATTTAATGTTTATGAAAGCGCAGGAAATGTATCAGTTTTGAGGCCAGATGATGATATAACAGCCATGGAGCTTTTAAGTCAAAAAGAATTTAATAAAAATAAGCAATTTCTTATTTCAAACTTTGATCTCTTATTTTTATGTGCAGATAATAATGATGCAATTAGCCTTTTGCGTGCTCTAGAAGGGCAAAAAACGTTTCACATTTCACTTGTTAGAACCAGAAAGACCAAGTCTGCTAACATATCTCTCATGCGTACACTTATTCCGATTCAGGGTTTGCTACATGACTAGATTTATATTTTATTGCATAGTACCAGCACTATTCTTACATGGCTGTAACAAAATTCTTGAGCCAGTTTCTCTTTTTGCAAGCAAACAAAATACTGCCGCAGAGGTATTGCAAGAAGAATTTGAAATAAACATTAAGAGTTTAACATTTAACGCAGCAAAAAAAGCAAATAATGAACCATATTCACGACGTATAATATTAACTGGGAGTGGTTCTGGAGCAAAAGTGTTAGATGAAGCGAATTTTTTAAAGTCAAATTTTCCAAAGTTATCAATCAGACCCAATTATCTTCTTGGTGTTGGAGATCAAATATCTTTCACACAACTGAATGAGTTTGTTGTGGATCAATCACAATGGCCAAGTTTTAATAAAGAAACTGAATATCTTCTTGGTATTGGAGATCAACTTACCTTCTCACAGTCCAATGATAGCAACCAAGACATTTCTATTACCCTCAGTGACAATGGCGAAATAATTCCTGCAAAAGATGGAGACAAATTAATTACAACACAAGGGGTTATTGGCAGTAATGGAAATGCCCTTCTCTTTGGCTTGGGTAATATCCTAGCCGCAAATCGAACACTTGAAAATGTAAGAACTGAGGTTCGAAATATCTTAATCAGAAACGGTTTAGCTCCCAATTTTCAACTTGAAATAAGTAGTTTTCAAAGCAAAAAAGCCTACCTTACTACAAAAAATGGTAAAAACCGAGTTATAACCTTAAATAATATACCAATTACTCTCAAGCAGGTGTTATTAGCTGCTGGCATATCACAATCTTATAAAAATACAGCCCTAATAAAACTAACGCGCGACGAACAAGAGTTTCGCTATACTGCAAGTCAACTATTTGACCTCACAGCACCAAAAATAATAGTTCAAGATAATGATCAAATTGAAATAGAGATTCTTAAACCTAAGGCGCCAACCATTCAATCTTTTGTTGGCTTAAAGGGAAATATACTTCTTGGAAATGTAGGGAGTATATACGCATTGAACCGGACTGTTGATGATATATATGAAGAAATCAGTAATCGTTTAATTGAAAAAGGTATTAAGCCAAGTTTTCAGTTGGAGCTAACAAAGTTTTCTAGTAAAAAAGCATACTTAATCCAAAAGAATGTGGGCACCAAAGTTGTACCTTTATCCAACTCTGCAATGACACTGAGGGAGTTAATTCTTGAAAATACATTTGATAAACCGGCAAGCGATGGCCTTTCAGTAATTTCGTTAAAAAGAAATCTTAAGGTTTATAACATGACTGAGGATCAAATATTAGATCCAAAAACACAGAATATATGGATTGTCGATGGGGATCAAATCGAAATAGAAAGTTTAAAGTATAAACCAGGTCAAGTGTTTGCGCTTGGTGGTGCTGGTAGCGCACAAATCGTGCTTATTGACCCATCAAAAAGGGAAACTCTAGCTGACATCCTCTTCACAAAGAATGGTGCTTTAAATAATCTATTGGCAAAACGTTCAGAAATTTATCTTCTGCGTGGAAAAAATCCATCTGTAGCATATCACCTTGATGCTCAGAACGTTTCAAGAATTTTAGTTGCAGCCAAAACGGAGCTTCGACCAAATGATATTGTATATGTCGCTGATCGCCCAATTATCTCGTTCTCAAGAACATTAGCTGAAATCCTTCCACTCAGAATTCTGCTACGTGATGTACAGGACAATAATTTTCCATAGGTTTAAATAATCAGAAACCAAATTACTTATTTAAAAACTAAGTTATTATATATATTCCAAAATTTCTGATGAAGTCAGGTTCAATTGTATTTGGTGCAAACGCTAAAAATGGATGGCTTCTTTTTTGGTAGAAGTATTATATTGAAACTCTTAAAACTTTATTTACCTAATCCAAGTGTTATAATGCGTAATGTACTAATGATAATTTTTATATCAATAAGATATCCTATATTTTTGATATAAAAATTATCAATATTTGTTTTTTTTGAAATTGCCTCTAAACTTTCTGGATAGCCCAGTCTTACTTGTGATAAACCAGTAATACCCGGTCGAATAATATATCTTTCACGATATCCTTTAATACTTTTCAAGTACTCCAATGCATGTAGATAATAATCTGGTCTTGGTCCAATCAAGCTCATATCACCTTTTAAAACATTTAAAATTTGAGGTAATTCATCAATACGCATTTTGCGTAATATTCCACCCAAAGGTGTAATTCTATTTATTTCAATTGGCTCATCATATCTCCTAGTAATTTCATTAATAGGCGACATACTACGAAATTTGATTGCATTAAAAACTTTGCAGTTTTTACCCATACGTTCCTGAATAAAAAATAATTCACCTCGGTTAAAAAATCGATTTAATACAAATAGGATTATTGAAATAATAAAAAGCAATGGAAGTAATAATAAACTCACAAATATATCAAATGAACGTTTATAAGTCCAAAACAATTTATAAGAATATGAATAGTTTAGATTTTTCATAATATTATCTTATCTACAGAACTATATTATTTTATATCAAATAGAAACCTTTTACAATATTTATATAATATCTTAATTTTAATTACTTTATTTATCCCAATATTTGAGTTAACTTATTTAATCGCTTTAAAACCAGAGCAACAATAGCAAAAAAAAATGAAAAATGTATACGCAATATTTTATAATCCTGAAGTATGTTATTAATCAGTAAAGAACTAATTTTTGTGCTTACACCGCCCACCCGCATTATCACATAAATCTTATTAATATATGTTGAGACATCTCCAAATTCTTTAAAAACTCTAAGCACATAGTCATAATCAGAGGCAGAGCCTAAATCCAACCGATAGTTTCCTATCTTAGCCACTACATCTTTTGATAGAACTAATGACGTGTGAGGTGGCATCCATCCTAAAATAAGGTAATAACTTTTGTAGCTAGAACTAATCCATTTTCGTAGCACGGTTCTTTTTGTTTTCGAAATGAACTTGGCATTTCCATAAGCTATCTTTGCAGAGCTTCGCAATAAATTTTCCTTTAAAATTTCAAGATATTTCTCATTATCCCAATAATCATCAGAATGTAAAATAAGAATAAAATCACCATTTGCTTGGTGCATACCCTTGTTTAATGCATCATAGATACCATCATCAGCTTCCGAGATTAAGCGGATCCTTTTGTCTCGGAATTTTTTAATAATTTTTGTAGTCTCATCTGCGGAGCCACCATCTATTATAATATATTCAAATTCCGAATACGATTGAGATAAAACTGAAGATATTGTTTGATCGATTGTGCTTGCAGAATTGTAGCATACAGTAATTATAGTAAACTTCATCTATCTAATCTAAGCTCATAAAGTTTAGCTTTCACATTTTGAATATATTGCATCCTAATTAAAGCAGCAATTAACCCTCGTCGCCCTTCCAAAAAACCAAGTAAAAAAATGTAATGATAGAAAAACCATATTAGTGGCTCAAATGAAAATCTATTAATTAATAATTTTAAAAAACGCCGGCGCTCCTGAGTATTTCCAAATAAGTTTGAGTTTATTGCATTGCTCTGTTGAATGTTGCCCAAAAGATACCTTAGCCGAACTTGCGCCTCCCAATCCGAATAGTGATTATGTTTATTTATATAATGACTTAACCCATTATAATCATTATGTAAAAGGCCATTCTTTAGTGGTAATATCTCCTGATCAGTTACAATTCGCTCATGGACTTCCATGGGCAGGCTATCAAATTGAACTCCAGACAATTTTTCAAACCGAGCATTACACGGTTTAAAAAAAATAATTGCACGAAATGAAAACCCGCCAAATTTAAACCTTTTTCCCATAAAATGAAAAATTTTCTTACATGTAAAAACTTTTGTACTATTACTTATTTGATTTACGATATCAACTATTTCTTTTTGGAGATCAAGCGTTACTTCTTCGTCTGCATCAAGCAACAATACCCAATCGTCTGGATCAACAAGATTATCAAGTGCAAATTGTCGCTTTTTAGCACCCCCATTTTTGTATTCAAAGTGATATACTTCTCTACCAGCTTTGTGTATTTTCTCTAGCGAACCATCATTACTTCCAGAGTCTACAAAAATTACTCTTTCAAAATTTCTTGTATGGATTAAAAATTTTTCAATGTTTTGGCGCTCATTATATATTGGACAGACAACGGTAACTGGTATTATAAATTTATTCTTTGACATAGTTCTTTTCCAATCTTTCTGGCGGCAAGCACACTACAGTATTTGAAGGTATGTTACGATACACAAAACTTCCTGACTTAATTACAGCTCTATCGCCAACAGTTACACCTGGCCCTATCATAACCTTACTCATCACCCAAGCCTCCTGACCAATCACAATTGGTGCAGCAATTGTTTCCATTGCTACTGTTTTGTAATTATGACTAGCAGTACATATAAAAGTATATTGACTAATTGAAGCGCCTTTTTTTAATGTAATCCGTTCAACATTATAAATATCGGTGTTTGGGCTAATACATGATCCTTCTTCCATTACTAGATTCTTTGGGTCATATATTTCTATATTCGGATAGATACTGACATTCCAATGGATATCTGCACCAAATAGCCGAAGTGTCCAAATCCGTAAGAAATGAAAATTTCTCGGCGTAAGCTTTTTTACTGGCCACCAAATTATCTGCCAACTTAACCGATAAATCTTTTGCTTTAAAGAAAAAATATGAACACGGTTTAACTCTTTAAATTTAGTCATTATACACTGCCTCGTATTTCTGAATAATACGTTTTATATCAAATTCTGTGGAAAATTCTTTGCATTTAGTTGAAATTTTATATAAATCTGCATCTTGTAATTGGTTTAAGTCATTTAAAACATTAACCCAGCTGTCAATTTTATGTGGTAAAGTAACCCCACATTCAACTTCATTTAAAACATCCCAAGGAAGCTCGCTAGAAGTAATAACTGGTAAACCGTAACTTAATGCTTCCGGCACAACATTACCAAAATTTTCTGAATAACTCGGAAATAGAAAAAAATCACACACACGAAATAAATTAATTTTATTTTGTCCAGTAACATGTCCCAAAAATTCTACAGTATCAGAAATTCCTAAATCTTGAACTCGTTGTTGTAATAGTTTCAAATACATATCAGTGCCAGAACCAGCAATGTATAATTTTCCATTAGAATCCTTCTTTTGGCACCATACTTCCAATAGAAACTCAACCCCTTTTTTCTCATGTAAGCGCGACAAAAAAAGAAACTTACGCGCACCCTTTTTAGTTATAATCTGATTTTTAGTAGACTTGTTCAGGTTACTCAGGCCGTTTGGAACCATATAAACGCGGGCATTTGAAAATAATGATAATATACTTTGTTTCTCTTTCTCTGTAGAAGCAATAAAAAAGCATTTACTCGTAAAATTTTGAGTAAATACAATCTTTAACCAAAAATTCTTTATAAATGTTTTTGAGTTTTTTATGCCCCAAGGCTCTAGCATACCCCTCGGGTGGATATAGATACGGTTACTGGAAAAATGGAGTGTTAACAATACAACAGTAGTGAATAAATTAAATAACGAATGGACATGAATTATTTTATTTCTTTTTTTTAAAACAGAAATTATTAATTTGATCGGCCATAAAAAATATAAAGCACGTATGCCCATTAAATTTTTTTCATGGGCTATATTTACTTGATGTAGTAAAAAGTTTCTTCGTGAAGCGTGAATAATTGTAGAAGACCTATAACCATGCATTGCGTCAGCCATAGCAACAACTGACTGGGGCGGCCCCCCTGCTAAATGGTAAAGGTCTGGAATAAAGTGCAAGATTTCAGAAAAATGTCTCAACTTGATCAATCCAGTTTTTTTTCTTAAATGTTGATGATTTTTTAATCCACGTGTCTATTGGAATACCAAACCCCGTTTTAGAACCCCGTTTTCTTGGTGCAGCAGCTCTCCCAGTCGCTTCAATGAAATTACGTTTACCTTTACAGGATTGATCTTCGAGATAAGCATTAATAGATTTTAAAAATTGCAAATCAACAAAAGGTGTTCGTAATTCAACAGATTGACCCATTGAAGACCAATCGCCATCAAGTAATAATTGAGACCTCATGTAGATGATTGTTTCCAAATACGCTACTGCCACTCCACTGCCACGTGTATGATATAAATTACTGATCTCCCCATGATTATATATATTCAAAATTTCTTGCATATAATCTTGCACTTCTTTTACGCTATATCCAAATGATTCTTGCATTTGCGCGTCAGTGCGTAAGGCTCGCTTTTGCAAATATTGCGCCAGAAAACTATTATTATAATTTAAAATATCAAATAACTTTTGAACTTTTTTGTTAGCTTTAAAAAGACATGCTAACGGTAGAATTATAGGTTTCAAAATTGAAAATCTATTAACTGTTTTTAGCATTTTCAATGTTTGATAGCCTCCGAAAAACTCATCTACACCAACACCAGATAGCACTACCTTTATCTTATTTTCCTTTGCAACTTTAGTTGCAAACCAAACATTTATACCATCTATGGTTGGACGATCCATTTTTTTTGCGATATTTTGTAAATCCAGCAAAAAGTCAGTTACAGTCACTTTTTGAGTTATATGCATAACTTTTAAAGCTTTTGCTACGAGCTCAGCTGTGGTCAACTCATCATTATGTGAGTTTTTAAATTCATCATAATATATTGTGATGGCTTTGGTATCAGGAACCTCCCTTTTAGAATACTGCAATAAAGCTCCTGAGTCTATTCCACCAGATAATAATACCCCAATATCAACATCGCTTATTAAATGTTTTTTAACAGTATTCTTGATTGCTAATTCAATTTTTTTAATATCTGTCTTTTTTTGCGGGACATCAAATAAATCAATAAGTTTGTATTTCGTAACAGACACTATATCAAAGCAATCTAATTTGCCAAAATAGTTACCACCTGCTGGAAAAATAGTTATGTCAGAAAATAGATTCACAGCATCAGGAATAAAACCAAATTTTCTAAATGCAAACAATGAGAGGTCATTTAATTTCATGTCTAATTCATTATAAGCAGCGACTGCTTTAGCTGTAGAGCCAAATGTAATGCCATTATCTGTGGATACGAAATATAGGGGTTTTATCCCCAAAGGATCTCGTGCAATACTGACATTACCCGTTACTTTATCCAAAAACATAAACGCATACATACCCTGTAAACGCTTAACAGTACGCTCTAAGCCTTTATGTTTTAAATATTGAGCCAACAGATGAGTGTCACTCTCAGGCAGATCAATTTCAGAACAAAGACCTTCTCTGAGAAGCTCATCACGCAACTCTTTAAAATTATATATTTCTCCATTATAAATCAACCAGTATCGATTATTATCAATCGACAATGGTTGATTGCTTTTTTCATCCAAATGTAGGACTGCAAGCCTAGTATGTGCTAGCAATAAGTCATTAACTATATCATATTTCTGTGAGTCTGGGCCTCTGTGTGCTAATTTCTTCATTGCTGACGCAATATTCCCTGAAGTGTAGTTTGAAACCATCCATCCACACATCAGCAACGCTCCATAATTTGAGCCCAGCGTGACTTCCAAGTAAAAAGTTTAGGTGTACGAAAATTTTTCATTGTAAATTTCTCAACTTTTATGTTACTTTCTACAGCCTTTTGAATTATTTTTGCAAACTCATCTTTGTCAAAAAGATTCCCCGAAAAAACCATATTTCCATTACTTACTTCATTACAAACAACATCAATCGAACTGGTCACCACCTTACAACCCGCAAATACTGCTTCTAATGAAGTCAAATTATAATCAGCTACTTGAGGATTAATAAAGACACTTGTTTCTGACAACACTTCCCATTTAATCTGTTCCGTAATAAAACCGTGTAACCGAACATTTCGTTGGATTTCTAACTTTTCTATAACGCTATCCAGAGTAGATTTTTCCCGACCTTTACCAAAAATATTAAGTGTATATTCTTGTTCTTGAGATTTGTTAAATATATAAAATGCTTTTATCAAATTAATGAGATTTTTATCATCAGATAATCTCGTAATAACCACCAAATCATAGTCTGTTAATTTTAATTTCTCTGAAATATTTTTACTAATTGGCTTTGGGAATCCAGTGTATATTATATGTGCATTGATTCCAATAAGACTTTTCTTTTCTTTTGCCGCAAAGTTTGAAAGTACAGTAATCGAGTGTGCTCTTCTCAACGCTGAAACATGTAAAATATTTCTAATTGTACCTCTTAATCTAACAGGAAACTTCATAGTATTAGTAATTGCATATTCTTTTGAAAATCTTTTTGCATATCGTCTTATAATTGGCAAAGAATGCCAAGAATAGAGATCAGCAAAAATTACAGGATGGTGGTCATAGACCACAACATTATTAACATTTGATAATTTTGCTAGAAAGATATCAATTATACCAGATGAACAAATAATCATGGTATTTTTTTTTCGTTTGAATATATTATATAATTCTAAAATATTATTATATGATATATACTCTATTCCTTTTGGTAGGTTACAAGACAATTCAGAACTTATATTCTTACAACATAAGATCACTGTCTGACCATTTTCCAATGCGGATGCCATATCGTTAAAAAGAACGACTTCTGCACCACCGTACTGTATAAGACTTTTATGAAAAAATATTATATCCAATTTATAACACTGATATTACTATTTCGCACACTTGCGCTACTTCATATTCGGAAATCCCATTTCCAATGGGAAGATAAAAACCTGTTTCGTATAATAACTCTGCATTTGGGCAATCATTAACAATCTCTAACTTAAACTTTGTGAGAGCAGGTTGTAGATTCAAGGGATAAAATAGGGTTCGATAACCAATTTTATTGTTTTTTAATTTGTTGAGCACTCTTTCCCTGAGAGCTCTATCTTTTATAATTATAGGGTATGCCCAGTAACAATTTTCGGAAAATCTATTTTGTGTTAATGGAATTTGAATTTCATTGTAATTTTTTAGATATTTATTGTAAGTCTCACCTAATTTTTTTCTATGTAAAATAAAATTACTCACACGACAAAGTTGACTGAAACCTAGTGCAGCCTGCATATTTGTCATTCTATAGTTGCTGCTAAAATCGTCATGAAAAAATCTAAGGTTTTCATCAAAAGATAAGTTTCTGATTTTGCGAAAGTCTACTGCTTTTTCGTGATTATTTGTAAGTATCATGCCACCTTCACCAGTCGTAATCATTTTATTTGGATAAAAACTAAATGTAGAATAGTCACCGAATGTACCTGCATTCTGTTCTTTTATCTTCAAACCAATAGCTTGAGCGGTATCCTCAATTAATATGATATTTTGATTTGAACAGTATTGTCTAATACTACTCGCGTCTGCGCCTAAACCATAAATATGGGTGAGAACAATAGCGCCCGTTTTATTAGTAACCTTGTCAACAATTGCAGTAAAATCTGAATTATAATCAGTAAGATTACAGTCAACAAACACAGGTTTGTATCCATTTTGGAAAATCCCATTTAAGCAAGACGAAATATTCATTGAAGGGACAATGATTTCACTTCCAGGATTTAATTTAATAGACTTAAAAATAACATCGAGGGCAGCAGTACCACTTGTGACAGATACTCCCTCTGCCATGCCAATATACGAGGAAAAATTTTTCTCGAATTGTTCGACATAAGGCCCTTCGCTTGAAATCCAACCTTCGCTAATTTCGTTTCGTACTATTGCTGCATCTTCTTCAGTTACATCAGGTCTTGTTACAGGTATCATTTTTTCTTACCTAATAGAAATGTAGTGTCCCAAGCTGCGACTGGATCAGAGATTGATTTATCTAAATTAGGAGTAGCTATAATCTGTAAGTCATTTTGTTCTGCAAAAAATGCAATTTCTGAATATGACCAAGGGCGCATGTGGTGAACTTCTGTAAATTGACTTCTAATATTATTACTTTTATCAAGAAGTTCAAACTCAAACGTGACAATTACTTGATTTCTTTTCAAGTCATGCTGTGAATTAGAAACACGTTTTACTAGAAAGTTTGAATTCTCATTATGAATAGTGCGGGAAGATGGTCCAATCGCATAAACTGAAGGTAAGTGCCACGTATCAAAAATTATAATACCGCTAGATTTTAAATGTTTATGACAATTTTTTAAAAATTGATCTAGCGCTTTCAAATCAGGTAGATAATTTACTACATGAAACATTGCTGAAATAATTTCAAAAGAATTTGAGATTCTAAAGTTTTCAGCCTCACCTATGACTACTTCTAAACCTGTTTTATCTTTGCATATTTTTGCCATCTCAGCACTTTTTTCTAAACAAGTAAGGTTGTAACTCCGCATCAGATGTTTAGCATGCCCTCCAGTCCCACTTCCCACTTCCAACATTTCATATCTTCCATTCTTCTTTGGTAAATATTCATCAATTAGGTTCTGTAAAACTGCAACTTCTGCCACATAATTCTTGGATGCATTCACTAAATCATAGATTTTACTATAGTCATTGAATGTACTAATTTGTTTATTCATTATTTTTACCTGCAAATCGTATTTTGTCATTTTCACCAGCGTACGGGCCCTGTTTAACCTCAAATATTTCTGAATCTTCCAACATTTTAAAACCATGCCCGCAGTCTGCTAATAAAATTATATCACCCTGTTCTAATATGCGACTATCAGAGTATTTAAATTTATCATCATAGAATTCGACCAGAACTCTCCCTGATTTAATAAATAGTACCTCTTGAGTCTTTCTAACTTGTCGTTTCACGTCTTTATGAATGTGTGGTGCAATTACATGACCTTCAGGCCGATTCATGTATCCTAGCTGTTGAGAGAATTCGGGCCCAGTAAAAAAATTTATCCCTTCCGCTCTGTAATTACTCCGGATTAATATTCCAGCAAGTTGTTCACCAATGAATATCTCTTCTAACAATCTAACCTCCCATTCTATCAAAAAAAATTAACAAAATTCTTCGCATAAGTCTTGCCCAAATTTGAGTAAGTTTGCGTACACCTTTTATAGTGGATCGCTCACCAATAATCTCTATCTGGAGAATGTATTCTCGTATTTTCCATAAGTATCGGCGGAATGAACTCTCTATAATTTTTTGTGAGTAAGCCGAGCGTACGTAGCGCAAACCCATCAATTTTATTAGCTTATTGCTCGAGATGCTTTCCTTTGTATAATGAAGTCTTGCTACTGGCTCAAACACGGTACAATATTTACCATTAATTATGAAGTTAATGACCAAAAAATCATCTTGCCAACTTTGTAGATCGGTTGGCAAAGACTTCAAAAGTAAGTTACCTTTCTGAACTAGCAGCCCCGAAAAGGGTACGAGGCTGAAACTATTAAGTACTGATGCAGGTATTGAGTCGTAATCGCGTGGAATTTTTATCTCACATTCATTATAATAATAGTCGCCCAAAATTATCAAGTTATTATGGATATGGGCTTGTTTTGCTTCAGCTATGGATTTTCTAAAACCAGTTAGCAACTCATCATCATCATCAAGAAACGCTACCCACTCGTTTTTTGATAACTTCACTCCCGTAAGCCTGGCACCATTCGCTCCTTTATCAAAGTAATTATACTCAACACGAATGCTGAGTGATCGAGAAATGTTACTTAAAGACTTCCAAACAACCCCCTTTTGTACAGCTGCGTCATCAATTATTATTATCACTTCTGAAATTTCAGGAAACATTATAGATGATGCTATTGAGCGATCAATAGTGCACCTATTGAATATAGTAGGCACTATCAATGTAATCATGATACCAATCCAAAATACATTAATGGGATAATAGCATTTAATATAAGTAAACCAGTTTGTAAAATCGTTAACTTGAGTATTTTATGCATTAAATATATGAATGAAGCAAAAAATGAAATGGTGATAGAAAATACAAAAGCAATAGCGATATATGTCAAATCGCCAAATTGTATACTATACAAAATTAAGATTGTTGTGCTAACGGATGAGAGAATACCTAAATTTCGATAAGCTTTAGTCTCTTCAAAATGTACAAATAACGAATTAGTGATCCCCAAATAAGTTTGCATTGTAAGTGTTGAAAAAAAGAAGGGTAAAAGTAGCGCTGCATCTACCCATCTTGGGCCTAAAATCAACCTGACATAAATTTCTGCATTCAAAATTAGTATTATCGAAACCACATTACAAACCATAAAATATAAATGAAAATAATAAACCCGCAAAGTAATTTGTGACTTGGTGACATTGTACTTTTGCAAAAAAGGCAATAAAATTTGACTTAAAGCGCTTACAATAGAAATTTGAGGGTACCGGGATATTTGCATTGCCCGATTGTAAATGCCAAGAGCGGTTCCAGAAAACATAAATGATATAATAGTAGTATCAAAGTAGCGGGTAAAATAATTAGAAATTGCAAAAATAAATAAATCATTGCCAATTCGTGAGTGCGTTTTATGTCTTATGATTAAATTTCTCAAGTTAGAAGTAAAACTTATTAAAACAGTCGATAATCCGATCATGAGGCAATTAACTATTATAAATCGCATTGAGAATAGTATAACTCCATCTGAAATATGTGTACTCAAGTTATAAATTAAATAAATCGATGTACATTCAGATATGATTATAATTTGGCTCCAATTTGCCAAACGATTGTTTGCAGACAAATATGCATTTAAAATCACACTGCAAATGCTTAGAGCTAATATTATTATCATTAGCAAAATGTACAACAAGCTAGACCCATCAATGTTAATCCAATATGCAGATATTACGATGATTAATGGTATTAATATTTTAAAAAGAGTTTTCAATAAACTTCTCAGAACGTCTATGTTAAGTAACCCGTTAACTGCTGTACTCAAAAGCGTTGGGAAAACAGCTATGTCTAATATTGTTACTAAAAACGCCTGTAATACACCCAATCTTAAAAAAATTCCTACATCATTGGGGGAAACCAATCTAGCCATAACATAAACAGTCAATAACGTCGTCAAAATTGAAATAGATCGCAATATGATGTTTGAAAATAAATATTTCATTTATTTTGTTAGTGCATTTAATCCACTAATATAAGCCTGATTACTCCATAAATATTCCCATTCTCCAAAGCGACCGCATGTTTGAATCGAATGGTCTGCAAGCCAGCCACGTATATTTGTTACAGAATTACTAGTGTCATGTTCAAAAATGACGTTACCAAATCTTATCGACCTAAAATCAAAAAAACGAATATCCTCTGCCTGAATACTCAATCGAGTTCGCAAAAAATATTCTGCATTATCAATTTGATCTTTTTTGCTATGTCTTAGGTTTTGATCAACACAATCAATATTTTGTGAAGTGTAAACTTCAAACTGGATAGATGAACATCCTTCGGGTACATTATTTTTGGACTTCTGACTTGGCGAATGGCATCTTGCAGCAAATATATCTTCGTCGTATATATAAAACCACAAGGGGAAGTCAACCTCACGCGATATTGCCACAGACGTCAAATCGACAGTAGTCCACTTTAATTTGCGGCAATCATTAGCTATATTATGTGGTATTTCTTCAATAAGTTTGATATACACCGGAAGAGGAATAGTAC
>Ga0206127_1003064_pt1 | contig 15838 bp, 14 predicted proteins | sample Helgoland_Spring_6_FD_148646 | JGI IMG/M metagenome (GOLD analysis project Ga0206127, IMG submission 148646) | Pelagic subsurface seawater microbial communities from Kabeltonne, Helgoland, North Sea - Helgoland_Spring_Bloom_20160419_1 | ecosystem: Environmental > Aquatic > Marine > Epipelagic ...
AGCTCTTTAAAACTGTGTATGGTAGCTCAGGGTACTGCCAATTGCTACCCTCGCTTTGCGCCTACTATGGAGTGGGATACTGCAGCAGGGCAGGCTATTTGTGAGCATGCAGGGGTTGAGGTGATGGATTGGGAGACCAAGAAAAATATGCTATACAATAGAGAAGAGCTGTTAAATAATTGGTTTTTAGTACAATCAAAAGTTGCTATTTAATAATAACAAAATAACAAGTGACTACCGGTGGTAGTCGAGAAATAATTAATAATGATTACAAAAAACATCTTGTTTGTTTGATATAAAGCAAAAAAGCATATTAGGTTTAGCTTGGGATTTAGCCGGAAAAATCGGACTACAAGGGGTTGGTTTTTTTGTGTCTATTATTTTAGCAAGGCTGCTGTCACCAGAGGACTTTGGTATATTGGCAATTATAATGGTATTTATAAATTTGGCTAATGTTTTCTTAGATTTTGGTTTTAGCACAGCACTTGTGCAGAAAAGTGAAGTAACTGAGGAGCATTATTCATCAGTTTTTTTTATGAATATTATAGCAGGCATTATTTTAGCAGCTATTGTATTTATGTTAGCTCCCTTTATTGCAAATTTTTATGACAACGAGACATTAACTAATCTAATTCGTGTTATGTCTATAAGTTTTGTTATTAATGCTTTTGGTAATGTAACAAAAGCGCATCTAAAGCGTGAATTGAATTTTAAATTAATAACCTATTCGAGCATTCCGTCTGCTTTTATCAGTGGTGCTATTGCATTATACATGGCATATAATGGTTTTGGAATATGGAGTTTAGTGATTCAAATAATTATTGGACAATTACTTGGTAATATTTTTTTATTTGTAGGGTGCCAAGTTAAATTTAGGCTAAAATTTAATATGAATGCTGCCAAAGATTTGTGGGCATTCAGTTCAAAAATATTTAGCGTAGGAATTTTGAATAGCCTTTTTTCAAATATAGATTCACTTTTAATTGGGAAACTACTTAGTCCTTCAACTCTAGGATTTTATTATAGAGCTAAATCTTTAGAAAGTTTTAGTTATAAGTATACTGGAGACGCCATTTCAAATGTCCTATTTGCAAGTCTAAGCTCACTGCAAAATGATATAGAAAAGTTTAAAAACTCCACTCTAAGTATTTTTCATATGCTTAGTTTTGTATCATTTTTTATTTGCGGTTTGTTATTTATAAACAGTTATGAAATAATAGTCTTATTATTTTCAATAAAATGGGAACTTTCTGTTCCAATATTTAAAATTTTAATATTTGGAGGTTTTATAGCCCAGATAGGTACATTGTTTTATAACGTAATTTTAAGCACTGGTAATGTGAAAAAATACACTAAAATGATTTATATAAATTATACTTTACAATTCTCAAATTTTTTTACTTTATGGATTTGGGGTTTAAACACATATTTAATAACAGCTATCATAATTAAAATTTCAATTTTATATTTATCTATAGTTTATTCCTCGGATATCTTAAAATTGAAAGAAAAATTATTCAAATATATTTTTAAAGATTTTATTCAATACGTTACAATTATAGCCCTTGTTACATTGTTTAGAAACAATATTTATAGTAGCTACGAAAATTTATATTTAAATCTTATTTTATCAAGTTTTACATATGTTGCTATATTTTTCATTATATCAAAATTTCGAAAAAATATTGGAATGTCACTAATAATTTCAGAGCTTTCAAATTTTAATTTTAAAGATATATTCAGCAAATAATTTGTTAAAAAAAAAGTCGAACATATGTATCAAAGTAGTATCAATTATAATTTAACTTAAAAAGTTAGGAAAATATGTTTTCAATATAATTTAATAGAAAATAATATTCTAAATAAATTAGCATCACATACATCACTAAATTAATTATTTCATAATGTGTAAATTAACTGTAATAACAATTAACTTTAATAATAAAATAGGTTTAGAAAAAACAATCACAAGCGTGGTCGGTCAAACATTTCTAGAGCTAGAATATATTTTAATTGATGGAGGGAGCAATGACGGAAGTATTGATGTTATAAAGCAGTATGAAAACAATATAACCTACTGGATAAGCGAGCCAGATAAAGGTATATATGATGCTATGAACAAGGGGATTTCGGCTTCAAAAGGAGAATATATTTGTTTCTTAAATTCGGGTGACATATATTCTGGAAATTACGCACTGGATGTAGTTATGAGAGAAATTAAAAATTCAAAAGCAAAACTTTTTTTTGGAAACTATATTTTTGTAAATTCAATTGATGATTCGTCTATTTTAGTTAAAATACCAAAGGTAAAGTATAAATCAGATTTATTAATTCAATGCTTTGGTCACCCGGCTACATTTTATGATAGACAATTATTTAACGAGGTAGGCTTTTTTAACATTAATAACAAAATAGTTTCTGATGTAGAGTGGTTCTTAAAAGCTATTATCATTAAAAAGATAAGTTTTTTCCAAATAGATTTCAGTCCTTCAGTGTTTTTTGACGATGGGATATCTTCTAATTCATTAGATTTGGTTTCAAAAGAATATAAAATAATGATTAAGAAATATTACACAAATTTTGAATTACAATTCTATGGGGGTAGAACTTTTAAAACTTTATTAAAAATTACATTCTTTAAATTTATTATTGACAAGATATTTAAAATTAGACTTAACAAATAAAAAAGGTTGAAAAAATATACAAAAAAATTATACCTGTTGTTTTTTATTTATTTCCTAAATAAGTTTGGGAGTGTAAATAATTTTGATTCTTTAATTGTAAAAGCTAAATATTTTTACCTCAAACCTTTGTTCAAAAATATCGGTAGGCGTGTCAATATACAACCTAATGTTCAAATTGAAGGATTTCACAATATTTCTATTGGTGATAATAGTGGTATTGGGCAGAGGTCTCACATTACTGCAAATGATATAATTGAAATTGGAGAAAATGTTATGATAGGTCCGCAACTTATTATGACTACATCAATTCATGGTATCTCTAAAGAAAAAAATATGATTGATTTACCAGTTACATCAAAACCAATAAAAATTGGTGATAATGTTTGGATAGGAGCACGGGTGACTATCTTACCTGGAACTACTATTGGCAATAATGTTGTTATTGCGGCAGGAGCAGTGGTTGCAGAGGATTGTTCATCAAATGGCTTATATGGTGGTGTTCCCTCAAGAATTATTAAAAGAATTGAAAGTTAAGTCTATCTCTTAGGCAATGAGAAAAAAAATTTTAATTTGTAATCCTTTTATTTCAGTTGGGGGCATAGCCACGTATACTTTTTCTTTGGGCAAGGGTTTAATTAAAACCGGCAAACAGGTTTATTTCGTAAGCACACATTACAAGGGTGATTTTTGGAGTGAAGTCGGCGATTCGTTTAGTGCGGTATTTACAATTGAAGAGGTTAAAAACCCGCTTTTAAAAATATTTAGAATTATTAGATTAATTAAAAAGTTAAAGCCTAATGTTATAATTATAAATAACTGTCCAACTATAAACTATGCTATACCATTTATAGATAGAAGTATAAACGTAATATCTGTAATCCATAGTGACGATAATAGATATTATGAATTAGACACTAGATTTCATGGATGGATTAACTACTTGGTGTGTCCTTCTTTAAAAGTAAAGAAAACAGCAACAATATACGTTTCTGAAAAATCAGCGGTTAAAGTCAAATATATTCCTCATGGAATTAAAATATTTGACAATTTGCAAATAGAAAATAAAATAAAAAACAGTTTGATTTTTGTTGGAAACTTAGATGCACACAAAGGTGTAAATATGTTTATGCCGATTTTAAAAAAACTAACTAAAGACTTCAAGTCTACCCACTTATATATAGTGGGGCGTGGACCTCTCAAGAATGAGCTCATAAAAAATTTTAACAAAAACGGTCTTGCAGAGAATGTAACATTTTTAGGAACAATTAAAAAGAAGGCACTTTATGAATTGTTTTCAAAAATGGAAGTTTTATTATTTCCAACACAATTGGAAAGTTTCGGATTGGTTATCCCAGAAGCCATGTCTTGTGGCGTTATTCCAGTTATTTCTAATTTAGAAGGAATTACAGATCAGTTTATCTTACAAGGCTCTAATGGGTTTTTATGTGATAAAAATAACGAGAAAGATTTTTTTCAAAATATTGTAAAAATATTTAGGGATAATAAATTAAAAAAAACATTACGTGAAAATTCACGAAACTTTGTTTTAGAAAAGTTTACAGAAAAAAATATGTTAGAGAATTATAATTATTTAATCAATGATAAGCTTGATATTTTTAAGCCAAAATTATATTCTTTAAAATGGTTTAAACTTTATTTTGAAAGTTTAATTAAAATAATCCAGAATGGATGAACATATAAAAAAAGTTATGTTTTTAGATAAAAGCAATATTTTCGCAGGTGCTGAATATTGTCTGTTATCGCTTTGCAATAATTTAGATTTATTGAAATTTAAAGTATCATTGGTTTTTGATTACCCCAAAAAACATCACAAAAAATATCGAGAAAATAATACCCCAGTAAGTTATCGAAATTCTAAATTAAAGTTTTGGATGGGAACAGATTACTCACTTAAAAATATAAGAGGAGCAGATTTATTTAAAAGGATTATTTTTTCTTTTCAGTTGGCTTATATTATTTATAAAAATAAAATTGATATTTTCCATATTAATCTACTTAGAAGTACCGATTATTTAGATGTTAAAATTGCAAAATTCATGGGTTGTAAGGTTATTGGCCACGTTAGATCTTTAGAATCTCAGGCTCACATTAAAACATCAAGTTTAAATGCCTGTGATTATGTTTTAGCAACATCTGAATATGTCTTAAATGAAATTAACAGACCTAATATTGCTATACCACTTAAAAGGATATATGACCCAATTGATATTAATGATTATAACACGTCATTAATTGATAAAGATGAAATAAGAAATAAATATGGCATAGAAAAGTATAATTTTGTTATTTCATCAATTGCGATATTAGATAAGAGAAAAGGACATGAAACGGCTATAAAGGCTTTTAGTGAGGTTTTAAAAGTAAAACCCAATTGTAAACTTTTAGTTGCTGGAGGTAGGTTGAATGAAAATAACAATGAAAAAATCAGATTACAAAAGATCGCAGATGGTTTAAATTTAGGAGATAAAATTATTTTCACAGGCCATGTTGATAAAGTTGTTGACATTTTTGCAATTACTGATTTGGTATTGGCATTGTCAAGTGATGGAGAAGCATTTGGTCGAATTCCTTTGGAAGCGGCAAGTTCAAAAAAAGTGGTTATTGCGACAAATTTAGGAGCAACGCCGGAGATAGTAGTTGATAAAATAACTGGTTTCCTTGTTAAACCAAACGATCCCATGGAGGTTTTTAAATTGGTGTATTCATTAATGAATTCGAAAGATGAAATGAAAAGAATTTCAGAAAATGCTTATTCTCATGTTTTTAAAAATTTTTCTGCTAAAATTCATAGTAAACTTGTCCAAGAAGTTTACGCTTCATTAAATTAATAATATTTGAAAGTTTTAATTACTATACCTTGTCTTCTTAAAGGTGGTACTGAAATGCAAACCTTACATCTAGTCAGTGTTTTAGTATCTTCTGGTTATCAAGTGACCACTTTGTGTTATTTTGAGTATGACACGGATATTGTTAAACAGTTTAAAAATATTGGAAGCCAGGTTGAATTATTACAATGGAATCGTACTATTTCTGCATGGCAATTTATATTTCGGTTAAAACGAATCCTAAAAAATAGTACTCCAAGCTTAGTACATGTGCAGTATATGGCACCAGGTGCCCTACCAATTATAGCAGCACGTTTAGCAGGTATAAAAAAAATATTGACAACGGTGCATCAACCTTTTACAACAAATCATGGTGTATTGGCTAAGTTTTTATTACGCTTATCAGCTTTATTATGCACACGCTTTATAGCTGTTTCTAAAAATGCAGAAATTAGCTGGTTTGGCTCTGGGCAATTGTATAATGAAATTATGCCATTAAAACAACAACCTAGGCATTTTACAATTTACAATGCCGTGAATGTAAAACATATACAAGAGATAAATAATAAAACTAATATAATTTCTAAAAAGGTTAAACTAGGCATTCCATCGAATTCTATTGTAGTTGGTGCTGTTTCACGCCTTCGCCATGAAAAAGGAATAGATATGTTGGTAGACGCTTTTTATCAGTTACAAAAAGAAAATAACAATGTTTATTTATTAATTGTTGGATCCGGACCGGATGAAAAACTATTAAAGGAAATGGCATCTCAATATAAAATGAACGATAAAGTCACATTTTTTGGTGAAGCTAATTGGGTAACTGCAATGCAACAAATGGCTTTAATGGATGTTGTTGTGGTACCTTCACGTTTTGAAGGATTTGGTTTAACGGCAGCTGAGGCTATGGCTATGGGAAAACCCGTTGTCGCATCTAATGTTTTTGGTTTAAAAGAGGTAGTGACAGATAAGAAGACGGGACTATTATTTGAAAATGAAAATAGAAATGATTTATATTTAAAGCTAAAAATTATTTGTGAGCAAAAAAATGATTTTAGAGATTTTTCATTAAAAGAGGTTCATAAGTTTGGCCTTCCTATCTATTTAAAAAAAATAATAACTCTCTACAAACAATTATAAATGGTTGCTGTTTTAAGTTTAATTCTATTATTATCGATTAGTTTTCTTGCTTTGAGATACACTTTTGTAAAAAAACCTTATTTGGTAAAAAGCCCTTGGGAAAAAAGGTTTAAAATGTATGTTAATCAAAAACAACGTTTTATTCTTTTTTTATTGGCAACCGCCATTATACAAGTTGATAGCTATTCATCTATATTATTATTTATCTGGATGGTTTGTTTGATAATATTATTACTACAAAATAGCACTAAAGTTTCAACCACTCCATTGACTATAACATACACCTTATATTTGTTATGGCTGTTTATTTCATTGTTTCGTACTCCAGAAACGGTACACGGAATTCGAGTATTTGCAAAGTATCTATTTCCATTTTTGGTATTTTTAGTTGCAAATTCAACCAAGACAAATAAATCATTTTTCAATAAACTGCTAAATGTGAGTTTTATGTCAGGAGTCATAGTCAATTGTCTGATAATACTTATGAAAATAATTCCAATTTCATCAATATATAGAGCTATTTTTTGGTGGCCACCAGCGGTTATAGATGCAAACCCTTTCTTTATAGCTACAGGAATCATTATATATTCCCAAACAAAAAAGAAAATAATTCTTTTTTATATTTTATTAATATTTTGCATTCCATTTATTGAGAATGTTAGAACTGGTATAGTTGGAATTACAGTTTTTTTATTAGCAGCTTCTTTTTTTAAATATAAACTAAAATCTTTACCCTTGTTTTTATTTATTTTTATTGGCTTAGTAGTTTCTATAACTTATGTCTCTTCAATAAGAAATAAAATGTTTTCTGACGGATTTGGTAGTGCGAATGAATTAATTAGTTCAAGCAATAATATTTCAATACTAGATATTAATACTAATGGACGATCTGTTTTGTGGGAATGGGTGCTAGACAAATATTATTATGGAAATGAATTAGTCGGTTCTGGATTAGGACAAGTGCAAGGGCGTTTATATTTAGGTGATCTTTTTGGTGGTATTAAAGTTGTGCATAATGATTTTATCCAAATCCTATGCGATACTGGAAATATTGGATTATTATTATATCTTACAACGCTTATCTCTTTTATTTGGCATGCATTTAGAATTTATAACAATAAAACATATAGTATATCTGCAAGAAATTCAGCATTTATTGCCGGAACTTCATTGTGTGGCATCTTAGCATCTGCCTTTACAGATAATGTGGTCAATTACTCCTTAATAACTTTAAGTTATCCTTTTGTTTTTTTTGGGTGTGCTTTATCATTAAAAAAACATAAAAACTCAGATATTCATGAAAATTAGTGTAGTTATTCCATTATATAACAAAAAAGACACAATTATAAGGACGTTAAATTCTGTATTAAAACAGCAAGTTTTACCGGATGAAATTATTGTTATAAATGATGGTTCTACAGATGGATCGGAAAATGAAGTTGACAATTTAAATCATTCTTTAATTACCTTAGTTAATCAAAAAAATAAAGGCGTTTCTGCAGCACGTAATAAAGGAATTGAAATAGCAACAAGTGAATGGATAGCTTTTTTGGATGCTGATGATCTATGGGAACGGGAGTATCTGAGAGAAATTATGAAACTAGCAAAATTGTATTGCCATTGTAATGTTCTAGCAACGTCATATAGTTTAAAGAATTATTTAGGAAGTAGTAATTCAATAACTTTAAATAAAATTCTTTTCAAAGAACCAACAGGTATATTAACCAATTATTTTGAGGTAGCATCTTGCTCCCATCCTCCTTTGTGGTCATCAGCGATTGTAGTCAAGAAATCATCTTTATTAGGCATTGGTGGTTTTCCAATAGGTATAAAGTCAGGTGAAGATTTATTAACCTGGGCAAGATTAGCTGTAAATAATAAAATAGCGTATTCTTTAAAAGAGTTATCGATTTTTATTCAAGATGTACAGCATAGTAAAATTGGAAAACCAAGTAGAATTCCAGATTCTAATGATACGGTTGGGAAAGAGTTAATAAAGTTAGTTAATAGAAATAAAGAACCAATTAAATATTTAAACCAGTACATATCTCATTGGTTTAAAATTAGAGCAGTAGTATTTTTGAGATTAAATCTAAGAGGAAATTGCTTTAAAGAATGTATAAAATCATTAAACTATAATTTGAAAAATTATAAAGTATATTTATATCTCATTATGTTAATAATGCCATTGAAATTAAATGAATATTTTTTTAAAATTATTTCAAAGTAACTATGATACCAATTTGTTTATTTACATATAATCGCCTACGTGAAACAAAACAAACGATAATAGCTCTTCAAAATAATTTTTTGGCGAAGGAAAGTAATTTATTTGTTTTTTCAGATGGTTCGAAAAGTAATCACGATAAAATCTCTGTTGCGAATGTTCGCGAATATTTAAAAACAATACAAGGATTTAAGTCAGTTACAATTATTGAAACTTTAGAAAATAAAGGCCTCGCAACTTCAATTATTGATGGAGTTTCACAAGTATTTCAAAATCATGACTGTGTTATTGTTTTAGAGGATGATTTAGTAACCTCTCCTAATTTTTTAAATTTCATGAATCAGGCATTAAACTATTATAAGTATAATGAAAAAATACTATCAGTAAGTGGTTGGTCCTTACCTTTGAAATCGTTGTGTAATTTGAAAAGCGATTATTATTATCATCATAGAATGTCATCTTGGGGTTGGGGCATATGGAAAGATAGATGGAGTAAAATTAATTGGGATAAAAAATATTTTAGTAGCTTTAAGTGGAATTTAAAGGCACAATTAGGTTTTCAAAAAGGAGGTTATGATATGCCAAAAATGTTAAAAGATTATTTGAAGAAAAGAAATAATTCTTGGGCAATAAGGGCCTGCTACCATCAATTTGAGCATGATTTATTAACAGTTGCTCCAAAATTATCAAAGGTCAATAATATTGGTTTTGGTGTAGATGCAACTCACACAAAAAATTATAATAGGTTTGATCAGCCACTAGATAATTCATTACAAATTTCATTTGATTTTAGAAATGAGATTAATGTTAATAAGAAGATAGTTCGTGAGTACAGAAATAAATTTTCTCTATTAGCAAAAATAAAGTCTAGAATAAAGTTTTAAGAATGTTATTGAATCAAATTATTACTGCTGCTAAACTAAATCCTAATTTTAAGGGTAGAATTGTAGTTTGTAGTTATGTTTTTATGCGTTATTTTAGGATTAGAATGTCTAATCTGGTTTTGAAGATTTTATTTACCCCTATTATTATTGTTTATAAATTTATCACAGATTTTTTATTAAATTGTGAAATTCCTGCTTCAACAATAATAGGAGAGGGCTTTGTGTTGCATCATGCCACAGGTTTGGTTCTTAACAGTAAAGTGGAGTTAGGTGCCAACGTTACATTGAATCATAATACCACTATCGGAAACAAAACCACTATACAAGGAGAAGATTTGGGGTCTCCAAAAATTGGAGATAATGTTACTGTTGGTCCAAATTCTGTGATTATTGGTCCAATCACCATAGGTGATAATGTTATTATTGGTGCTGGTTCGGTGGTTGTGAAAGATGTTCCTTCCAATTCAATAGTTGCAGGAAATCCTGCAAGAGTTATTAAAACTTTTATTATTGCAAGTGGTGAATAAAAAAATCTTATTTATACTTCATCTACCGCCACCAGTGCATGGTTCTTCGTTAGTTGGTAAATTTATTAAAAAAAGTAACATTATTAATACTACATTTAACTGCAAGTATATTAACCTTGGCACGTCAAAATCTATTGATGAAATTGGTAAAAATGGGTTTCAAAAATGGTTTCTTTATTTTTCAATAATTTTAAAAACAATCAAGCAATTAATCGTTTTTAAACCAGACCTAGTCTATCTTGCTATGACCGCAAAGGGTATTGCGTTTTATAAGGATATGGTAATGGTGTTTTTAGCAAAACTATTTGGTATTCAATTAGTGATTCATTTCCATAATAAAGGAGTCAGTATCAATCAAAATAAAGCACTGGACAACTTTTTGTACAAGCATGTTTTTAAAAACACTAAAATAATCTTATTATCTAAATATTTGTATTCAGACATTAAAAAATACGTTAAAGAAGAAAATGTGTTTTATTGCCCAAATGGCATTCCGGCAATTGGTTCAAATGAAAACAGCGTAAAAATTAATAACGATACCGTTCAGTTGTTATTCTTATCCAATTTAATTGAGTCTAAAGGTGTGTATGTATTGTTAAAGGCGCTTAGAATATTAAAAAGTAAAGCAATATTTTTTTCCTGTAATTTTGCAGGTGGTATTGGTGATATTACTGAGGAGGCTTTTAATAATAAAGTCAGTAGCTTACAATTACAAGATTGTGTGCAGTATTTAGGAAAGAAATATGATCAGGAAAAAATAGCTATTTTCAGGGATACAGATATATTTATTCTACCCACATTTTATCATAATGAATGCTTTCCTTTAGTTTTACTGGAAGCTTCTCAGTTTGCCTTACCAATGGTATCAACTTTTGAAGGTGCCATTCCAGAAATTATAAATGATGGTATTAACGGGTTTTTAGTTGAGAAAAATGACATTACTGCATTGGCAGATAAATTGGAGTTATTAGCAAAAGATGAAACCCTCCGAACTAAATTAGGTAATGCTGCTTTTAAAAAGTTTAAAAAGGAATATACGCTTACAAAATTTGAAAGTAATATGTGTACTATTTTAAAATCTATTAATTGAATTAAAAAATATGCTGTTAAACTATAATGTTTTTACAAAATCATTGCAGGAATTAGATTTAAATGCTCTACGTATCATTAACACATTAAATCCACACAGTTATTGTTTGTCTAGGTATGATAAGTTATTTTATGAAGCCTTACAATCTTCAGACATTTTGTTACCAGATGGCACGGGTATTGTATTGGCGGCAAGAATATTAAACAATCAATCAATAACAAAAATTGCAGGTGCAGATATACATCAATATTTACTGCAGCAAGCAAATTTGAAAAACGAAAAAGTATTCTATTTAGGTGCTTCTCAAAGTACACTTAAGCTAATAGAAAGTAAAATAAAAAAACAATACCCAAACATTACTGTTTCCAGTTTTTCTCCCCCCTATAAAGCTCAATTTTCAGAAAATGATACAAGGCTTATGATACAAAAAGTAAATGAATTTAATCCAGATATTCTTTTTGTAGGTATGACTGCTCCCAAACAAGAAAAGTGGGTATTTGCTAATAAAGAAGATATTAATGCAAATACTATTGTATCTATAGGTGCTGTTTTTGATTTTTATGCTGGTAATATTAAACGATCATCAGACTTTTGGATTTCTATTGGTTTAGAATGGTTACCCCGTTTTTTAAAAGAACCAAAACGTCTAGCAAGACGAAATTTAGTCTCTACACCAAAATTTTTAGTTGAAATTTTATGGTTTAAAATTTTCGGCAGAGGTATATTATAAAATTAAAAAAAAACTCACAATGCCATTCAATCCAAATTCAGCAAAGAAAGCAGGTAAGAAATCCAAAAGAGGACCTGCTAAAAAAGAAGGACCTTCCATTAAAGAAAAAATGGAATTACTCTATGAAAAAGTATTGGATGATCTGCTCATAAACCAAGAAAAACTCACCAAAACAGAACGGGTAAAACTTTTTGTAACGCTCTCAGGTTATTTATTTCCAAAAAACAAACCAGTTAAGAAACAAACAGAAGAAAACCTTTCATTAAAATTCAAAGATTTAATAACATTTACTTCTGGTGATAAGTCTAAAGAATAATACTTCATTAAATTACGATAATTTACCACTCATTGAATTACAAAGAAACACTTTACTTTATTTCAAAATGTTTGACCATTTCTTTGGAAGATAAAAACAGGCTAGAAATAGAAAAACTATTACAAATAAAAAAAATAGATTGGGAAACTGTTGTTGAAATAAGCACTGCTCATTATGTATTTCCTGCCATATACTGTAATTTAAAGCGTGTAGGTTTTTTACATTATTTACCTCAAGAGTTGGTAAACTTTATGGAGCATATTACCAATTTAAATAGAGAACGAAACGACCAAATAATTACCCAAGCAAAAGATTTAAATACCCTACTGTTAAAAAATAACATTACCCCTATATTTTTAAAAGGAACAGGTAACTTATTGGCTGGATTATATGAAGATATAGCTGAAAGAATGGTGGGAGATATAGATTTTTTGTTCTCAAAGGAAGACTATCCAAAAGCTATTTCAATTTTAATAGACAATGGGTATCTACCACAAAGGATATCTAAATTCAAACATTTTCCTCATAGGCATTATCCAAGATTAATAAAGAAGAATAAAATTGGAGCAGTTGAAATTCATAGCAAATTTTTAAATTCAAAATATGATAATGAATTTAATTATAGTTTTGTGGAAAAAGATATGCAGATTATAAATGGTTATACAGTTTTAAGCTATGCCAATAAAATAAACTTATCTATTGTTGCCAGTCAAATAAACGATTATGGTTTTTATTATAACACAATTACCTTAAGAAATGCATATGATGTTTTTTTATTATCAAAAAAAACCAATGCAAAAGATGCAGTGAACACTTTAGATACCCTAAACTATCCCTTAAATTGTTTTTTAGCATCTTGTCATGAGGTTTTTAATTCTGTAGCTAGTTTAGATTACAACAATACAAAGAAAACAGCGGCCTATTTAAGTTATTTTAATAGTCAGTTTTCGAATCCGCAAAAATTTAAAAGACACATAAATAGAGTTAAAATATTTCTATCAATAAAATCTACATTAATTTTTTATTTTAAATGTATTTTCTACAAGCAACACAGGAATTTATTGTTTTCAAGATTATTAGATCGTAGTTGGAGAAAAGAAAAACTCGTGCAGTTAGGTTTTAAACAATAGTTTTTGCAAATAACTCCCGCCTGATGAATTAGTGTTAAAACCATTTGTCATATTTTTCTTCATAAACGAAAAAAAATTGAAAGCCTTCACATTAAATGAAGGCTTTTTTTATTGTCTGTAAATAATTTGTAAAAGTCTCCAAATCTTCACCAAAATAGTGTGAATTAACTCCAATGTTCTCCAAAGTATTATACTTAAAATGGAAAAGGTATGTTGACAACCCTAAATAGAAATACTCATAAATTTTTATTTGAAAGTAATTTTGCGGTGAATTTGTGAAATTATGATTAAATTCACTTGAAATAAATTTAAATAAAATGATTTTGAATAATTCATTCGGTTTTCAGTTAAAAAACATTGTATCTAGTGTTTTTATTGTTTTAGCACTTTTTTCTACTACAGATTTTCAGGCACAACATAATGCTCTAGATTTTGATGGAGTAGATGATTATGTAAATATAGGAAACAACTTAAATCTAACATCTGCAATATCAATTGAAGCCTGGGTTAAAACTGATGAACTAGGTTCCCGTCAGACTATTCTTGATAAGGGGTATTCTTCTAGTGGAGAGCCCTATTATCAGTATCATGTGGAGGTAAGATCTGGTGGGGAAGTTTACTTTGCCCTCAGTCTAGGCGGCACAAGAAAAACTGCAGAGACTTCAACAACCCTAACTGCCGGACAATGGCATCATATTGCTTGTGTTTATAACGGAAGCACTATAAAAATATATATCGATGGTATAGAGGAATCTTCTACTAACGCAACGGGCTCCATTTCTGCTTATTCTACTTCGTTATATATTGGAGCATATAGTGGTCCAGGTCCTATAGGTAGTTTTGATGGTCTTATTGATGAAGTCCGCATTTGGAGTGATGAAAGAACAGCTTCTGAAATCTCATCCAATAAGAGCATTGAACTCAATGGCAACGAAAGTAATTTGGTGGGCTATTATAAATTTAACGAAACCGGCACAAATACAGTTGCAAGTAATTCTGCATCTGCTACAGGCGATAGTTATGATGGCGCCTTAACCAATATGACAGGTTCAGAATGGACAACGTCTACAGCTTTTCCAGATTCCACCGCACCAACCATTTCTTCAGTCACTGCAAATTGGGGTGACTTCCTAACTGAAGTAGAAGACGATGTTAACGGAACAGTAACAGTTGTTACAAGCGGAGCTGAAGACGGACAAACGGTAACGTTGACCTTAAATAGTGTAAATTATACTGCTAGTGTTTCTTCAAACTCTGCCAGCATAACAGTTGCGGCAGCAGGCTTACAGGCTTTGTCTAATAATACCGACTACACATTGACAACTAATGTAACAGATTTAGCTGGTAACTCAGCTACTACATTCACCTCTACAAGTTTTAAAGCGTTGAATAATCCGAGCACTAACAATGCCCTAGCATTTGATGGCACAAATGATTACGTTGCTGCTACTATAAATTTACCAACGGGAGATTTCACATACTCAGCTTGGGTTAAATTTAATACTGTTTCAAGGAAAGAAAGTATTTTTAGTGTTGGTGGAGACAATGAGCTTATTATAATTAAAAACACTGATGGTAAATTGGCTGTATGGATTGGTGGTAGTGAACGAATTGTAGAAAGTTCAGCTACAGACACAGATTGGCATCATATTGCATTAACAAGAAGTGGTGTGAATGCTACTTTATATCGTGATGGTGTTTCCATCGGTAGCTCCTCATCTGTAGGCAGTGGTTCACTATCACTAGGTAGTTGTGATTTATTAATTGCTAGTGATAGTGATGTTGGTTGTATTGGTTCTCTGGATGATTATTTAGATGGTCAAATCGATGAGTTGCGTATTTGGAATGATGTCCGTACTGTTTCAGAAATCTCAACCAATATGGTTAGTGAATTGACCGGTAACGAAAGTAATTTGGTTGGCTATTTCAAATTTAACGAACCTGACACCAATACTGTAGCAAGTAATTTTGCTTCTGCTACAGGTGCTAGCTACGATGGCCTGTTAACTAATATGGCAGGTACAGAGTGGACAACCTCTACAGCCTTTGCGAGTGCTATAGAAACTTTCACAAATGGTAGTGGAGACGGCCAGTGGGATACGGCTTCAAATTGGGCTTCAGGAAGTGTGCCTACATCTAGCACAAACGTTACAATATCATCTGGACAAACAATAACTGCAGGCTCAAATGCTTTTAACAGCATAAGATTAGATGGGGCTCAAAATAATTATTTGCAAATAAACAACTCTAGTGGAACTTTTCAA
>Ga0206127_1003067_pt1 | contig 15832 bp, 13 predicted proteins | sample Helgoland_Spring_6_FD_148646 | JGI IMG/M metagenome (GOLD analysis project Ga0206127, IMG submission 148646) | Pelagic subsurface seawater microbial communities from Kabeltonne, Helgoland, North Sea - Helgoland_Spring_Bloom_20160419_1 | ecosystem: Environmental > Aquatic > Marine > Epipelagic ...
GGATTATCATATGATATAAATCATTCTGATAAAATTTTATCACATTCTAAAGCATTTTTTAAGCATCCAGACTTTATATTAACAGGTGGAGTAGACCCCAGAGAAGCATCGCGTTTAAATTTCACAGCTGAATTTAATCTTCCAGCATATAAAACTGTTGAATCCCTATTCTTTAAAACTTCACCCAATATAATTGTAGTTTCTAGCCCTACTGATACCCATCTTTCCATTATAGAAAAGATACTTAATATATACAAACCATTGGCAATAATTTGTGAAAAGCCATTATCTTATAACTCAATTGATGCAAAAAAAATCGTAGATATATGCAAATATAATTCTGTAAAACTTTACGTAAATTATTATCGGCGAGCAGATCCCGGAGTTATTTCAGTTAAATCAATGCTTGAATCTAGAAAAATAATATCTCCGCAAAAAGTAATAGTATGGTACTCTAAAGGAATAATACATAATGGATCTCATTTCCTAGATTTATTATTTTTTTGGTTGGGTGAATTTTCCAATATAAAAATGATTTCTAAAGGTAGAATTATTAATAATAACGATGCAGAACCTGATATATGCGTCAGTTTTAAAAATTGTTCTGCATATTTCCTATCTTCAAAAGAGGAAAATTTCTCTCATTACACTGTAGAAATCATTGCCGTGAACGGTCGGCTTCGTTATGAAACGAATGGTACTATTATTTGGAATGATGCTATTGTAAATCCAGAACTTAATTCTCAAAAAAAACTTGATTTAAATGCTAAATTTATTGATCATAATATGGATTATTATCAACAAAATATTACGATACAACTTAGCCGTGCATTAAACAACATAAGCAATACACTTTGCAAAGGAAGCGAGGCCTTAAGATATGTAGAATGTTTAGAGCAAGTAGTTAAAAATAATGGGGATGTATAAGATATGAGTAAGTTGGCAATTATTGGAGGTGAGAAAGTTGTTACTTATCCTTTCAAAAAATATAATACAATTGGATTGGAAGAATATGCTGCTATTAAACACGTGATGAAAAGCGGTGTGCTCTCAAAATTTATAGGTGCTTGGCATGAAGATTTCTATGGCGGCCCAAAAGTTCAAGAATTTGAACGAGAATGTAAAAAGTTTTTTGGCGTAAAACATGCTATAACAGTAAATTCATGGACGTCTGGATTGGTTGCTGCAATAGGAGCAATTGGCATTGAGCCAGGGGACGAGGTTATTGTGCCTCCCTGGACTATGTGTGCTTCTGCAACAGCAATATTACAATGGAATGCAATTCCGGTCTTTGCTGATATTGATTATGAAACATTTAATTTAGACCCAACATCAATAGAGGCACAAATTACCCCATACACAAAAGCAATTATGGTCGTAGATATTTTTGGTCAATCAGCAGATATGGATGCAATAATGAAAATTGCAAATAAATATAATCTAAAAATTATATCAGATTCTGCACAATCCCCTGGTGCACTATATAAAGGAAAATTCGCAGGAACTTTAGGACATGTTGGGGGTTATAGTTTAAATTACCACAAACATATACATACAGGTGAAGGCGGTATTCTTGTAACTAATGATGATGATATAGCTGAAAGACTACAACTTATACGCAACCATGCAGAAGCAGTTGTCGAAAATAAGAAAGTTGAAAATATTAGCAATATGATTGGTCATAATTTTCGATTAGGTGAGTTAGAGTGTGCTATTGGTATTGAGCAATTAAAAAAATTAAAGCCTTTAGTAGAATCAAAACAAAAACTTGTACAACACTTATCAGCAGGCCTAGAAGGGTTAACCGGTCTTAGGCTTCCAGTTGTTAAAGATGATCGTACCCACGTTTATTATATTTATCCACTTATTCTAGACACGGATCTAATAGGCTGTGGAAGAGATATCATTGTGAAAGCGTTAATTGCAGAAGGTGTGGAGATAAATTCAAAATATCAAAATATTCATTTACTACCCATTTTTCAAAAGAAAATAGCTTATGGTAAGAAAGGTTTTCCATGGACCTCAGATATTTGCAAGCGCGAAGTAAGTTATAAAAAGGGAATATGTCCAGTAGCAGAGTCTCTACATGACACAAGTTTTATAATGTTTCAAATGTGCCTTTATGATTTAAATATTGAAGACATTAATCTTATAGTGAAAGCATTTCATAAAGTATGGAAAAATCTTAGTATATTGAAGTCATTAGAGCCAGATATTTAAAAGAAATATATTATAATGAAAAATACTAATAAAAAAATACTTTTTATATTCAGTGATCCCGGCGGTGCAAAACCAATACTATCTTACATACGCATAAATGAATTGGAAAATTATAAAGTAGTTAGTGATAGAAAATATGATTTCTTTAGCGAATTTAATTGTGAAGTTGAACAATACATTGTTAATTCTGAAACTAAAATTCTTAATCAATTCAAACCTGATTGTGTTTTTACTGCCACGTCCTATACATCAAATATAGAACTCAAGTTTATTGAAAAAGCAAATCAATTTGGCATTAAAACTATTTCTTTTATAGATCACTATACTAACTTTCAAACGCGATTCAAATTATACAATTCATATATTTACCCTCAAGAAATATTTGTAATAGATGAACGTGCTTATAAAATTGCTGAAGATACAAAGTTGACAGATTTTTCTGATGTTAAAATTAGTGGAAATTATTATCATAGTTATTTGAAGGATTGGAAGCCAACTAAACCACGCAGTGAAATTCTGAAATCTATTAATCTAAAAGATTCAACTTTGTTAATAACTTTTGCTCCAGAACCACTATCTAACTTAGATGGCAAAGAAAAATTTGGGTTTGATGAAACCGATGTTTGGGGTGACTTAACTAAAGCTCTATCTTCCATTCAAATTTTAAGAGATTATAAATTAATCTTGAAATGTCATCCTAATCAAAATATAAAATATTTAAAAAACCACATCGAAAATTGTAATTTCTCAAATTATATTTTTGCAAATAAAATTGAGACAAATTCTTTAATATATCATTCAGACATAATAATTGGTATTTGTTCAAATATTTTAATCGAAGCAAACATATTAAAAAAATCAATTTTGAGACATCTGCCAAATAAAACTATGAAAGACTCTTTAAACGGTATGGATATTGGAAATATTAGTAATAATTTACCCCAATTAATAGATAATTTAGAGGATGCAGTAAGTGAAATTTGTATTAATAATGAATAAAAATTCATATGCCGGCAGAGAATATTTAAATGCTATTAGCAAATCTAATATTATGCTAGACGTGATAACTGTCGGTAGTTTTGCTGAAATTGACCATGATGAGGATCTCCGTTGCGCAGGTCTTTGGCAGCCACCGAAAGAAGTGTCATTTCGTGATAGGTTTGATTTTTATCATTTTCAATCATTGACTGATAAAAGACTGTTGCTATTTCTAAAAAAACAGAACTATGACATCGGACTTCAAGGTGGGACTGGGATTTTGAAATCAGGGTTAATAGATGAATTTGCACATGGAATACTTAATTTCCATCCAGGTAACTTACCGCAATATCGTGGATGCAGTTGTCCAGAGTGGCAACTTTTCGAGGGAAAAGATATATATTGTACCTGTCACTTTATTGACACCGGCATTGACACTGGAGATATATGCTTTAAAACAAAACTTTGTGTCAACTACCAAAGTTATGCTCATTTTAGGGCGTCTATCTACCCTAGAATTTCAGAATTTGTTGTTATTACCCTAGAAAAAATTGTTAAATTAAGAAATATTCCAAGATTTCCGCAAAATGAAGACGAAGCAATATATCGACAATACATTGGATCCCAGAAAATAGAAGAAATAAGTTCACTTTTAAGTTCTAAAAAAATTCATATTCATTAAAATCATTTGCAAGAATTAATTAATGAAAATATTTTTTATCTGGCTATTCATTATTTCTTCTGAGTGTTTTATCTTTAATCGGTAAGAATTAAAATCACTTAAACAATTTGGGTAATCATCAAATATTTGAATAATTTTTTCTTGTATCTTAACAATAGAGGCATTGCTTTGATCAAATTTATATTTTTGCGGTATTGGCAGATCTTTATTATTTTTTGCAGAGCCCATTTTATTTGAAATTACACAACACTTTAAATGCGCAGCTTCTCTGGGAATTCTATCCTTACCGGGATGATTGCCAAAATCGATATATATTTTTGCTGATGTCAAAAGTTCTATAACTTCATCCTGTGACATATTAATAATTGGTTGGAATTTTATCTCAGGCATCGCTTTTATTAATTTATTTATGAAATAGGCACCTTTTTTAGGATTATATGCAACAATATTTTTTTTAGTAACAATATCAAACTGCCTAGAAATAAAGTTTTCATGCAAATAATCCTCTAAAAGATATGTTGAATTTATATTTTTACTTGCCAAAAAACTTTTTGCGTATTCTGACTGAACTAAATGTACCACCTCACTGAATATTTTGTTTCTAAAAAAAAGGTATTTCTGAGAATTTAACCACAATAAAATCCTAGAGTTTATATTTCTTTTGATACGCGTCATTCTCCTGAAATAATTGTCAACACTCAACCACCATATACATTTTTGCACTTCACTATAGGGTAGTAATAATTTTGGAACTACTTCAGGCACAATAAAAATAGTATCTGAAGTATCATGTATTTTTGTCACCCACGGTATTTCATATATCTCATATGCTTTGTGCACAGGATTACTTAATTTTGGACCATAATAATACATCTTGGCGTCAATATTATTTTCTATTAACTTTGCAGCTAATTGGTGCAAACATTCTGGACCACCTGTTTGTGTATTTGAAGGCGCTGCAATAATTACCCTATTATAGCTATTAAATAACATTTTTATTCCTTATCTTAAAATCTTAGGAATAACTTACTCCCAAATACTTAATTAAAAAAACATACTTATTTTAAATACTGATTTAATCCAAGGATAATTCACATAATTAAAAAATTATATAATCATATTAAAAAATTAATTTTTATTCATAAATGTATCGCTTACTTTCAATCCACGCGCGATAACTTGGTCCATATTATAATACTTAAAATCAGCTAATCTTCCTGCAAATGTTAAATTTTTAATTTGTTTAGATTTTTCTTTATAAAGAGAAAATAGTGCTTTTGTCTCGTCATTAGAAACTGGGTAGTATTTATGGTCATTTTCACCACAATCTTTAGGATACTCAGCTATAAATATTGGTTTATTTGTTTGGCTTTTCAAAAAACCATATTTAGCCACCCTAGTAAATTCATATTCATTAGGGAAATTTGTCTGGCAAGTTTCATAATAGGGTGTATCAGCACTACCATCTATTTGCTCAAAGGATAAAGAACGGTAATCTAACTTACCCAAGGAATATTTGAAAAATTCATCAATAGCACTCGTACAAAAGACATGATCAAAATTACTTAATTTTTTATTGTCTACATCTATATTATTATTATATTTGATATTTATACTTTTTGACATATTATCAATAAGTTCATTATAACCATATTTTGGAAGATATTGATATTTATCATTAAAATACCTTGAATCATACGAAGCAACTACCGGCACTCTAGATAAAACGCTATTAGCCACTTCTGAAATTGGTTTTCCCCATTGTTTTTCTGTATATCCTTTATAAACTGATCTAAAAATTTCATCACCAAGTAAATTTAAATGTGAGTTATGCGACTCAAGTAATTTTAAAATTGGTACTCGGCTACCAAAACCAAATTCATCAATAATAGCTGTTTTCATAAATTGGCCATTGTTTCCAAAAATCATATCAATACTTTTAAAATTAAATGGTACTGGAACAGCCTGACCTTTTATAAAAGCTGTAACTTCATGAAAATATGGTTCCCATGTTGTAAATTGTTTAATAAACTTCCATACATTTTCTGATTTAGTATGAAAAATATGAGGTCCGTGCATATGAACTATAGTGCCGTTAAGATTCCTCTCTCTTAAATTACCCCCGCCATAAGGCTGTTTTTCAAAAATTACTACTTCTATATCATTCATATTTCTCAGTAATCTTTGAGCTATTGTTAAGCCACATAATCCTGCACCAATTATACCAATTTTTCTCATCTATGTTTATCCAATTTTAACCAATTATAATAATCCAATACAATATTATGGAGCTCACTATTTAAAGGTACCCAATTTAAAATCAACTTCGCTTTTGAATAATCTGAATATAGACTTTCTGCATCACCCGGCCGTCTGTTGCTAAATTGTAAATTTGGAGTCTTTTTCACAACTTTTTCAATTTCATGCAGTACCTCCAAATTACTAATGGGATTTGATGTACCTAGGTTAAAAATACCAGGCGCACAAATCTCAATTGCTTTTTTATGAGCATCAACAATATCTAAAACATGAACATATTCTCTTAAACAAGTTCCATCATGAGTATTATAATCATTGCCAAATATACTAACTATAGAGTCACTTAAAACTCTTTCAAATAATACTGGAATTAGATGTGTTTCATTTGAGTGATATTCACCTCCACGGAATATAGTATTAGCTCCCGCTACGTTAAAGAACCTAAAAATAGTAAGAGTGGAAACACCACAAAGTTTTTTTTGCAAAATAGTTTCTGAGAAAAGTTTTGAAAAACCATAAGGGCTTTCAGGTATCGTAGGTGAGTTTTCGTTTATCTTAAGTTTACAACTTCCATATACAGCACATGTGGAAGAGAATAGCACTTGCTTAACTCGCGTTCTTTTACAATAGTCAGCGACTGCGTATGTAGAAATAAGATTTTTTCCTAAATATTTATCAGGATATTCAACACTTTCGTTAACATAAGCATTGGCACCTAAATGAACAACAACATCAAAATATTCATCAAATAATAAGTTATCAATATCTTCAATTTCACCCCTTATAACTCTTAAATATTTAGGGAATTTATCTGTCAAATAAACATCGTTATGTTTGCAATTTTGCAGATTATCTAATATTGTTATTTTATGTCCAATATCATTATTTAAAAGTTCAAAAACTAAATTAGCACCGATATAGCCAGCGCCACCTGTTACTAATATGTTCATTGGTTCCATAATATATACTTTCTAATATAATCTTTTAAAAATATTTTTGACATTTAATAGTTACCATCATCAAAGAATAAAATCTTTTCAATTAATAATTTAGCTTGGCTTTCACGATAGTATTTTACAGGTAATTCAGTAGTAGTTTTATCTATCTGGTCTCCTAAGTTATTAATTATGACAGGGAGTATTTTCTGTAATTCATACACACTATCTCCAAATCTATAAACTTCAGAATTATCATTCATTATCTGCAAAGCCTCACCATTTAAATTTGTTAAAATCGGTTTTTTAAATAAAATGTAATCAAACACTTTAGATGGTATTGTCAAAGAAAAGGCCCTGCCTGATACTAACGGTAGGAGCAATATATCTGCATCAGCCATACGACGCATACATTCATCCTTTGGTATAGCCCCCATAAATTCCACATTTTCCATTTTTGTTTCTTTCACAAATGCAATACATTGATCTAATTGTGCACCAGAGCCAATAATTTCTAGAAAAATATGATGTTTATTTAGTGCGTTAAATTTCTTCAAAAATCCTAAAATATTCTGAGCAAGCCCAATATTACCTGCATAAACTAATCGAATACATTTAGAAGGCTGTCTATGAATAGACTCTAATGTTTTTAATTTTTTAACTCGATCTTTTTTAATTCCGTTAAAGATAACATCCACATTGCAACTTGTGATTTCTTGAATTTTTTGCTTCATGGTTTCTGATACACAAATTATGTGATCTACATTATTATACATATATTTTTCTAATTTTTTTAATATGTAAAATATAAGTGACCGTTCAGATAATTTTCCAATATCTAATATTGAATCTGGCCACAAATCTCGAACATCAAGGATTAATTTTGCATTAGACCCAAAACGAATAAAAGGAATTATCAAGCCAACACTTATAGGCGGTGTGGTAATAATGATATTCTTAAAACTTTTACGATTTATTAATACAAACAAAATTGCTCTTATAAAAAATAAAATACTATTTAAGAGTCTCAAAAAAAAATTTTTCTCAAAATAAAGACAGACTCTTGTAATATTTAAGGACTTTTCTTTAACTTGGAATATCTTAGATTTAAATGGATAAGTTGTGAAAACATGCGTAGAAATATTCGCCGATAATAAACATTCATTTAGTTCACCCCATCTAAAAGCTGCTGCAGTAACATCTGGAGTAAAATACTGACTAATTATTAACAAATCAATTTCGTTCTTGGATCTTGTATTCAAGCACTTCTCCTTCTCTTAAAGTAACTTGAACTTTAGTAATATTTTTTTCAGCCATAAGATAACCAGTTGCTCTAGTGCTTTTTGTAACTTCTATATTCACGTTCTGCTTATAGACAATTGACAACTCTACTTTTTCAGACTTAAGTACTACAAGATTGCAAAAACACATAACATCACATTCAGTAAAAAATTGAAGACCTTTTTTAAAATTTTTCTTTGTCCAACGATCTTTAAAATTAATATTATCAGTTTCAACTTTTAATTTTCTTTCAAAAAACCTCTTATTAAGTTTATTATTTAGAAATACTTTAAATGACATATTTTCATTTATTTCGCCGCCTCCTATTGGAGCCAATGCAAGAACAAATCTTGTAAGTTTTTTAGAATAGGAGTTTGGTAAAAAAGGCATATTATGATCTAATGGTAAATCATATGGCTTTTTAGCGTAAGAAGTAACTCCTCTATCACAGAATATATCAACGCCTTTCCAAGTTAAAGATATTGAAAGATAATCAGCATGTGATAATTTGTGCGTATAACTTGGAAATCTTTGAACCATAGAATATCTATGCGATATAAATGTAAATAAACCACTGTTTTTATATTGTTTGGATACAACCGCTCCATCTTTTATAGTTTTTTCGTATTTAATTATGTCGCGATCAAAAATGTGAAGGAACATACTTCCATCATTTTGACCATACCCACCAACTTGAATCAATGCAGGATTATTTAAATAATTAGCTATTTTATGTAGTTTTTTTTCAATTATTGAGTTTTCAGTCAAATGTGTTTTTATATAATACGTATGAAACTTAAGTAATCGACTTATCACTAATGCATAATGGTATGACTGTTGGGATGTTCCTCCATCACTATAGATAATATTCAAATATGAAATGAATCTACTCAAATGTTTTTTTACATTTTTCTTATTTAAGATTTCACTTAAAATATAAATAGCATACAACTCTGTAAGTGAGTGATTATTTTGTTGGGATATACTGTAATAAATTGATTTTTTGATTTCTGATAAAGAATTGTCTAAAAAACTAAGAACTGTATTAGATAATTCAATAGAGTGTAATTTATGAAAATAAATTATATGAATGCATCTAATACTAACCTCATGTTTGCAATCGTAAAAATCATGTTTATTCATTTCGCACAAAAATAGCCATTCAGACAATAAATCTAAACGGTAATCATTTTCTACAATACCATTTCTATCATCTAAGAGAAAATATAGCCGATTTAGCTCCCAAAATATTTTGATATCCCCTGCATCGAGACTCTCTATGTCCAATGAATCAGAATAATCTTTTTTTAATATTTCATTCAAATATGATTTATCTTTACAGGATAAGATAAAATCGTTTTTACTTAGCTTTAACCATATATTATGAAATCTAAATTGAAACTTTTCTTCATCATAATATTTACTATTCAAGTGCGAAAGAGTAACTTTAGAAAGCGGTTTGAAAAAATTATTAAAGTTAACAGATATTCCATACCGTATACGTCTTAGTATATTTATTAATCCAATTAGTTTAACAGTATTAAGATATAACATTATTACAACTGCGCAAAAATAATTCTAATGATAGTGGATAAAATATAGTCCGAAAATTAGTTTTTTTCCCATTCATATAACTTTCTATTTCTTTATAGTAAATTTCTTTATCAATTAAGCCATATTCATAAATGTAGCATTTTTCATCTAACATTTTCAAAACAGGTTTTCGAATACTCATAAATATCGCTCTTTCCGGAGAAACAAAACCTTTTTTATCTCGCCGCCATGTTATTTCAGCTGGCAAGATATCTTTGAACTTATTTCTTAAAAAATACTTAGTCCATCCAGAACACAACTTCATAGAAATTGGCAAATGCAATCCATGAGTGACAACTCTTGTATCTAAAAATGGATTTCTTACTTCAACCGACGCAGCCATACCCATACGATCTTCATACTTTAGTAAATATGGTACACTCGCATAAGTTAAATCTTTAATTGCTGCGTTATTAACTGTATCTTTCCAGCTCACAGAATTAGTCATTTCTGGATTATATTTTTTAACTTTTTCACCCAAAAAATTATTTTTTGTGATAGATGTAAATTTTTTAAGATTAAAAAAATTAATATCAGAAAGATCAATTAAAACCCATAATATTTTTATGGCACTCAAGGCCATTTTGAAATCAAATTGTTTTAGTGCAGAAAATAGCATTAAGACGGGATATTTCTTATAACCCAAATAAACCTCATCAGCACCCTGTCCTGTTAATAAAACTTTAATTCCGTCTTCATTACATTTTTTGCAAAGTTGGTGAAATTGCACTTGCGAAAAAGAACTGAAAGGACCATCTAAATTACTAGATAAAGTCTTTAATGATTCCCAAAGTTTTTCACCTTCTAGTGGATCTAAGTAATTGATTTTCTTGTTAAGATATTTTGATAAAATTTCTGAATATTTATATTCAGATGCAGTATCACCTACCCGACAAATTGAATATAAGCTAACATCATTTATTTCATTAGCCAACGACGCAATTATAGAACTATCAATACCACCCGAGACTGCAACGCCAACAGGGGTATCTGATCTGAGTCTAATTTTTACAGAATTTTTAATTAGCTCGCGACCATAACATTCAGAATTTGGGTGATTATCAAACTGTAAGTCGTAGTGACTGAATTTAACAATTTCCTTTATAATTATTGACTCATTTTTTTCTTCAATCTTAATTAATTTTCCCGGAGAAAGTTCAGATATCTCAGAGAACCATGTTTGAGAAATCGGATGTAAACCTTTTTCAATAAATACCTTTATTTTTGACATATTAAGTGTTTTTGGTAATTTAGATGCAGAAAATGAATTAAGTTCTGAAGCAAATAGAAAATTACTTTCTGATCGGTAATAATATAAAGGTTTTTTTCCTAAACGGTCTCTAGACAAGTGGATACTACCATCGGTGTTGTCAAATATTGCCAGTGCCCAAAAACCGATTATTTCGGATAGCGCACCTTTTATTCCATTTTTGGAAATTAATTCTATTAATACTCGCGTATCACCTTCTTCAAAATAAGAGAAACCATATTTTTTATCAATTTCTATGTAATTATATACTTCCCCATTAAAAACAATAGTATAACGCCCACAATAAGAAGTCATCGGTTGATTTCCACTTTCGTCCAAATTTAGGATTGATAATCTCTGGTGCGCAAAAGTAGCTACAGGCTTGCCTTGATGAAGCAAGTCAATTCTAGATCGAGAGTCAGGCCCTCTATGGTTTTGAATAGTATTCAAATCAAACAAGTCGTCTATTAATGGGTTTGTAAGGAAATATTCACCGATGATACCGCACATCTTATTACTCGCTAAATTTAATTTAGATTTTTGTTAAAATATGCATATAATAAAAATATAAACATAAAATCAAAGTAAACAACACCACTAAACTGCAATCGTATAAACAACGCCACGTAAAGCATACTCAATATAGAATGAGAATTTAACAATCGGTAGATAGAATTAATAAACATAATTGTTAAAAAAACTCCTAAACTAGCACCAAAAAAAATTCCAAAATCCTCCATTAAAAGTAAGTAAATATTATGTGGGTGCCCTAATTTATGAAATTCTTTAAAACCACCAACACCAAGTCCAAGAAATCCAATGGATTGTATAACCTCAATAGAATACAACCATGTTATAACCCTACTCTCACCATCTGAAAAATTATTAAAAACTCTATAATACCTATCTAAATTAGAATTATTTATGAATGTAAAAAATATAATTGGGGAACAAATAATTAATGTGCCCATGAGTGCTAATACTCTCTTTTTTATCTTTGATGTACGAATGAAAAATAAAATATGATGACACAAGTATAAAAAAACAACGATTAGATAAATAATAAAGGCTCCACGACTATAATTAGTCAACAATCCAAATAGATTTATCAATAATAAAGTTAGATTTAGAATATTAAATTTTTCCCCAAAAATACGATGTGTTACAATGATTGTTCCTATGAGCTGTACATAAGATGAAGAAATATAATTCTTATTGAAGCTATATGTTAAGCTTAAACCTAAACGCTCAATAATTATTAACATAGATATTATTGTTGAAACGAAAAGTATGGCATTAAGAAAAATATCAATTTGCTTATTCGTAATCTTCCACTGCAAAAGTATAAACATTGTAAGGGTCAGAACAATAATCGATGTATTAATATTACTTTGAAAAAGTATGTTAAAAATAAAAAATAAAAATAGAAATATTAATTTTTTATTTATGGTGATCCTTAAATCATTTATGATTAACAAACAAATTAGACTGAACAAATAAACAAATGCTACAGAAGAGTAACTTAATCCTATAGCCTGCGCTATAGATGGCCAGAAGACACAAAAAGCAAATGACGTGGCTGTAATATTATTTAGTTTTAGCATGTAACCTTATATATATTTTTGATAAAATATAAAAGAAAATATTGATGCTAAATAATAAATATAAAATAAGTTTTTGTGATTTTTTATCCTGGATAATTATAAAATTAACAATAACAGTACTTATTACAAAAGCTTTAATAAGTAAACTTTGAGTATCTAAATATTTAAGGCGAAATGTTAAATATGATGTTATGCCTGATCTTGTCCTTTTAGATATGCTTTCTTCTGTATCTATAAATCTTTCAATAAGAACTTCATCAATAAAGTGAATATGCGCATTTTGATCCGAAAATACTCTCAATAATAGCTCTGACTCTTGTGAACTTTTAATATTATTAAATCCGTTAATTTCTTTAAAGTATGATTTTTTTATTGTAATCGAACTTGTTGTACAAACAGATTTTATAAGTTGCATCTTTAACAAGTGCTTTTTATCAAACTCAAAGTTAACCAGTTTTCCAAAGTTTTTTGCTTTTGAATAAATAAGGTCTGGCTCTAGTTTTTTAATGCAACTTTGTTCTAACAAAATTTTATTAGGATAATATACGTCATCATCGTCCAGAAAAGATATATACTTACCTTTTGCAATCTCAACACCTCTGTTTCGGGCTAATGCTGCGCCATAATTTGTTAGAAGATCTAAGTAAATTATGTTTTTTAATTTACCTAGCCGTTTACATATTTGCCTCACTTCAAGCTTTAAATCACTACCAGCAATATTATCATCCACAACTATAATCTCTAGGTCATGACAATTACCTATACTATTTATAGCCCTCTCCAAATATTTAACCCTACCATACGTTGGTATAATAATACTAATTATTATCAATTTTAAAAAATTCCTTAAATCTTATGTAATCAAAATTATTAATCAGTTGGTATTCATTCTCATCTTGCAAAGCTTTTATAAGATCTTCAATTTCTGGTTTTGAAATAATGCATTGGGAAAATACCCTATCAATATAAGAATTTAACTGGATCGACTTAGCACCTACTTTTAAAAAAGAAATTAGCATAGTTGATCCACTACTCACAACATAATTATATTTTTCGAGACAGGATTGTTCATCTTCACATGACAATACAAAGCCCAAGCACCGTAACCTTTTTATAAATTTAATATCAGCTGGGTTAGGGCGAACTATTATAGAATAACCTTGTTTTTCTAACTTTTTAGCAAGTCTCAAAACATTAATATTCATTCTAACATAGTCACGGCCCATACCTTTCACTCGTGTTAATATAAATAAGATTTGATTATTTTTTAAATTAAGGTTCTGATTTGAAAATGTTATTTCAGTTGGCCAGCCAAAATTATAAACCGGTCTGCGAAAACACAAATTATCAACTAAATATTCAATACATTCATCCATCCAACATACAAACGGAATATCATTTTCTTGAAAGGTTAAATCTCTAAAACTTTCTTTTTTTGTAATGTTCATAACTCCATGGGCAAAATGCACCAATATCACTTTATCAGATATCTTTTCGCAGAGTTCATAATTATGGTGCAAATTTGTTGATAATATACACCTTATTTTACAAATGCTTAAAATACGTCCAGTCAAGTTAAAAGATGGGGATATAAGATGACATGTAATAAACTTTTTTTCAAACAGATATAGATTTATAATGTCACTAAAGTTAAGAATACTTTTTCGATTTACAGGATCATTTGCCACTGCATACCTCAACAAAGTTAATCTATGTGCATCGACTAAAACAGCATTGCTGCGACTTGTTGATCCAAGCAGCAATTCAAGTATAATTTTAATTAAAAACTTGAATTTCAAAATATATCACATTTATAAGTCAACTTACGAATTATATCCACTATTAAGATAGTATATGATTTATTCTTTAAATATATTCCAGCTTGTCTAAAATCAAACAATCTACTCATCAAAAATTTAAAGCGGGATTTTGCCATGTCAGATTTATTTACGAAATCATTATTTAATTCAATACCCGAACATCTTTTTTCAAGTTCTGTAAATATAGCATAATTTTTTAATATATGTTTATAATTCAAGATTTTGATGAATCTTTTAATATTAAAAATATTTTGATCCCCATTGGCCAAAGAAAGAGAGTCATTTCTACCATGCCTACGGTAGTATTGTAATACTTTATTATCTACATGACGTGTTCCATATGCTAAAGTGCAGTAATATATCCATTCATCATGAGTCAGATTATTAATTTTTGGGAAAGGTAAAATTATTTTAAGCAAAGATTTTTTAAAGCTAACACAACAACCCTGAACAAAGTTTTGTTTTTTAGCTTTGCTTCTTATAGACTCTAATTTAGTTAATCCTAAACTTTTTAAACTTTCATCTACAAACAACGCGTCTGAAATTACTGAGATGCAATTCAATTCTTCATATTTTTTTTTATGGAATTCTAATTTTTTTTCAAACCATATATCATCTTGATCACATAAAAAAATTATATCGCCTGACACATGTATTAATGCATTCTCAAAGTTATAATACACCCCAGAAAGTCCATTATTAACGTAATATTTGAAATCTATTTTACCTTTATTTAATTTAATAAATTCAGAAATAATTAGTTCTGTGGCATCAGTAGAACAATCATCACTAAATATTATTTCATCAGGGAGCAATGTTTGTTTTAACAAAGAATCTAATTGTGCTAAAAGATAGTTTGCGCCATTATACGTTGCAAGTACAACGCTTATTGATGTGGTAGACATATCACCCTATCAAAATATTTTTTTGCATTTTCATCATGTGATGTTGCAATTATAGTTCTATCAGAATTTTTTATGTTTTCATAAATCAATGTGCGGCTAGCTCCATGTAAAGCAGATGAAAATTCATCTAGTATTAAAACTGCGTTAGAATTATAAATTGCCCTCGCAATACTAATACGTTGTTTTTGACCTCCTGACAGGTTTATGCCGTAACTTTCTATTTTCTTTCTGTAAAGTTCTCTTTTTACTTGTTTATTTGAGAGATCAGAAAATTTTAAAGATTCCAACATCTGATCATTATCTATG
>Ga0206127_1003068_pt1 | contig 15829 bp, 20 predicted proteins | sample Helgoland_Spring_6_FD_148646 | JGI IMG/M metagenome (GOLD analysis project Ga0206127, IMG submission 148646) | Pelagic subsurface seawater microbial communities from Kabeltonne, Helgoland, North Sea - Helgoland_Spring_Bloom_20160419_1 | ecosystem: Environmental > Aquatic > Marine > Epipelagic ...
GCAACAATCGATCCGTAAAAACATGGCCGCGCTCGGGATCAGCGCAGAGTTGAATTTCATCAACCGCGAGAAAATCACATCCCATGCCCTCTGGCATGGCCTCGACCGTACAGACCCAATATTTCGCACGCGGCGGCACTATGCGCTCCTCGCCGGTGACCAAAGCCACAACGGATGGCCCCCGCAGCGTTACGATTTTGTCGTAGACCTCGCGCGCCAGCAAACGCAGCGGCAATCCAATTATGCCCGTGCGATGCGCTAGCATCCGCTCAATGGCATAATGGGTTTTGCCGGTGTTGGTCGGACCTAAAACGGCCACAATTCGATTATTCGGAGTCATTGGCCAGTCCCTTAAGGGTTTACAGGGCTTGCCCTAGGGTTTTTGCTTCAAGCCGCGCGCGCGCTTTTGATAGAATCTCGGCGTGAGGATGTATAGCCTCAATGCGATGCAGGGTCTCGAAAGCCTCCTTATAAAGCCCCGCGTCATCGAAAATCAGCACCAGCCCCTCTAGCGCCACAAAATGACGTGGCTCCAGACCTAAAGTGCGCTCAATTGCGGCCATCGCTGGACCAACTTTACCCATACTAAACAAGGTGACCGCACTGAGGCTCCAACCTTCGGCAAATTCTGGTGCATGATCCGTTAAGGCTGTCAAATGCCCCATGGCCGCCTTGTGGTCGCCTGCATCAAAGGCAATCTTCGCCCGAGACAGCAGTAGATCGGCCGCGGGAGATCCACTTTTCGACCATTCCTGCCTAATTTTCGCCTCAAGAGCCGGTGCATCGGCAGCATCGACGTTTTTCAAACGCTCAAACAATGGATCCAAGCGCGCCGATTGTCCCGCCGCCATCCCCGTTGCCGCAACAAAAAGGACGATTGCCGCCATGATTGATTTGAGTTTCCAAACAACACCGGTCATAACGGAGACGTAGCACAGTTTTCCGAGGTTTCAGCCCCTCGATGTAAATAAAATGATTAAGGAACCTGTTAAATGAGCGAAATTTTGAACCAAGCCCGTGATGTTTTAACACAGAAGCTGGGTGGCGGCGTTTTTGAGGGCTCTGCAAAGTTTTCAATCACCGATGAGGGCTCTTTAATCGTGGATAGCGAGGGGGTGCGCATTTCCGATCAACCGGCGGATGTGACCCTTTCGGCCACGGCGGAGGTCTTTGAGGATATTCTTGCCGGCAGACAAAATCCAACCTCCGCTTTCATGAGCGGCAAACTCTCTTTGGAGGGCGACATGGGTCTGGCCATGCGACTGGCAGGTGTTTTGAGCTGATGCTAAGCCCTGCGCCACTGCACAACGATCTGGCGTGCGGTCCTGCAGGAGCCTCGGGCCATTGGATGCAAACGCGAGACGGGGTGCGCCTGCGCCTCGCTGCATGGCGCAACGGGGCCAAAGGGACGGTTTTGATATTTCCCGGGCGTACCGAATATATCGAGAAATACGGCGGAGCCGCAGCCGCCCTTGCGCATGCCGGTTACACCTCTTTGGCAATCGATTGGCGGGGACAGGGCCTATCAGATCGGCTATTGTCAAATCGCCTGATTGGGCATGTGCACAGGTTCTCTGACTACCAGCAGGACGTGCAAACTCTTGTGACCGCAGCCGAGACATTGGACCTGCCCAAGCCATATTTTCTGATGGCACACTCGATGGGCGGCTGCATTGGATTGCAGTCCCTCATGCAAGGGTTGCCGGTACAGGCGGTCAGTTTTTCCGCACCCATGTGGGGAATTTTGTTCCACCCACCTGCGAAACGCGTCCTCGCTTGGGGCTTATCCAGCCTCCTGCATCCGTTCAAATTGGCTCAGTTGCGCGCGCCCGGAACCTCTGTGGGATCCCACTTACAGAAAGTGTCCTTTGAGGAAAATCAGTTAAGCTGTGATCCGCAAATGTATGAAATGATGAGATGCCAACTGCAAGAACTTCCAGACTGTGCGCTTGGCGGGCCGAGCCTGCGCTGGCTCAATGAAGCCCTGCGCGAGACCTTGTCGCTGCACCGTCACCGTGCACCAAACCACCCAGCCCTATGCTTTGTCGGTGGCCTGGAAACCATTGTGGACCCGCGCCGCATTGAGCAGCGTATGGCCCATTGGCCTGGAGCTCAGTTAAAGGTCGTGCCCCAAGCCAAACATGAATTCATGATGGAACGCCCGGAAATCCGTGAGAATTTTTACCGCGAAACCATCGCCCATTTTGAACGACATCACCCGAGCGCATGAATGCCAGAAGCATCCGCATTTGCCCCAGACTTCATCCAGCCATGCTCGGATCCAACAAAGAACATATGCGCCCCAAACTGCGCCCAATCTGCAGCCTTCGAGGCATTGGGCACAAAGGTCATATAGGCTTTGCCCGACGCCTCGGCCGCCGCGCCACATCGCGCTAAGGCGGCGCGCAATTGCTCAGAATTGGTATCACTAAATCCCATTGAAACACTCATATCTGACGGCCCTAAGAATAAACCATCCACACCCGGAGTTGCGGCAATTTCCTCGACGTTCTCCAGCGCTTCAGGCTCTTCAATCTGAGCAATCACAACGGTTTGACGCGCCGATTGCGCCAACACTTCTGCCATATTTTGTGTGCCATAGCCGGCCCAACGCGTGGCGCCGGCAAAACCGCGGCCCCCGGGACCAAAATGCGCGGCACGCACCAAGTCCTTGGCCTGCTCCGCTGTAATAATATGCGGTGCCACCACGCCCACCGCGCCCATGTCCAACACCTGCAACACGGTTTGGGCTGCAAAATGCGTCACCCGCACCAGCACCGGAAAATCTAAGGCCCGCGCCACCGCCAAACAGGCATCCGTGCGGGCGCGGTCAAAGGGACTATGCTCCATATCGATGCAAATGAAATCCAGCTCCGAAGTGGCCAAAACCTCCACCAATTCATAGGCTGGCGTTTTCAAAAACGTCCCGGCCATCATATCTCGATTTGCCATGCGGGATTTAAAATTCTCGATGCGCATAAGTTCTCCAATTCTAGCAGCAGGCAAAGGAGAGCACGAAGCGTTGGAAAATTCAATTTGAATTGCGAAGGGCTAAAGTGGCTTTCCTCTCCATGCAAAAAACATTAGATAGGGCGCAAGACACCCTATAATTTTGCAGCTCAAAACTGGGCGTTTTTTGAGCCAGCGGACCGAATAATACAGCCCTGATGGACCAATTCATGCGAAAAGACACACGCGTATTTGAGGCCAATCCGCAAGGTGGCGGAGCCTTCGGAGATTTGCCAGCTTGGGATCTCAGCGATCTTTACGACTCCGAGGATGCGCCCGAACTGCATGCCGATCTCAAACAGCTTGAGCAAGCTTGCGAAGACTTTTCAGAGAATTATGACGGAAAGCTCGCGCAACTTAATGCGGATGAAATGCTCAAAGCCGTTGAACGGTATGAGGCAATCGACATTATTGCCGGTCGGATCATGTCATTTGCTGGTTTGCGTTATTACCAACTGACAACGGACCCCGAGCGGGCAAAATTCATGTCAGATATGCAAGATAAGCTGACGGAGCATACGACAAAATTGGTATTTTACGGATTAGAATTCAATAGATTGGATGAAGAAATTCTTTCAAAATTACTGTCGCAAAATATTGCTCTGGCCCGCTATAAGCCGGTGTTTGACCGCATGCGCGCCATGAAGCCTTATCAGCTGTCTGACGAAATGGAAAAATTCCTACATGATCAATCGGTGGTCGGGGCAGCTGCCTGGAACCGCTTGTTTGACGAAACTGTCGCCAGCCTAGTCTTTACCATTGATGGGGAAGATCTGCCGCTGGAGGCGGCCGCCAACAAATTATCCGGACAAGACCGCGGCACGCGCGAGGCTGCGGCCCGTGAGATTGCGCGAGTGTTGCGCGCCAATACAGGCCTTTTTGCCCGGGTGCATAATACGCTGTCCAAAGAAAAAGAGATTGAAGACCGCTGGCGGAAAATGCCAACGCCACAAACCGGGCGGCATTTGTCCAACCATGTGGAAGCCGAGGTTGTCGAGGCGCTGCGCAATGCGGTCGTGGCCGCCTACCCCAAATTATCGCATCGCTACTATGCGCTCAAAGCCAAATGGCTGGGTCTTGAGACCATGCAGGTCTGGGATCGGAACGCTCCTTTGCCAATTGAAGACGACAAGCTGGTCGATTGGGGCACAGCGCAAGAGATGGTGCTGTCAGCCTACGCTGAGTTCTCCCCAGAGATGGCCGAGATCGCCAAACCGTTTTTCACCCAAGGCTGGATTGATGCCGCGGTTAAGCCGGGTAAAGCACCCGGCGCCTTTGCGCATCCGACCGTCACCACCGTGCATCCCTATGTGATGCTCAACTACATGGGCAAACCGCGCGATGTAATGACACTGGCCCATGAATTGGGGCACGGGGTGCATCAGGTTCTGGCCGCCCAGCAAGGCGAGCTGCTGTCCTCAACACCGCTCACCTTGGCAGAGACCGCTTCCGTTTTTGGCGAAATGCTGACATTCCGCAAACTTCTGGCAGCCGCTAAAACACCGCAAGAGCGCAAAGTACTCTTGGCCGGCAAAGTGGAGGACATGATCAACACCGTGGTGCGCCAAATTGCCTTTTATGATTTTGAGTGCAAGCTGCATGCGGCCCGTGCCGAGGGGGAGCTCACACCAGATCAGATCAATGCGATTTGGATGAGCGTGCAAGGTGAAAGCCTCGGGCCGGCTTTTGAATTCATGGATGGCTATGAGACTTTTTGGTCCTATATCCCCCATTTCGTGCATTCCCCATTCTATGTTTACGCCTATGCTTTCGGCGACGGTTTGGTAAATGCGCTCTATGCTGTCTATGAAGAGGGTGATCCGCAGTTTCAGGCCAAATATTTTGACATGCTGCGTGCCGGTGGCTCGAAGCACCACACAGAGCTGCTGGCGCCCTTCGGTCTAGATGCGAGTGACCCCAAATTTTGGGACAAGGGGCTCAGCATGATCTCTGCAATGATTGATGAGCTGGAAGCGATGGAAGATTAATCCAACTCACTCCATTGCCAAGGGCGCATTTCGCTGGCAGCTGTTTGATAGCGGGCGGCTTTGGTAATCCAAATCTCCAAAGTCGTGCCAAAATCAGCCAAACGATCATTGGGCTGCCGTCCAGAGACCAGCATGATGATAAACTGGATGATCGTGACAACGGTGAGAACCGTTTGCGCGAGGCTCAACATAACGGAAATGAAGACCATCCAAAGCAGCCGCATCACAAGGCTTTCTTACGCTTTGCCCTTTCGGGGTTCATTGAGGGAAAATTCACCTTCAGCCTTTGGCCTGCTCATCGTTGAAACACCTTTTTAAATCAATTTGAACGTCTAATTATTTCAGAAGACTGTCGCTTTAAAATTATGGCAACTCTGTGCCAATCGCCAATATCTTGTCAATCGCTTCTTGGGTTCCGCGCGCCTGCTCGAGTGTCCAAGGAAAGGCCGCACCGGTGCGGATGCTGTGCCCAAAGGCTTCCACTTGCTGCACATAATGGTTCGCAGCAGGGAATTTCTCAACCCACAGGCCTAGATTTGGCTGGTGTAATTCAATGCGCGCCTCGCCAAAAATATTGGCATTGAATGGCGCGGTTAGGCGCAAAACCCCTTCAGATCCATGAAACACCATTTCTTGATGCGGATGCATGCGCGTGGAGACATAGGCCGAATAGGTCGCCTCTCCCATATTGCCCTGCATGAAGGCAAATGTGTCAAACCCGCTTTCCAAACGAATTTTGGCGAAAATATTCTCCAGCTCCGCCCGCATGACATAACGCGCCGACCCCAACACATAGACCCCAATATCGCGCAGCCCACCACCGCCCATGGCCGCTTGATTACGGATATTTTGCGGATCGTCGGAATTGTCATAGGAAAAGGCTCCAGTGATATGCACAACCCGGCCAATCGCGCCATCAACCACCATTTGCCGCGCGCGCTGCCATTGTGGGTGATGCACGATCATATAGGCTTCAGCCGCTAACAGTCCGGTGGCATCACGGGCCGCGATTAACGTGTCAAACTCTGCAGCCTGCATCGCAATGGGTTTTTCTGCCAATACATGTTTGCCAGCATTGAGCGCCTTCACCGTCCACTCCACATGCATATGATGCGGCAAGGGGATATAGACCGCATCAATATTTGGATCCTCGATCAGAGTGTCATAGCCATTAATCGCGCGGCATCCGGCTGCAAACTCCTGAAATGGGGCAACGCTGTCTGGGGTGCGACTGGCGACAGCCGATAAAACCGCCCCTTTGGCTGAATGAATGGCCGGACCCATATGCTCGCGCGCAAATTTTGACGCCCCAAGAATGCCCCAGCGGATATGTGTCATGCGTGCCTCCAGTCTTACCATCTCTCTCTAGGATAACGCGAGAAGGGCAGCCCTGCCAGAGAAAATGGTAGGGCAAGACGCACGGCTTGGCATCACGGGTCGCGTAGCAGGCCCTTTTCTTGCGCCAATTCACGCATACGGCTTTGCAGTTTTTCAAACGCCCGCACTTCAATCTGGCGGATCCGTTCGCGGCTCACGCTATATTGGTTTGACAGCTCCTCCAAGGTCACCGGCTGATCTTGCAAGCGGCGTTGGGCGATAATGTCTTTTTCACGGTCGTTCAAAACGCCCATTGCCTCAGCCAACATGTCACGGCGCACAGATATCTCATCATTGCTCTCATAGTCACCCGCTTGATCGGCATCCTCATCTTGCAGCCAATCTTGCCACTGTGTCGCGCTTTCGCCATCTCTGCCAACCATCACGTTCAAAGAGGCGTCGCCCCCAGACATCCGGCGATTCATCGATTGCACTTCGGTTTCAGTCACGCCAAGATCGGTCGCAATGCTGGCGACCTGTTCGGGCCGCAGGTCCCCATCATTATAAGCACCAATCCGCGATTTTGCTTTGCGAAGATTGAAAAACAGCTTCTTTTGTCCGGAGGTGGTTCCCATTTTAACCAAGGACCAAGAGCGCAATATATATTCCTGAATACTCGCCCGGATCCACCACATCGCATATGTGGCCAAACGGAAACCTTTTTCCGGGTCAAACTTCTTAACGGCCTGCATCAAGCCGACATTGGCCTCCGAGATGACCTCGGCCTGGGGCAGCCCATAACCGCGATAGCCCATGGCGATTTTAGCCGCCAAACGCAGGTGACTGGTCACCAATTTATGCGCTGCGCCATTGTCTTGCCGCTCCACCCAAGCCTTGGCCAGCATATACTCCTCTTCCGGCTCTAGCATCGGAAATTTGCGGATATCCTGCATATAGCGGCTCAATCCCCCATCCGGTGTTGGTGCAGGTAAATTTGCGTAATTTGCCATCGTGCTCCCTCATGTTCCATCTCATGTATATGGGCGTAACATAGATATGCGTGCGCCTTCGTCCTGTTTCAAGAGGGCGAGAAATTAATAATTATTTTCGGCAACAGATGGGGCGCACCCCGGCGCCTATGCGCTTAAAAGACCAATCAAATCTTGTATATCCGCCGGCAATAGGCTCGTAAAACGGAGCGCCCGGCCCGTGATTGGATGTTTAAAACCCAAAAGCCCCGCATGTAGCGCCTGCCTTGGGAAGGCAGCGACCTGCTCAGTGTAGACGCCAGCCAATTTGCGTTTACGGCTATAGGTTTGATCCCCAAGCAAAGCATGGCCAGCGTAGGACATATGCACCCGAATTTGATGGGTACGGCCGGTCTCCAATTTACATTCAACCACCGCGGCGGCGCCGCCAGCTAATTCTTGCATCACCCGCACACGGGTCACGGCATGTTTACCGTTTTGCAGCACGACCGCTTGGCGTTGCCGATCGGTCTTGTGGCGGGCTAATTGGGTTGTGATTTTGAGCTGATTGCCCGCTTCAAACGACGTGCCTGCGAGGCCCATAAGCCGCGGATCGCCTGCCGAGGGCACGCCAAAACACACCGCGGCATAAAGGCGCTCGATGCTGTGATCCAGAAATTGATCCGCTAAGCCTTGATGGGCCGCATCCGATTTGGCCACCACCAATAGCCCACTGGTGTCTTTATCAATCCGGTGCACAATCCCAGGGCGTTTCATCCCACCCACACCAGAGAGATTTTCGCCGCAATGGGCCAAAAGCGCATTAACCAATGTTCCCGAAGGCGTTCCTGGTGCTGGGTGCACAACCATGCCGGCCGGCTTGTTGACCACAATCAAGTCGTCATCTTCAAACATAACCTCGAGCGGAATGTCTTCCGGCAGCATGTGACTTTCCACTGCTTCTGGCACATGGATGACAATATCATCGCCGGCTTGCACCCGAGCCTTTTGATCGGTCAACACAACGCCATTTACCTCAACCGCACCTTCCGCGATCATCCGCGACAGGCGCGACCGGCTGATCGCCCGCTCTGGCACATTCCGCGCCAAGGCTTTATCAAGGCGCAGTGGAGGGTTTTCTCCAATGGTAAAAAGGACATCAGTCATGGCAGATCAATCTGAGGTTCCGGCAAATCCAACTGAACCGGCAAATTTGCGTTTTTTAAGGCGGCTGGTCACAACGCTCACAGCCACCATGATTGTGGGTCTCATAGCGATCTTTGCAGTGCTTGTCATCCGCTTGCAGAGCCCGGTCACAATTTTCCCCGAAATCACCGCACTTCCAAAAGGAACCGAGGTACTTTCGGTGAGCCGCACAGCGCATGAATTGATCGTTATCGGCCAAGATCGCAAGATTTACCTGCTCAGTCTCGATGGTGAAAACCTTCTGCATGTACAGGCTTTGCCCCAGAATTAGGCAGAGGCCTCCCCCTTACCCCTTTACTTGCGCCCAATCACGCACAGCGGCGTTCTCGGCCTGCGGCAGGCCATGCGCCAGCTCGGGGCTGTCGTCAGCGGCCTCATCGGGAGAGAGGGCCGTGCGGAGGCGTTTAATATTGGCGATGACCTCTGGGGCACGATCTGCGGCTGATCGCACGGATTTTTGAAAATCTTGCGCTTTGAGCTGCATACGCCCGCCAAAATAAAACCCGATAATCACCGTGACAAGCGCCCAATAGCCCGCAGGCAAAAGCGCGAGGGCGGCAAAGGCGATGGCAGCTCCCTCCGGCCAAATGACCACCGCGGGCAAGATCCCCAAAAACCCGAAGGTGATCGCCGGGCGCACCAGGCGGTTCAGCCCGTCCACCAAGCTATCAAACCAGCCCCGGCGCGGATGGGCAAATTCAGCAATATATTGCGCCAGCGCCGCCCGGTTATAGGCGTGACCGCGCGTCTCTAAAGCCCCCGCATTGGGTTTGAAAACCCCGGCCACCTGACCCACTACTGCTGCGGCCTGTTTCGCGCCACCGCCCAAAACCCATGACATTAGACCCATGTCGCAACCCTCCCATCGAATTCTTTTTGGCTCATATGATAGCGCGCGCTGATAAATTCCTCGGCGCGGGTGATCCAATCGCCCTTGCCACTGCGCCGGGTCACGCAATATTTTCGTGAGGCTGGCCGCCGGTCGCCAATTCGAAAATAGTAATTGCGCCGCACGATGCCGTAAGCATCGACAAACCGCACCCCGGCTTTGCTATGCACCCGGTCTAATGCCGCAATTGACTTCGGACCCAGCACCCCATCCACCGCCAGCTTTACACCGAAATCAGCTGCAAGACGCTGCAAGATTTTGATCACATTGGCCCCGGCATTCACCTGCATATCGTACACGGACGCTTGCAAAGGCGCAGGCAGCTGGTTGATCTTTGGTTGCTCAAAATATTGGCCTTTGAAAATCGTAATGGCCTCCGCTTCGGTCAGGGCTTTGACATCATCCACGGTTGCGCAGCCCCGCAGGGCGCGCAGAGTGCGAATTGTGACGCCGTATTTTGTTGCGCCGCCCGGATCATCGGGGTCATTCACAAACCCGCCTTCGCGCCGAACAATCTCGGCGGTCATTTCTTCAATATCGTGCATATCGCCCTCCTACTGATAGCTGCCGCCACCGCTCCCGTGGCAATGCTCTTGCAAAATCGTCACATCGCGGCGCAGCGCATCGACCGAGTTTTGAAACCTATCATTGGATAGCGCCAATTCTTCGGTGAGCTGCTACAGAGAGCTGGCGATTTGCACCATCTTGCGGGCCAATATTTCAAGCTGCTCATTCTTGACATTCTGCCCCTCAATCTGCCGATCCAGCGCATCTACCAAAGTGGGGATCAAACTGTCGGCGCCGGGCAGAAGCTGGGTCGTGAAAAACAGCGCCCCAAGCATCAACGTGGTGCTGACAATGATCACCGATAAGACCGATTTCACCGGCCCGGGCAGGCCCCGGTAAAGGTCATCCCAAATTCCGATCGCCAGATTTTCAACGCCTTTATGCATTATTTTTTTCCATCATTTTTTCCTCTTGATGTTCTATGATGCAAAGCAACCTGCGGTCTGGCCCAGCATTCCAAAAGCCTGGACAACGTTTACCGACGCAATTAGCGATGGGGCTTTGGCATCACCTAAATCCTGCAAGAGCTGTATTAGGGAAAGTTAAACAGGCAGAACGCCGGCCTAAGCCCTTCATGGCTGGCTCATTTCACAAGTCTAAATCTGCGTATTTTTGGCCAATACCATATGACAACCGTGGGCAAATTCATCAGATAATCTTGCCAAAGCACAGTTTGGCAATCATGCTAAGCGCATCATTATGTGAAATAGGGGGTGTGCATGTCAAAATACCAAGAGGTGCAAAACCGGCTCAATCAGATTTTAGAGCGGGCAGATGTGGGCGACAGGGTCAGCCGAAGAATCGACTTGTTCCTCACGGCATTGGTTATCGCAAACATCATCTCCATTACCTTGGAATCCGTGACGCATATCTACGCCGAATATAAAACATTGTTTACATGGATTGAAATCATCAGCGTGGGGATCTTTACGGTCGAGTACCTGTGCCGCGTTTGGGTCGCGCCTAGCAAAATCTCTGGCCCATGTAACTTTGCTGACGCCTGCAAAGCACGCGCCAAGTACATGCTTAGCTTCAGTGGCCTCGTGGATCTATTGTCCATTTTGCCCTTCTATCTACGCGCGTTCTTCCCTTATTTAGATCTGCGAATTTTGCGCGCTTTGCGGTTGCTCCGCATTTTGAAATTATCACATTACAACTCGGCTATGGAAGATTTGTTTGAGGCGATTAATGAGGAAAGGCGTTCGTTTTATGCCGCCAGTTATCTATTCGCGATCCTGTTCATCCTCTCGTCGACATTAATGTATTTTGCTGAATATAGAACCCATCCAACCGGCTTTCAGTCAATTCCGGATTCCATGTATTGGGCGCTGATTACGCTTACCACCGTTGGCTATGGCGACATCACGCCCATTACGGTAGCGGGCAAACTCATCGCTGTTGGATCCGCAATTTTAGGGGTGATTGTGGTGGCTTTGATCACGGGTATTGTCGCCTCATCGTTCAATTCACAATTGGAACGGCGGAATATTATTTTTGAAGATCAGGTGCGCAAAGCACTTTTAGATGGAATTTTAGACCACACGGAAAAAGCGGACCTTGAGCGGCTGCGCAAACAATTTGGCATGACCAAGCGTAGAGCTGATGCGCTTATCCATCAGGTACAAAACATGCGCGCAAAAAAATAGCCCTGCCCTATGATGAGCCTTCACGGGGCCAAGGCCTCATGTAATCTGGAGACACAAACGATGAAGCCCATTCTAACATCGCTTTTGATCATGTTTTGCGCCAATCCCGGCCTCGCTCAGGGAGCCCCAAGCTGCCCAGATCGCGGCACTGACCCTCAGACCCTCTGCCTGCCTGGAACAACCTGGGATCCGCAGGCAAAATCTTGCGTCGGTCTCGCGTAAGACTGATCTAAAACTGTGTTTGATGCGTAAGTTCTGTATGACACATACACAGACACGAATATTGTGGGCATCAATACTTGTCATAACGGCAGCTATTACCGCCTTTTTGCCGCAGTTGTGCCGCAGTAGCGAGCTCGGGACACATAGCTTCCCCTCAATTTATGGCGGGCGTATAGATACGAAGCAGTGGCAAGGAAAACCCTATCTAGTGGTGAACACCGCGTCACAATGCGCCTTCACCAAACAATATGCCGATTTGCAAAAACTCTATGATACTTACCGCGACTCTGGCTTTGGAATAATTGCCATCCCATCAGATGACTTTAACCAGGAGTTTGATAGCAACGCGGAGATCAAAAGCTTTTGCGCCTTGAATTACGACATTGATATGCCAATGAGTGAGACGCTGGCGGTCACAGGCGCTCAAGCGCATCCCTTCTTTAAAGCAGTGCGAGCGCAAAGTGGATTCACGCCCAGATGGAATTTTAACAAAATTTTGATAGGCAGTAACGGCCAGGTGTTGGCAACCTGGGGCGCCTCAACCCGGCCCCTGTCGCAAAAATTAACGCATGCGATAGACGCGGAGCTGGACAAGCACCGCTAGCAGCCATGAGGCTCTGTTAGGCAATACTATGCCACATCGGCTAGGGTGCACAACGCGGCAGGCGCGACATCACACATAAGCGCCTTGCGGCTTAAGACTCAAACCCGCTCTTCATCTCGCGCCGCCATTTCATTACAGTCTCAATAACACAGCACCGTATCAGCGTCTAAGGCATGAGAAATGAGCTTATCAGGCATCGCAAAGGAGGCGTTATAACCGCTGAGAAGACTGTTATCATAGCCGCGCACTTTCGCAGACATTCCCGAGACCATTATTTGAACATTTGCAGCAGCAAGCGCCTGCAAATGCAAGTTTGCATCGCCAGTGCCATGCCCGACAATTTCACCCTCCGCCCGGCAATTGAGGGCATGCACAGCATCAGCGGCCAAAAACAGTTTGACGTTGTGCCCTTCCGCTACGCCAGTTTTGGCGACAAGCAACCCAAGGGTGAGCTTGTTCTTTAACTCCGGTCCACTATGAATATGTATGAGCAGCTTAGCCATTTGAATACCTTTTTAGCTATCGGTTGAATTTCGTTTAATTTAGCGGTGTCGCGCCGGTTTCTATCCGAACTATTTGCCCAATTTCTGGTTGATCTTGCTTCTGTGTGACGCAAGCCCCGTTCCTGAACGTCTCATCCCACAAAGGAACCTTCGCTCATAACGGTGATAACGGTGGTGTCTAAGAGTGCACCAGCCGCCGCACGTTTGGCTTTTAATTCCTCATGCGCGCCGAAGGCTTTCATCGCCTCAAGAGAGTCAAAATCAATAATCACCGTCAATTTTCTGTCATCATATTTTTCTGTACCGGCGAATATAAGACGCGCGCCCAGGCCGTTTAGCACCGCTTGATTTTCATGATACATCTCCTTCCACGGTCCGAGCCCGCGCGCGAGATTTTGTGTGAGCTTTACCATCATGATCCGTCTCCCATTTATAGTTTGGACTGATGCTTGGTCCGAAAAGCCAAACATATAATGTCGCTCAAGACATAGATTAGTATTGAACGCGATTTGTTAACTACACCAAAGATTAAAGTGGTTTTGATGGAAGGTACGTGGGACTTTAGACAAAATATAATTGACGTGCCGAAATTGGCGATCCAATGTCACTAGGACAGTAGTTTAAATAGTAAGGTGGTTTTATGTTGGATGTAAAAAATGGAGTAGATGGAAAATTCGTAGAGGAAAACATGTGCCCAATTGGGCTTGCTTCTCATCTTCTCGGCGACAAATGGATTGCGATTATCATTCGCGATATTGCATTGTTTAATCGGCGCACCTTTAACGATATTCTCAATAACAACATGGAGAATATTTCTTCGGGGTCCCTATCTGCTCGTTTGAAGTTAATGCGTGATCTCAAACTGCTCGAAATCGGAACTTCAGAGCAGCATGCGCAAAAGAAACCCTATTACCTAACGGAGTCCGGCATCGCATTTGTTCCAATACTGTTTAAACTCGCTGCATGGACTGCAACATTCCGCGCTCCGGCTCAGGATATTGTCTCACTGACAAAGCCCTATCTTGACGAGGACGCTGCCCGCATGAATTGGCTGTTGGAACGCTTGCGGACCTTCAATATTCACAAAAGCGAAGAGCCCGAACCCCTTTGGTGGGCATGATCTCGCCTCAACGAACATCTTCGCAGCTTGGATCTGCTCCGCGCAGGCGTGGCCCGTTGTGCTCTGGATGTCAGCGGCGGTTGTGATGCGCACCAAGGGGCACAGCCGGCCTATTTACTAAATGTTCATTATGTGGTGGTACCCGCGGCCGGACTCGAACCGGCACGGCCGTTAAGCCTGAGGATTTTAAGTCCTCTATGTCTACCATTCCATCACGCGGGCACAGCGGAGAACATAGGCAAAATGCTGAGCGTGTAAAGGCAGATTCTCTACAAATCCGTACCTAAGTTCGGGATCAAATCCCGATCTGCTGTGAATGGGTTCAAAGCCAGCTCTCTTCGAAACTCAATTTCTGCCAGCTCTGGCTGTCCGAGTGCCAAATGGGTCAAGCCTTTACCCGACAAGGCCCCAAGGTGGCGCGGTTGGATGCTAAGGGTGCGGACCAGATCTGGCAAAGCTGCTTCGAAGTTCCCCGCCAAATACCGCGCGAAGGCGCGTTGATTGTAACCCTCGGCGTAATCAGGACAATACTCAATGAGAGCGTTCAAAAATCCCTCGGCAGCTGTCAAATCGCCAAGCTGGAGGTTCGTCATCCCCCGGTTGAGCATGCGTTGCGCATGAGTGTCAGGTGCACGGGTCCACAGGCTCCAAAGCACATTCGTCGCAGCCTGTGCATCTCGGGGAAATTTCGCGAATTTCAGCGTTCGATACGCACGATCGAGCTCCTCAGAAATCTCAGGATTCTTTGGGCACTGGGCCAAGGCGCCTGTAGCGAAGACGGTGAAAAGGAAAATAAAAAGACTTCTCATAGTCTCAAACTGGGCCAAATCGATCATCTGTCAAGCTGAGAGCATATTGTGCAAACTTGTGTGCGCAAACAGTCTCCAACCCATGCAAAGATCGCATGTTCGAGCCAGCAAACCCGTGTCCACTCTGATAGAACAGCTTCAAAGACAGCTGGAGTTAGCTATTTTTGCGGATGATCTTGCTAAACGGCGCGAAAACTTGATCGTTTGCGGCAATCACCGTTCCGTCTTGTAACGGGTCACCACCCGGTTGAATGGACTCGGAAAATCCACCCGCCTCTTTCACAATGATCATCCCAGCGGCGACGTCCCAAAGTTGCAAGCGGCGGCCCCAAAATCCATCCACGCGGCCAGCGGCCACATAGGCCATGTCCAGCGCGGCGGCACCAAGATTGCGCACGCCGGATGAGGCCGGCAAAAGCTGCGACAGATCAGCCAAGGCTTGCGGCAAGTCCGAGCAGCCTGAACTTGGCAGCCCAGTGGCAAAGACACAATCCGATAAGCTGCGACGGCCAGAAACCCGCATGCGCGTTTCATTCATCCAAGCCCCTTGGCCTTTTTCTGCAAAAAAACATTCGTCTTGCGCGGCATCGTAAATCACGCCGGCAACAATCTCGCCCTTATGCTGCAAAGCAATCGTGACCGCATAATGAGGCATGCCGTGTTGGAAGTTGGTGACACCTACCATGGCATCCACGATCCAGTGACGGGTCGGATCTTTGCCCTTAATTTCAGCACTTTCAGCGGCCAGGTACCCATAGGTCGGACGGGCCGCGAGCAGCTCTTCTCTCACCACTTTATCCGCATGCATATCCGCGCGGGCGACAAAATCACTGGCGCCTGTAACTGACACTTGTAAATTGGCCACCTCGCGAAAATCTTTCGCCAAGGCGCGTCCAGCTTTGCGCGCTGTCGCGATCATTACGTTCATATTTGCGCTTTGTACCATGGTGATGCTCCTGCAGATCAGGCTGGGCTATACGC
>Ga0206127_1003086_pt1 | contig 15746 bp, 14 predicted proteins | sample Helgoland_Spring_6_FD_148646 | JGI IMG/M metagenome (GOLD analysis project Ga0206127, IMG submission 148646) | Pelagic subsurface seawater microbial communities from Kabeltonne, Helgoland, North Sea - Helgoland_Spring_Bloom_20160419_1 | ecosystem: Environmental > Aquatic > Marine > Epipelagic ...
AAATATAGCAATATAAAGGTCTATGAATCTGATTTTCGTCCGATGTTTGAAACCTTAGGCCAGGGAAAAGGGCGGGTTTATATTAAATTAATAGTCGATAGCGCCACAGATAGGGTTGTTGGCTGTCATATGGTAGGTGAACATGCCGCAGAAATTATTCAGGGTATTGCCATTGCCATTAAAGCAGGAGCCACGAAAGCTAACTTTGATCAAACCATGGGTATTCATCCCACAGTGGCTGAAGAGTTTGTGACTCTTAGGTAAACCCGCTAAAAATCGCTCTTAGCGCGCTCTAGCAGTGAATATTGTAGATATTTGATGTCTGACAGGGTTTTATCGCTTTTTGGGTCAGCATCCACATAGAGTAGCAACAGTCCCTGCAATAACTGCCAATATACCGAAGATAATCGTTCTGATTCCGAAGTTGAATCACAGATATTCAGATCTATAAAAACTCCTGCCAAGGCCTTATTTAACTGCTGTTTAAACTCAACTTTAAGTGAATTGAGTTCAGGCAGAGTGTTGATGGCGTTTATCAGTGGAAGGAGAGGGCTGTGCTTTATAAATAAAGACTCAAATACTTCAGTGATCAATACCACAAAATCCTTAATAGCCACATTGCTTAGATCTCTTTGACCTATTTCTTCAAGCTCATTCAGTACAGTCTGAATCCAGTTTTCCGCTAGTGAATACAGAATGGCATGTTTGTTAGGGAAATAATGATACAGCGTTCCTACAGAGATACCGACAGCCTCAGCTACACGAATCGTAGTTAACTCATCAACGCCTACAGTTTCTAGAAGCTCAGAGGTCGCCTTTAAAATCTTATCACGCTGTCTGTGCGCTCTCTGCTGCACTGGAACATTTCTGGGTGAAAGCTTTTTACTCATATTCAATTCTCTAGATAATCTTAAACCGTTGCATTGACTGACATCCTAGCACTTATTCGAATTAATATTCAATAATATTTGAGGGTTTATTCGAAAATATACCTATGCCTATATTACAACGGTGTTAACGGAGTTCTGGTTCAAATATGGCAATAAAATAACCCTAAATTAGCTGACAATAGGATATGACTGGAGCGACTTGATCAACAACCAATAGAATAATTAACTTGAATTCACCCAATGCAGCGGGTAAATGAGGGGAATAAAAAGGGATTTTAAATGAGTACCAGGCGCTGCACACGGAGAAAGAAGGGACTGCTTATACTTAAAGTAGATTCTAGATTAACTTAATAAGCTACTATTAAACATCTCTATCTTTACCGCTTCTAGCGCGCTCTTTCATATCAGATTGGATATAAACCTGGTCGGTAGTACCCATGCTGGCGTGACCTAAATCATCGGCCATATGCTTTAAAGGGCGAGTGGCAATATCTTGAGAAGCGCCCGTATGACGTAACCAATGGGTGGTGGCCTCACGTAGAGCTCTGGCTTCATCAGCAAAGCCTTCAGCTAACATCTTGTCAAAGGCCATATCAAAGGCTTCTTGCACAATTCGCCTTAGCTGGCGTGACGTCATGCCTCCAGATCCACGGTTTTTTGATACTAGCGCAGCATTGGTATTAAAATTACTGCTGGCCTCTGATCTATAATTCTTATAGCGCTTGATATAGGGAAAAAGGGCACTTGGAACTGATATATCCCGTAGTTTATTGCCCTTACCTAGAACCTTAAGCCAATGGTTACCATCTGAATCCTCCCAGAAATGCTGCCATACTGGTTGCCAATTAGATCGGTCTGAAAGCTCAGAAACGCGCATATACAGGCTTTTTAGCAAGGAAACCACAAACAGCATACGTTCATAGCTAGAATCAGCATTAGCCGCGCTTTCTGCACAGCCAAGCACATAGTCCCACTGAAGATCCGATAAGCGCTTAATAGATTTCTGAGTGGCGCCTTTAATTAAGTAGGGGGACTGCTTGCGAATAGCGGTAATAGGGTTACCAAAGGCATAGCCCTCATCCGCTAGGTAATCATAAAAGCAGGAAATAGCTGAGAAACAGATCTTCATCGCCTCACCAGACAGCTTATGCCCGCTCTTATCCGGATTCACATCCAAACCCCCTGCTAAGGCTTTTTTACGGTCTTGTTTGCTGATTTTCGCGGCAAATGGCCGCCAATTTTCATTTTGAAGCCACTCTCCGCCGATTTGCTTAAAGCGATCCTGTACTGAATTAGCCACCCAGATTGCCGGTGGATTATGTACAAAATCAAAGAATGCCTCGAGTTCAGGTCGCTTTAACTGAATGATGGTTTTATCGGTAATAGTCCATGACCATAACAGAAGTCGCTCAACCTCATTGCGATAACTGCGATAGGTGGCTTCACTTTTACGGCTATAGCTTTTTAGAAATGCCTGGCTCTGTGTAAAGTCCTTAATAATATCTGGATTAGTTTTACACAGGGTCTCTATGAATAATTTTGAATCTGGATACTCATTAAGCATAGCCACACCCATAGGAAGTCGCACAAAGGACTTGTGCGCATCAAACAGAGGTGTCGCTTTAAACTGAGACATAGAGTAACTCACAATTCATTGAACTTAGTTGTAATGTACAATATAACTTATAGCTACTGTATCAAGCCTATTCTCTATTGTCTAGCTATGTCCACTAATTGAGATTAGAGGAATTAATAAATAGGGTTTATACAACCCTTCTCGGTATCTCACTTGCCTCTGTATATCGATGAATAAAGAGATGTTAAAAATTTCCCTTAAGTAAGCTATAAAAACCTCAGTTATTACGTATAATTAATTTATAAGCATTTTTACTCAAGGGCATCATGCAGCGCATTATTTATCTTTTAGTTATTTCTGTTATTACCGCCACGGTAGCATTCTCTTATTCTGAACATGAAGGGATATTACCTATCCAGCCCGAAGCTAAGCAAACAAAATTGTTTCGGGAAATTGTCACTGAGCTCGCCTCTACCCACTATGCAACTCTCGAAATCGACAATGAACTCTCTAAGGACTATCTCAATAACTATATAGATCGCCTAGATTCATCTAAGCGATTCTTTATGGCCTCAGATATTAAGGAGTTTCAACAGTGGAATCACAAACTTGATGATTTGGCTAAACGCGGCGATATAAGCGCTGGCTTTTACATTTATAATCGCGTGCGAGACCGTGCCACCAAAAGATTACAGGCCAGCATAGATCTTCTTAAGTCCAAAACATTTACCTTTGATTTTAAACTTGATGAATCTATTGCATTAGATGCTGATAACCGCCAATGGTTTGCTAGCGAAAAGCAAGCAGATGATTTTTGGCGCAAGGCCATGAAGGATTCGATAATTCGGCTTATCTTAAGCGGTAAAGAACAGCAGGAGTCTCGCGAACTGTTAATAAAGCGCTATAAGGCACTCTACAACCAGTATGCACAGCGCAATAGCAAAGATGTGTTTCAGCAGTATGTAAATGCTTTTGCCTCGCTATATGACCCCCACTCCTCTTATTTTACACCCCGCTCCTCTGAGAATTTTCAAATTAATATGTCACTTTCTCTTGAGGGTATTGGCGCCCAGCTAACCACCGAAGATGAGTTTACCGAAGTGGTTGATGTTATTACGGGTGGGCCCGCAGATGTCCAAGGGATCCTTAAACCCAAAGATAAGATTGTTGGTGTGGGACAGGGAGATGACGATATTGTCGATGTTATCGGCTGGCGTATCGATGATGTAGTTGATCTTATACGCGGTGAAAAAGGCACTGTGGTGCGGTTGGAAATCATTTCTGGGGCTAGTAGTAATAAGGTCATATCCCTAGTCAGAGATACCGTTAAGCTTGAGGAAAAATCCGCCCAAAGCGAGATTATTACCATCAAGAATCAGGGGCGAGATTTTAAAATTGGTGTTATTGAAATCCCCACCTTTTATTTGGATTTTGAAGCCTACAGAAAACGAGACCCGGACTATAGAAGCACCTCTCGGGATGTTCGCAGATTACTCAAAGAACTCAAAGAACAGTCGGTAGACGGTGTAGTACTAGATCTAAGAAATAATGGTGGTGGGTCACTCTATGAAGCCACTGCTTTAACGGATTTATTTATAGACTATGGTCCAGTGGTTCAGATTCGCGATGCCGATCAAAAAATCCATCGCAATCAACGCGCCAAGCGCCCTGCCTACTATGATGGCCCGATGATTGTGATGATTAATCGTCTCAGCGCCTCAGCCTCGGAGATATTCGCCGGTGCCATCCAAGACTATGGGCGCGCACTGATCGTGGGCAGTCAAAGCTATGGCAAGGGTACAGTTCAAACCATGTCTGAGCTCAGTAGCGGGTTGTTAAAATACACGGTGTCTAAGTTTTATCGTGTCTCTGGTGACAGTACTCAGCATCGCGGCATTCTTCCCGATATTACATTACCCCCGATTTTTGATGCCGAAGAAATAGGCGAAAGCCATTTAGAAACCGCCCTGCCTTGGGATCAAATTCATTCAGTTCCCCACCAGCAATCTACAGCGCTCAATCAATTGATTAGTCCATTAACTGCCGCTCATAAGCTGCGAGCCTATAAAGAACATAACTTTGCCAGCCTTGCCGAGCAGGTAGAACTTAATAAGCAATGGGATATGCAAGATAAGCTAACAGTAAATCTTGAGGATCGTCGCACCCGTGATAACCAGCTTAACCAGTCGCTTCTAGCTATAGAAAATACCCGGCGCAAGGCAGCAAAGATAGAGCCTTACAAGGACATGGAAGCTTGGGAAGCGGCACAGGAGGCTGAAGATGAGTTAGATAAGGATGATAAGCCTAAAAAACCCATCGCTGAGTCTGACCCATACCTCAATGAGACCGGGTTTATACTCAGTGATCAGATACTATTTCTTAGCTTAGATAAGCTAACAGCACAGCAATAATTTTATATTAACAACAATAAGACTTACAAAAATGAACTCAAAAGTAAAAATAATATCGTTTAATGTCAATGGTTTAAGATCTAGATTAGATCAACTTTCTGAGGTTATTAACGCGCATCAACCTGATATTATTGGCCTCCAGGAAACCAAAGTTTCCAACGAGGAATTCCCCTTCGACGCGATAAATGCCCTAGGTTATGAGGCCCATATTCACGGTCAGAAAGGTCATTATGGGGTGGCCTTTTTAACCAAAATAACCGCCTTGAAGGTTCAATGTGGTTTTCCCACTGATGACTCAGAAAGTCAGAAGCGCATGATTCATGGTGCATTTGAGATTGATGGTAAACAGTTTCATGTGATTGATTGCTACTTTCCTCAGGGTGAGGGACGTGCGCATCCTACAAAATTTCCTGCTAAGCAAAAATTTTATGAGGACCTTCTGGCCTATCTTAAGGATAATTTCACAGCCAAGGATGCTGTGATAGTTATAGGCGACATGAATGTTGCTCTGCATGATATTGATATAGGCATTAAACCTGAAAACGCTAAACGTTGGATTAAAACCGGTAAAAGCGCCTTTCTCCCAGAGGAGCGCGAATGGCTTCAATCACTATTAGACTGGGGCTTAGTGGACAGCTACAGGGATGATAACCCTGAAGATGACACCTATAGTTGGTTTGACTATCGTAGCCGAGGTTTTGAGCAAGAGCCTAAACGAGGGTTGCGAATTGACTATATTCTTGCCTCAGATGCAGCTATGGCACTACGCACTAACACCGGTATAGATCTTGAAGCCAGAGGGCATACAAAACCCTCTGACCACTGCCCTATTTGGATTGATATTGAATTATAAGGGTTAGGGGTTAGAGCTTGGATTCTAATTCAGGCAAGGCAGTAAATAAATCAGCGACAAGACCGTAATCTGCTATAGAAAATATCGGCGCTTCTTCATCTTTATTGATCGCCACAATCACTTTACTTTCTTTCATGCCGGCGAGATGCTGAATAGCCCCAGAAATACCCACAGCAATATATAAATCAGGGGCGACGATCTTACCGGTCTGTCCAACTTGCATATCATTGGGAACAAACTCTGCATCCACGGCCGCTCGTGAAGCACCCACAGCGGCACCTAACTTGTCAGCTATGCGATAAAGCAGATCAAAATTATCTCCACTGGCCATACCCCGCCCACCTGAAACAACAATATTGGCTGCAGTTAACTCTGGGCGATCAGATTCAGCCAACTGTTCACTGGCAAAGGAAGAAATGCCCATATCATTCACAGAATCAAGGGTTTCAACAGCGGCTGAACCGCCGGTAGCCTCAACGGCATCAAAGGCTGTTGCACGCACAGTTATGACTTTTACTGCATCATTGGACTGAACAGTTGCTATAAGGTTACCCGCGTAAATAGGTCGCTTGAAAGTATTCTCTGAAATAACCGCACTAATATCGGAAATAGCCTGTACATCCAATAATGCCGCGACTCTTGGCATTATGTTTTTAGCGGTGGTAGTTGCCGCCGCTAGGATATGGGTGTATGCCACTGCATTATCAGCAATAAGGGGGGCTAGGTTTTCCGCCAAGAAATGCTCGCAGGCCGAATGATCTGCAGCTATCACCTTCCCAATACAGCCGATCTGTGATGCCTGATCTATTACCGCCTGACAGCCACTACCTAGAACCATAAGGTCAATATCTCCACCCATTTCTACAGCCGCTGCTAGAGTGCTTAAAGTAGCTGGATTGAGTTGCTGATTATTATGTTCTGCAATCACTAAAGTACTCATGAAATCACCTTAGCTTCGTTTTTAAGCTTGTCGACCAGTTGTGCTACATCATTAACCTTTATGCCTGCTTGGCGCTGAGCAGGTAGCTCGACACCTAATAGTTGCGTTCTTGGGCTCACATCAACGCCCAACTCTTCAGCAGTGCGTGTAGCCAAGGGTTTTTGCTTGGCCTTCATAATATTAGGCAAGGATGCATAACGGGGCTCGTTGAGTCGTAGGTCAGTAGTAATCACTGCAGGGAGTTTTAGGTTAAGTGTTTGCAAACCGCCATCAATCTCTCGAGTAACAGCAATACTGCCCTCTTCTACGCTAACCTCTGATGCAAAGGTTCCCTGGGCACAGCCCAGCATACTGGCAAGCATCTGACCTGTTTGATTATTATCACCATCAATGGCCTGTTTACCCATCAATACAATATCAGGCTGTTCTTCTTCATAAACAGCCTTTAGGCATTTGGCTACAGCTAAAGGTTCTACCGGTATATCAGTTTCTACAAGAATGGCTCGATCGGCTCCTAGTGCGAGACAGGTGCGTAACTGCTCCTGTGATTGGGCAGTACCAATGGTCACGGCAATGATCTCCGTGGCAACACCCTTTTCTTTGAGCCTCACAGCTTCTTCTACAGCAATTTCACAAAAGGGATTGACCGACATTTTGACATTAGCCAACTCAACATCAGAGCTATCTGAGTTGGGTCTGACTTTGACGTTGTAATCCACTACACGTTTTACTGCGACAAGTATTTTCATAAATAGTCCATTTATAAGAGACTCTAGTCCCCGTTTATTTAAGACTTAGTTTGCCCAAGCTAGATTTATAAATCAAACAGCTAGCCCTGTCATTGCGACCCAGTAGTCACATTAAATAGGGCTCTAGGGGTGGAATTGTTTCGTACTTCACTGCATGGTGGATAATAAAAATGAAACCCATTAATATGATTTTGAAACACATCTAAGGAGCGTTATTTTGAGTCGAGAATCCATGGCGTATGATGTCGTTATTGTTGGTGCCGGCCCGGCAGGACTCGCCGCTGCCTGCAAAATCAAACAAACCAACCCTGCTTACTCAGTCTGTGTTCTTGAAAAAGGCTCTGAAGTGGGCGCACATATTCTTTCTGGCGCTGTATTTGAACCCACTGCGCTCAATGAGCTATTCCCGAACTGGCAATCCATGTCGGCGCCACTGAATACAGCGGTCACTGACGACCATATTCTATTACTTCAAGCACAAAAACAGATTAGAGTGCCGGGAATATTTGCTCCAAAAACTATGAAGAATCATGGTAATTATATTATTAGTCTGGGTAATTTTTGTCGGTGGCTGGCAACCCAGGCCGAGAGCTTGGGTGTAGAAATATTCCCCGGCTTTTCTGCTGCTGAAATTTTATACGATGAAAATGGCCAAGTAATGGGCATAGCTACTGGTGACATGGGACTAGATAAAGCCGGCGAAAAGAAAGATAGCTATATGCAAGGCATGGAGTTACATGCCAAATTCACATTATTCGCCGAGGGCTGTCGCGGACATCTTGGCAAACAATTAATCAGTAAATATCAGCTAGATAAAGATAAAGACCCACAACATTATGGTTTAGGCATAAAAGAATTATGGAAAATACCCGCCGAGCAGCATCAACCCGGTCTTGTGGTGCACTCTGCCGGTTGGCCACTGAGTGAAAGCGATACTTTGGGCGGCGGTTTTTTATACCACTTAGAAGACAATCAGGTGGCTGTAGGGCTAATTACCAATCTTTCCTATAGTAACCCTCACCTTAGCCCTTACGATGAATTTCAACGCTATAAGCAACACCCTAGTATTAAGCAGTACCTGCAAGGCGGTGAACGCATAACCTATGGTGCACGCGCAATTACTAAGGGCGGTTTGCAATCACAGCCAAAGATGTCATTCCCCGGTGGTTTACTAATTGGTGATGATGCTGGCACGCTTAACTTTGCCAAAATCAAAGGCAGTCATACTGCTATGAAGTCAGGCATGGTAGCCGCTGAAACCGTCTGCACTGCTCTCGACCAATCACAACACAATAGCGATTTAACAACCTATGCTGGCAACTACAAGGCATCTTGGGCCTATAAAGAGCTGCATCAACAACGTAACTTTGGCCCAGCTCAGCATATGTTTGGCTATTTGCTAGGTTCAGCCTATGCCTTTGTTGATATCAATATTTTTAATGGCCTACTGCCTTGGACCTTAAAGGATCCTATTGCAGATCATGTAACCCTGAAAAAAGTAAGTGAGTGCAAGCCTATTAGTTACCCAAAATATGATGGGATTCTTAGTTTTGACAAACCCTCTTCGGTTTTTCTATCTAATACTAATCATGAAGAAGAACAGCCCTGCCATCTTATATTGAAAGATCCTCAGTTACCCATCAATGAAAATCTTGCTCTTTACAATGAGGCCGCCCAACGCTACTGCCCTGCTGGCGTTTATGAGGTGGTAAAAGACGCTGAATTGGGCTCTAAGTTTCAAATCAATGCTCAGAACTGCGTGCACTGTAAGACCTGTGACATAAAAGAACCCAGTCAAAATATTAACTGGGTTTCACCGGAAGGCGGTGGCGGCCCTAATTACCCGAATATGTAAGATGAATTTAATCTGAGTATAAACCCAGTGAAAATTCACAGCCCATGCTTTCTATTAGCTGTTCTTTTTGCCCATCCTGATGGATTCGACAAATACTCCAATCCACTAATTGATAAAAGGTTGCGCGGCTGATCAATGCGGAGATGTTGTCTCGCACCAGCAACAGGGGGTAGGTTTGCTCATTAGCAACGTCTTGTTTCATCTGTAGCGGGTTATCTCGACCTATTAAAATACTCTCACCAGTAAGGGTTTGACAAACAATCGCCTGATGCCCCTGTCTAATTTCTAGGCTGGCTGAAATCACAAATAGCGGCGCCACATCTACCTGAATTCGCCATTTTTCGTTGGGGGTGACTAAGAAATAATCCGATTCCTCTAACTTTAAAAGTTTAGAAAAAAGAGTAATGATTGAGGCACGCTTTATCTCCACAGAATCATGAAACCAGCGGCCCTCTCGATCGATACTAATGGCTATATAACCTGATAGCTCTGGGTGCCATTGATGTATTGGAGGTAGTGAATCTGAGTATTTTTTTGATTCAGACAGAAGGTCAGAAAATAACTTATCGACCATTAGGTCCATAATTTATAGCTACTTTTCTTTCTTGGATTTTGGGTCATCAGGATGATACTGACCTCTATTACCCATGGTGACGCCAATGTTAGTAATAAATTCCATAAGTTGCTCAGTATCTGTGCGATCGTTCCATGTTTTGTTAAAACACAGTTCAACAGCACCCTGAGCCAGAGCCCAGCAAGCAAGATAATGGAAATAGGCTGGAACATCTTCTAAAACACCGCGGTCGATCAACTTGGTAATCAGTCCTGAAAGAGCATTTTCATTGGAACGTCTTAACTTGTGTAGCTCCTCTACCTGATCAGCCACATCACCAGACTCAAGCAAACGATCCTCAAGCTGTTGAATCAAGCGGTCTAGTTTTGGGTTTTCGAGTCTAGCCTGAAAATAAGACTTTGCCGCCGCACCAGAATCACCCTCTTCCGCCCGCTTTATGCCTTTGGTCAGGCTTTGAGTGATATTGCGCTCATAATCTAAAATGATTCGTATAAGAATCTCGTTTTTGGTTAGAAAATGTTTGTATACCGTGCCCTTACCAATCGCTGCGCGAAGGGCAATTTTAGACACGGTGATTCGATCAATACTTTCTTCTAGAAACAACTCAACAGCGGCATCAATAATACGCTGCTCACGAGCAAGAAATAACTTCTTCTTTTCTCGTATACGATCAGCACTGGCATTATTATTTAGCATCAAATTGTCGACTCAAAAACTAGAGACTGAGGTCTCGGTTACTAGCACGGATAAATTCACGCTTTAAGTCTTCGAAGGTTTGCACAGCTGGAAACTGCGGGAATTCATTAATGACGTTGTCTGGGGCATGAAACAAAATACCTGCATCAGCTTCGGCAAGCATGGTAGTGTCATTATAGGAATCACCTGCAGCGATGGTTCGGTAATACATGCTCTTAAAGCCAACAATCGCCTGACGCTTAGGGTTAGCTTGGCGCAGCTTGTAATCCACCACATTGCCATTAGCATCAATTTCTAGCTTATGACAGAGCAATGTGGGGTATCCCAACTGCTTCATTAGTGGGCTAGCAAATTCATAGAAGGTATCGGACAAAATAACCACCTGAAATCGCTCGCGCAACCAGTCAACAAAATCTGCTGCGCCTTCTAAGGGTGAAAGTGTTGCAATCACTTCTTGAATCTCATTTAAGCCCAGACCATGCTGCTTAAGAAGATCCAAACGATATTGCATTAGCACATCGTAATCTGGCTCATCTCTGGTGGTCTTTTTAAGCTCTTCAATACCGGTTTTTTCTGCAAACGCAATCCATATTTCAGGAACCAATACACCTTCTAAATCTAAACAAGCAATTTCCACAATAACTCCTCAAAACAATCTATGAGCACTCTACTCAAAATATGATACACCTGCAATTAGCTAATGCAGGAAAGTTTAATAATTTACCGACAATTCAATCTACAGATGTTGTACCGATTAATGTTGGTTTTTGATACAATAGCAAACTTGCAATATTCGTCTTCGGAACAGTTTCCGAATTTAATAATTCAGTTAATTAAAGCCTAAAATAACTATGAATGATTCAATTAATATTACAGATATAGAAAGCGAACTCGCCTCAAAAGCACCTCAGCAGATACTACGCCATGCATTAGAAAACCACAATAATATTGCGATTTCTTTTAGTGGTGCCGAGGATGTTGTGCTAATTGATATGGCCCATAAAATACGCTCTGACATTAAGGTTTTTTCCCTTGATACAGGCCGCCTGCACGCCGAAACCTATCAATTTATAGATCGAGTAAGAGATCATTACAATATCGATATCGACATTGTAATGCCAGAAAATGCTGCAGTTGAAGCACTGGTTAAAGAAAAAGGCTTATTTAGCTTTTACAAAGATGATCATAAAGAATGCTGTGGTATTCGTAAAATCTCGCCTCTACGTCGTCATTTACATACATTGGATGCTTGGATTACTGGTCAGCGAAAAGATCAAAGCCCAGGTACGAGAGCCAATGTACCTGTTATTCAGGATGATCAATTTTTTGCTAAAGAAGGCGCGACATTAACCAAATATAACCCGTTATCCGATTGGTCGTCGCAACAGGTATGGGATTATATACGTGCTTTCGAAGTACCTTATAACGAACTCCATGAACGTGGATTCGTCAGCATCGGTTGTGAGCCCTGCACACGCCCTACTGGGCCTGGCCAACACGAACGTGAAGGTCGCTGGTGGTGGGAAGAAGCTACTAAGAAAGAATGTGGACTACACGCAGTCAATCTAGAATCTAAATAGCTTCCAGTACCTCTTTTATAGCCTACCAGCGAAAAACTGCTAGGCTATAAAACAGGTAAATTAAGGGTTGAAAAGAACGCCTCTCGTTCTTCTCTGTTCGACATAGCCATAACCCGATCAATAACATCGCGAGTTAAATGTGGCGCAAATGCGGTGATAAAGTCATACATATAGCCCCTTAGATAGGTGCCCTTTCTAAAGCCAATACTGGTAACGCTGCTATCAAATAAATGGCCGGCTTCGATAGCCACTAAATCATTATCAACTTCCTCATCAAAGGCCATATGCGCCACAATACCGATTCCTAGGCCAAGCCTGACATAGGTCTTGATTACATCGGCATCGGTGGCCGTGAACACCACGTTGGCAGATAAGTCTTGCTCAGCGAAGGCCTCATCAAGTTTTGATCGCCCAGTAAAACCAAACACATAGGTAACAATAGAATACTCAGCAACATCAGCCAATGAAACCGTATCGAGTTTAGCTAAGGGGTGTTCTTTTGGCACCAAGATACAACGATTCCAACGATAACAGGGCATCATAATCAAATCTGAAAAAAGCTCTAATGCTTCGGTAGCAATAGCAAAATCTACAGCACCCTCTGCAGCTTTTTCTGAAATTTGCACCGGCGTTCCCTGATGCATATGTAAGCTGACCTTTGGATATTGATGAATAAAATCCTCAATGACTTTTGGCAGCGCATAACGAGCCTGCGTATGAGTTGTGGCTATATCAAGACTTCCAGAGGTTGGGCTATTGTGCTCTTGTGTTAGCTTCTTAATGCCTTCAACCTCACGAAGAATATTACCTGCAACCGCCAGAATTTCCTGACCTATAGGTGTTACTTTCGTAAGGTGCTTGCCACTTCGCGTGAAAATCTCTACGCCTAACTCGTCCTCAAGCAACCGTATTTGCTTACTGATACCCGGTTGTGAGGTATATAGACTGGCAGCAGTGGCTGAAACATTGAGGTTATGGTTGGCCACTTCCCATATATAACGAAGCTGTTGTAATTTCATGAAAATACTCCAAAAATCATGCTGAGCAAGAGGTTTATATTCAATTTAGCTATAAAACTATATAATTTTATTCTTTCTGTGAATAGATGCCAATTGTTAAAGTACCCAGCATCTTAAATGAGCCATTTTTTTATGATTGATTTTTTCTACTTTGTTGGTGCTGGAGCACTGGTCGGGCTTGCTGTCGGGCTCACAGGTGTGGGGGGCGGATCGTTAATGACTCCATTCTTAATCCTATTCGGATTCCCTTACCATGTGGCGATTGGCACAGACCTCCTATATGCCGCTATAACCAAAGCCGGCGGCATGGTGACTCATGCACGCCAGAAAACTATTGAATGGCGCATTATGGGCTTGCTTGCCCTTGGCAGTATTCCAGCATCTTTACTAACAACACATTTTTTAAGCCGTGTATTCGCCGACTCTTCTGGCTATCAATCGATTCTGACGCACAGTCTTGGCATTATGTTAGTACTAACTTCTATAGTTATTATTTTTCGCGGCCGTTTGAAGCATAGAGAAACCCCAGCAGTCGATACTCATCGAAAATCCTCTGACATTATTGTAGTTATTGCCGGTTTATTTCTAGGTGTTTTTGTTACCCTATCATCGGTGGGTGCTGGTGCCTTTGGCGCTGCGGTATTAATGCTACTTTACCCCTACTTAAAGACCATTAGAATTGTGGGTACAGATATTGCCCATGCCGTACCACTAACTCTAATCGCTGGATTAGGCCATTATATTGTTTTGGGGAATGTTGATTTAGTCCTTCTGGCAAGTCTTCTGATAGGCTCATTACCGGCGATTCACTTTGGTACAAAACTAGCAAAACGTATGCCCAGTGATTTATTACAAACAGGTATCGCCCTTATTCTTCTCGGTTTGGGTATTAACTTTATTGTAAGCTAAGTATCCGAGGTCTCATTAGCCACCCCATGGGGCACATGCCCAGTTGCAACATGCTCACTGGCTGAGGTGCAATGGACCTGCTGGTCGTCAAAGAACACATCCGCAGCAAATGACTTTAAGAAATCGCCTTTACTCAGGCCACCCAAAAATAGGCTTTCATCAATTCGCACATTCCAGTCGCGCAAAGTGCGAACAACGCGCTCATGGGCCGGCGCTGCTCGCGCTGTAACCAAGGCCGTGCGGATAGGACATTCACCTGTAGGGAATTCTGACTGTAAGCCCTGAAGTGCCTCTAAAAAGCTTTTAAAGGGTCCTGCATCCATGGGTTGGTGGGCGGAATTCTTTTCATTTTCAGTGAAGGCATCTAAGCCCTGCTCTTTGAATATACGCTCTGATGCATCACTAAATAATACCGCATCACCATCAAAGGCAAACCTCAATTCCTCTGAATCCTTAGTCGCCCTTTGGGACGGCAGTAAGGTTGCTGCCGCCATGCCATTATTTAATGCGTTTCTAACATCGGCGGCATTGGTGGATAAGAAGAGATGGCAGGCAAATGCAGAAACATAACGATAAGGGCTATCGCCACCAGAAAAAGCCGCTCGGGTAATTTTTAAGCCATGATGCTCTATAGAGTTAAATACACGTAAACCGGTATCTGCAGAATTTCTCGATAAGAGTATTATTTCTACCCTAGGCTCTCCGCCTAGCTTTTCATTGATTCTAAGCAACTTGGACGCCAGAGGAAATGCCTCACCGGGCTCTAGGATATCGTCTTCGTGCTGACGCTGATATTCCGCATAGGCCTCAATCCCTTGCTTTTCAAAGATGTCGTGGGATTCTCGCATATCAAATAAGGCGGTTGAAGAAATAGCAATAACAAGCTTTGGCGATGATTGAGGCATAGGGATTAACTTTTATTTTCTACTGTATTGTCAGCTGACTGTTGATAGTACTGACGAGTTAACTTAAATACCACCGGCGATAAGAGCAATAGAGCGATTAGATTGGGGATCGCCATCATTCCATTTAAGGCATCTGACATTTTCCACACTAAGCCAAGACTCATTTGCGTGCCCAGAAATATACCTACCACCCAAAGAACTCTAAAGGGTAAAACCACCTTGGGTCCTAATAAAAATTGAGCACAGCGTTCACCATAATAGCTCCATCCCAGCATAGTGGTAAAAGCAAACAGCGCAATACATAGAGACAAAATATCACCGCCGAAAGGTAGTGACGAATCAAATACCTGCAGGGTCATGGCCGCACCCTGAAGGTCAGAATTCCATACATCCGTTACTATCAAAACTAAACCCGTCATGGTGCAAATAATCAATGTATCTATGAAAGTGCCTAGCATAGCTATAGTGCCCTGCCTTACTGGGCTATTAGTTGCCGCGGCAGCATGGGCAATTGGCGCTGAACCCAAACCAGATTCATTGGAAAAGATGCCTCTCGACACGCCCATACGTAAAGCCAACATCACAGTGGCACCAGCAAAGCCCCCAGTAGCCGCCGTACCGTTAAAGGCACTGTCCACAATAAATACCAATGCTGCGGGTATTTCAGGTAAATTCATTAACAAGATAAGTAAAGTCGAAACCAAATAAATCACCGCCATTAATGGCACAAGTTTACCTGCCACCTGAGCAATACGCTGAATACCGCCAAGTAAAACTAGCGCCACCAAA
>Ga0206127_1003087_pt1 | contig 15741 bp, 11 predicted proteins | sample Helgoland_Spring_6_FD_148646 | JGI IMG/M metagenome (GOLD analysis project Ga0206127, IMG submission 148646) | Pelagic subsurface seawater microbial communities from Kabeltonne, Helgoland, North Sea - Helgoland_Spring_Bloom_20160419_1 | ecosystem: Environmental > Aquatic > Marine > Epipelagic ...
AACATGTCGAAGCCGCACTGCGCGCCATCGACTGTTTAGTGGTGCAGGATATCTTCCTTAACGAGACCGCCAAATTTGCCCATGTATTTTTACCCGGCGCTTCATTCTTAGAAAAAGACGGCACCTTCACCAATGCCGAACGGCGAATTTCAAGAGTACGCAAAGTCATGCCACCCCTCAGCGGCAAAGCCGACTGGGAAGGGACTATGGCTCTGGCTAACGCTCTGGGCTGCAAAATGGACTACAGCCACCCCTCAGAAATAATGGACGAGATAGCCCGCCTAACCCCAACCTTCAACGGCGTCTCCTACGCCAAGTTGGAACAGCTGGGCAGCATCCAGTGGCCGTGCAATGACAATACGCCCGAAGGCACACCCATCATGCATATCGATGAATTTGTGCGCGGCAAAGGCTTCTTCGCCATGACCGAATACGTGGCCACCACAGAACGCGCCAATCGCAAGTTTCCACTGCTGCTGACTACCGGCCGCATACTGTCCCAATACAATGTAGGCGCCCAAACCAGACGCACCCAAAACAGCGAATGGCACGGCGAAGACGTACTAGAAATCCATCCCCATGACGCGGAAGAACGCGGCATAAATCATGGCGACTGGGTAGGCATTAACAGCCGAGTAGGGGACACCGTATTGCGTGCCGATGTTACCGACAAAGTAAAACCCGGCGTCGTATACACCACCTTCCACCACCCAGTATCCGGCGCCAACGTCATCACCACCGACAACAGCGACTGGGCCACCAACTGCCCAGAGTACAAAGTCACCGCCGTACAGATCAGCAAAGTCACCCAGCCATCAAACTGGCAGGCACGACAAAAATCCTTTGATAAGCAGCAGCAAGGCTTGTTAAAAAAAGGTCTGTTGCAAGAAGGCTCGTCGCAAAAGGCAGCGCACTAAGTTGAGTAACGGCAGCTCAAATAAAATATCACGCAGCGTCTGGAACGCCGGAGAGATCACCGAAGGCACCGACTTCGTCGCCACAGAGACCGCCGTAGCCATGGTCTACAACGGCATCTCCCATGTGGTAATGATGGCAACCCCCACAGATCTCGAAGAATTTGCCCTAGGGTTTAGCCTCAGCGAAGGCATATTAACCTCGCCCAACCAACTGTTGGATTGCGAAGAAATTAAAACCGAAAAAGGCATAGAACTGGCACTCACCATCACCGCCGAACCCTTTGCCAAACTCAAAGAGCGCCGCCGCAATTTAGTAGGGCGCACCGGCTGTGGCCTCTGTGGCGCTGAATCATTAGAGCAGGCAATCACCACACCCAACAGCATCAGCGCAGAGCTAAGCATCAGCCATAAAGCCCTGCAGCGAGCCATAGCCGCTCTTGGGGGTGAGCAGCAATTACAACAACAGACCGGCGCAGTGCATGGCGCCGCCTGGTGTAATACCCAAGGCGAAATACTGCTGCTGCGAGAAGATGTAGGCCGCCACAACGCACTGGATAAAGTATTGGGTGCCATCAGCAAGCAAGAACCCATCGAGGGTTTTGTATTGGTCACCAGCAGAGCCAGCTACGAAATGGTCTCCAAAACCGCCAGTGCCAATATCCCCTTATTGGCCGCAGTATCGGCTCCCACATCTCTAGCCATAGAACTGGCCGAAACAGCCGGACTAACATTGGTGGGTTTTAGCAGAACAGGCCGGCATGTGATCTATGGCCATGGCCAAAGAATTAACTGAGAGAAACAACATGTCACAATCAAAACTCGACCGCTTGGTGAAAATGGTTAATCAGATAGCACTAAATATGAGTGCCAATGGCGCTGATAAAATGGTGGCTGATCAGGTGGCTCAGCATCTGGAAAAGTTTTGGTCACCGCCGATGAAAAATTTGATTACTGAGAAGGCTTCCGGGGCTGATATTGGGCTTACGCCTATTGCGCAGTTGGCGGTTCAGAATCTGTTGGTTATGCAGGAAGCTAAGCGGCCTAGTTACCCCCCTCACTCCCTAAATCCCCAACTGATTCAGGGTTGACTGTCGCTTTATATTGTTTGCTGAAATTGCGGTTAGCCTATCCTTTGGAGAGTCAGTCGAACTTCATCATTCCTCTAATAAGATTGGCATTGTTCAACGATGTAAGTAATTCAAGTAACTTAAACGCGACGTCGATTGCGGTCCCAGGAGAAGACGAGGTAATAATGTTTTTGTCTACCACTATTGGCGTATCTTCAACAATCGCGCCCATATCAGATAGCTTTTCAAGTAGTACCTTGTCGCCTTGGTAGTTGTATGTTGTCGCTCTTCTATTTTTTAGTATGCCACTCTTGCCCAAGACAAGTGCAGCAACACATATAGATGCGATGATTTTATCGCGTTTATTAAAGTCGATGAATGTTTGTAGTACTAGTTCAGAGAAGCCTTCCTCTTGGAATCCAGCAGAAGTAAAGCCTCCAGGTATGGCAACCGCATCAAAGTCATCGACATTAACATTGCGAAGATCGATTCCAGGCTTGAAGGTATAGTCTCCAAATGTACATTGGAGTGAACTAGATACACCGGCAGTAATGTATTCAATTTTTTCTGACCCAGACCGGTCTGCCCAGCCCAAAACATCAATAAAAGCTGCTGCCTCAAAGATTTCAAAGCCATTAGGCAGGATAACAAGAACACGTTTCATACTGGAAAACTCCTCTTGGAAAAGGTAATAAATTGAGTGCTTGAGACTAATTAAAATGACCAGTCAAGCTACCCATAAACAATAGCCCAAAACAGCCTCCAAATTTGATTTTTATAGGGAAAAACCTGTACCAAGTTTCCTCACTTTAGAGACAGAAGAGTTAAAGCGTCATAGATGAAAATTTAAAAAATTTAGAAAAAAATTTAGGGTCAGACTGAACCTGATTGATCTCAAGGGGCTAGGCAGGGGCTAGACACTCACACCAAACAGCCAGTTAGCAAAGCCCCTCTTCGCTTCGCCCTGTCGGGATAACAAAAAAGGGAGATAGTGCTGAGCCTATCTCCCTTGCTGTAAAAACCAACGAGTCTTTAAAAATCCGCGTTAACAGTCAGCCATAATTTCTCAGTATCAGCTTTATTGAAAGTGCTATCACCATCAGAATAATTGGCGTATTTAAGGCTTAGTCCGTAATCGCCAAATTTCTTGCTGGCGACAAAACCAAATTCACTGCCGAGATCATCATCGCCACTCAGGTTATCGGTATCTGAGGTGAAGTCATGGTAGACCGCTAAGAGTTTTACACCGCTCAACTTGCCAGCCGCAGAAAAGTACATATCCTTAATACCTTCATTGGGTGTGCCGAGGAACTGGTCAGCCCAGCCCTGAAACTTATGGGCTGTTGCCAGTGGGGTAGCAAAGGCAAAGTTACCATTGTCGCTCTGAAGGTTTTCAAAACCCACTTTGACCGTTACAGTCTCAACTGTAAGGCCAGCTTCTGCGAGCATATAATCGGCATCAAATTCTGTGCCATTGCTCAGCTGTTTTTCCTGAGTGGCGTACTCCAATTGATAGCTTAGATTGTCTTTTTTACCGTTAAAGCGCAGGCCATAGGTGTCGAGTTGGGTGTCTAATTGGGTGTCGCTCTTATTCTCATCGAGCAGGTAGCTGTAGAACACCAGGCTACCGGCATCCCATCCGCTGTAGTTAATGTTTAAAAGATCGCTGCTGCTATCCGTGTCGCTGACAAAGTGGTCGTCTTCACCAAAGATACGATTGACATTATTGATATGGGCGTAGAAAACTTTGGTATCCCATTTGCCCTTATGACTGATTGAAAATGCATCGTAGGTCTGCTCATTTTGACGGAATCCAACGCCACCAACAAAGCGCTGGTTATCCAGTAGTACTCGCTGTCGGCCGTATTTGGTGGTGGTGTCGCCTTGGGTGTAGCCGAGGTACGCCTGATTGATCTCAGTGCCAGTAGGGTCGGCAATAATCGCTTTACCGGGATAGTTGCCACTATTCTTTAAACCTTTACTGGTAGGGTAATCATTGCCGTCCAGTTCGGTGACATTGTCCATTTCGAGAAACGCTGAGAACCCCTGGTAGAGTCCAGTTTTGTAATTGAGCCGAGTTTTTAAGGTTAGGGCATTGGCATCATCATTAGCCAGATTGTTGATATCGACATCCTCATAGCGCAGGCGGAAATTGAGTGCCGCTCTGCCATTTTTGATTGCCTCGCTAAAGCTTTGATTTTCTTTGGTAGTCTCAGCAGCATTAACGCTGGCAATCGATGATCCGCCCAATATCAGTGCGGTGATTGTTGAAGGTAAATGTTTTTTCAGTAGGCGCATGGTGGTTTCCTTTTACTGTTCAATTAAATTCTGTTGGCTTTCCATGTGTTCTAGATTAGAACCATTAGCCGAGCAGAATATTGATCTTTATCAAGCCGTAAAGCTCACTACCACCACTGAGATGGGACTACTATTTTCAGGGTAGGGAACAGACACATTATTGCTAACTTTCTTCGAGGAAATTATGGGTCTGCGCGTGGTGAATTCGCTTGCGCAAACGATCTGATTTGTTGGCGAAAAACATCGCCGTCATACACAGGGCTAAAACGCCGTAAAGCAGCATAAAGGCGGCGCTGTGAATACCTATCATATCTTCTACCAGACCAAAGGCAATCGGCAGTGTGCAACCGCCAAGGGCGCCAATCGCGGCGACAAAACCACCGACGCTGCCCATTTGATTGGGATAGTAGTCATGGATGGTTTTATAGACACTGGCGCGACCGAAACCCTGAGCTATGCCGATAATAAAAATCAGGCCGGTAAACACCCAGAGATTTACTTCAATGCTCAGGTGCACATCTTTAGTAATCCCGTGAATGGTCATGGTGGTGGGCGGATAGCTTAAGAAAAACAGGCATACCAGACAGATCCAGAATACCGTCCAGTTGACCGCCCGCCCGCCGTAACGATCGGCAAACCAGCCGCCAAGAGCGCGCACCATACTTGAGGTTGCTACAAAAAATAGTGTGTAGGCCATCGCCTGTTCATTGTTTAAATTGTAGGCGTTCACGTAGTACTGGGGCAGCCACATAATCAGTGCTAGAAAGCTGCCAAAGACAAAAAAGTAATAGAGGCCAAAGCGCCAAACTTGGAGATGAGCAAGTTCTTTTAGGTTGCTGGATATGGATTCAGATTTGAGATTCTCTGAGAATGAACTCGAGGGTGCCAACCAGACAAATAATAGTGCAACAACTAATAAGCCAGCGGCATAACTGGGCCCGAGACTTGCCCAGCCCCAGTGGTCTATCAGTAATGGCGCCAGTGCCAGAGTAATAGCTGCTCCGGCATTGCCCGCGCCAAAGATACCCATTGCGGTGCCCTGAGTATTGCGGGTAAACCAGTCACAGACATAGCGAATACCTATAGCAAAAGAAGCGCCGCTAATACCGATCCACAGCCCCAGCCACAGGTAGTGATTGAGGCTGTGGACATAGGGGAGAATTAGCAGGGCGGGGATGACCGCTAGCATTTGCAGGGTATAGATATGTTTGGGGTTGTAGCGGTCGGCCATAATACCCAGTGGAATACGCGCCAGTGCGCCGGTGAGCATCGGTGAGGCAAAGAAAAACCCCAGCTGAGTGGCGCTGAGTGGCAGGCTCTGCTGTAAATCAAGGCCGATAACCGCGTAGAGAATCCATACTGAGAAGTTAGCCGCAAATGCCATGGTTGCCATAGTCAGTGCTCTCTTGGCACCGGGTATATAACTGTCCCTGTTCACTGTGCTTTTCTCCTCTTAGCTTTTTTAAAGTAGCTTTTTAAGATTAGCTTTTGCCCACCAACAATCGTTAATCACTACTTTAAGTAATCATCCCCTTGGTGGCTATCGGCTACCTCTCTTTACTTTTCGGGCTTTTTACCGCTACTTAAAAAGGGGTAGCCAGCCATAGCCAGAGTGCTTTTCGGCGCTGCTTACCGCTTCAATATAGGTAGCTATATAGGCTTTATAGCTAGTCTCAGGGAATGCAAAGCCAGTGACGGTTGATGCATATCAAAAACCTTGGGCGGGAATAGTTCGAGACTGTGCCAGACCTTATTTTGTTATGACTTGCCGGAGGCACCTATGTCTACAGAATCACTCTCGAATCAGCCCTCATCTACAGGACAGGCTTCTACAGGACAGGGCATTAACCTGTTTAAACTCTCTGACCCTAAAATCAAAACCCTGCATATCACTTGGTTTGCGTTCTTTTTAACTTTTATGGTGTGGTTTAACCATGCACCTCTATTAGTGTTTATCAAAGAGGCCTTTGATTTAACTTCACAGCAGGTTAAGGCGTTGATGATCTTAAATGTCGCCCTAACCATTCCCGCACGGATTTTGATTGGCATTCTGGTAGACAAGATTGGGCCGCGCAAAGTCTACAGTGGCCTGTTGATAACCTCGGGGATTATCTGTATTGCCTTTGCCTTTTCCCAGACCTATCAGCAGTTGGCGCTATTGAGGTTTTTAATGGGCTTTGTCGGTGCTGGTTTTGTCATTGGTATTCGCATGGTGGGTGAATGGTTCCCCCATAAGTCAGTGGGTATTGCCGAGGGTATTTATGGCGGCTGGGGCAACTTTGGCTCTGCGGCTTCGGCAATGCTTCTGCCCACTCTGGCACTGCTCTATGGCGGTGAGGACGGCTGGCGCTACGCTATAGCGACCACCGGTGTTATCGCCGGTTTATACGGATTTTTTTACTACCGGGTGGCTCGCAATACGCCGAAGGGTTCAACTTATTTTAAACCGAAAAAATCCGGTGGACTGGAAGTCACCAGTCGTAAAGATCTGTATTTTTATCTGCTGATGAATATCCCGATGTATATAGCGCTCGGAGTGCTTTCATGGAAACTTTCACCCTCGGGTGTGGCGCTGTTAAGTACCAATGTTATGTACGGGATCTGGTTGGTATTGGCGGTGTTGTTTGTCTATCAGTGTCAGAAAATCTGGCATGTTAACTGTGAACATTTAACCCATGGTGTCCCAGAGCAGGACAAATACAAGTTTAAGCAGGTGGCGATTCTTAACTGGGCCTATTTTGTAACATTTGGCTCTGAGCTAGCGGTGGTCTCCATGCTGCCGCTATTTTTTCTTGAGACCTTTGATAGTTTGAGTCCGGTTAAGGCGGGATTTTTAGCCTCTGGGTTTGCGTTTATGAATCTTGTGGCTCGTCCCACAGGCGGTTGGTTCTCGGATCATTTTGGCCGACGTAAAACCATGCTTATTCTTATTGGTGGGCTAGGCTTAGGCTATGGGTTGTTATCGCAGATCGACAGTGGCTGGTGGATTCCCCTGGCGGTGATATCAACCATGATCTGCTCATTCTTTGTTCAGGCCGGTGAGGGCGCTGTATTTGCCATAGTGCCATTGATTAAACGCCGTATGACCGGGCAGATTGCCGGTATGACTGGAGCCTATGGCAATGTGGGTGCGGTGACTTACCTGACCATACTGAGCTTTGTCGACTACAGTACCTTTTTTATGTTGATTGGTGCTTCGGCCTTAATTGTTTTTGGTATCGCAATGATGCTCGAAGAGCCCAAGGGGCAGATCTCCGAGGTTCTGCCCGATGGCACTGTGCATATGATTGATGTTGGTTAGGTCATTAAACCTGTCTCTGGGAGGTTTTAGGGGTGGATCAAGCGTTGGACATTGCCTGCTTTTCTGAAGCGGGCATTAAACCGATTAACGAAGATGCGGTCGGCTTTACACAGCCGGCCGAGCCCTATGCCTTCGAAAATAAAGGTGTCAGCATTGTTGTTGCGGATGGGGTTTCAACTGCTGAGGCGGGCCGCGAAGCCAGCCATACCGCTGTTGAACGCTTTCTTGAGGAGTATTACCAGACGCCGGATGCCTGGTCGGTTTCCGGCAGTGGCGAGAAAATTCTATCGACTATAAACCTGCGCCTGTTTCGTCAAAGTCATAAATTTACCACCACCACCAAAGGCTATCTCTGCACCTTTAGTGCGGTGGTTATCAAGAGCCGCACTCTGCATTTTTTCCATGTCGGTGACAGCCGTATCTACCTGTTGCGAGATGGCGCTATCAAACAGTTAAGTACCGATCATGTGGCGATTATTGACGATAATCGCAGTTGCCTGTCTCGCGCTATAGGAATGGATAACAGTCTTAATCTCGATTACGGCCACAGTGATATCAGGGTCGGTGATCGACTGCTGTTAACCACTGATGGTGTCCATGACTTTGTCAATTCAGCTCAACTAGAGGCCTTATTAGGCTCAGATAACAGTGCCAGTCAGATAGCTGAAAATATTCAGGCAGCGGCGATGGCCGCTGACAGCAACGATAATTTAAGTGCCGCGGTGGTTATTGTCGAAAGCCTGCCCGAGAGTAATTTGGAAGATTACAGCGCCAAGCTAACGCGGCTGCCATTTCCGCCGGATCTGCAGGTGGGAATGAAACTCGATGGCTATAGGGTGATTCGCGAGCTTTTTGCCTCGAGTCGCAGTCAGCTGTATCTGGTTCGCGACGAGCTGAGTGAGGACGGAGAAGAGCATTATTACGCGATGAAAACCCCGTCGCGCAATATTGAGGAAGACCTGAGTGCCATTGACCGTTTTATTCAGGAGGAGTGGATAGGGCGGCGCATCCATTCACCCGAGGTGGTAAAGGTTATTCATCAACAGCGGGCGCGCACGGCGCTCTATTATTTAATGGAATATGTGGATGGCATCGGTCTCGATAAATGGATCGCTGGACATCAGCCACCCAGCCCGCGGCAGAGCATCGCTATAGTCAAACAGATTGCCGAGGGGCTCAAAGTTTTTCATAACAATGAGGCAATTCATCAGGATTTAAAGCCGGCCAATATTATGCTCTGTAACCAGAGTGTTTTAAGTGCTGATCCACGGGTGTTGATTGTCGATTTTGGTTCGGTCTATGTGGCCGGACTGGCCGAGTTGCAGCGCCCATTAGTCCATGAGGGCGCACTGGGCACGGCCAGTTACTCGGACCCACTGTATCTGTTGGGCCGCAATCCGGGTATTCAGGGGGATGTCTATGCACTGGCAACGATTACCTATGAGTTATTTACCGGTCATCTACCCTATGGTGAGGGGGTCGAAGAATGCCGCACAGCGATCGACTACGATCGTCTGCGCTATAGAAGTGCCAGTCAATTTAATCCGCAGATACCGATGTGGTTTGATGCGGCGCTGGAGAAGGGCGTGGCTTTCGATCTGCAGCAGCGCTATGTGAATATTGATACTTTTATAACCGATATTACTCAGCCTAATCCGGCATTTTTACAGGCTGATCCGGTGGTGGAAAAAAATGCCAGTAGCCTAACGTTGTGGAAGCTGTTGTCGGGGTTTTGGTTTGTTAGTTTTTTGTTGGTGATCTATCTGTTTAGCCGTTTTTAAATAACCTGTGAATAGCGGATTTTTGTCTCTTTTTTACTAGCTGTTTTAATATTATTAGGTTGCGGGTTAACCTCTCTGCCTAAATAGGCATCAAAGACCATACATATAGCGCGTATCAAGAGCTTTCCGGGTTCTAAAACCTGAATTTCCCGCCGATCTATTTTGATCAGTCCATCTTTCACCATTTGCTGTAGCTGCATAATTTCGGTCGCAAAGTAATCGGAAAAACCAACCCCATACTGTCCTTCAAGGGCACTAATGTCGAGCCGAAACTGACATATAAGCTGCATAATTACCTGCTTTCTAAGTAGGTCATCATCACTTAGGCATAGCCCGCGACTCAGGGGTAATTCCCCCTTATCAATAGCGCGATTGTAGTCAGCAATGGCCTTATGATTCTGCACCAGACTGTTACCCACTGAGCTGATCGCCGAAACCCCAAAGGCGAGTAGGTCGCAGTTACCATGGGTCGAGTAGCCCTGAAAGTTGCGCTGTAATAAACCCTGTTGCTGAGCTCGCACCAGACTGTCACTGGGTTTGGCAAAGTGATCCATGCCGATATAGCGATAACCGGCCTGACAGAGGGTCTCTATGGCGTAGTGGAGCATTTGCAATTTTCCCTCAGGGGCAGGCAGGGCGCTTTGATCAATCTGCAGCTGGGTCTTAAATAGGTGGGGCATATGGGCATAATTAAACAGCGATAGTCGATCTGGTGATAAAGCAATAATCTGCGCCAGAGTGGTTTTGATTGAGCTTAGAGTCTGCTTGGGCAGGCCGTAGATAATATCAATGCTGATTGAGTGAAATTGCTCGCGGCGCGCAGCAGTGATTAATTTTTCGACCTGTTCAATACTGTTAAAACGATTGACAGATTGCTGTACTTGCGGATCAAAATCCTGCACACCCATACTCAAGCGATTAAATCCCAGCTCACGCAGTACCGAGATGGTTTCAAGGTTCATACGTCCCGGGTGCACTTCAATGGAGTAGTCGCCACTGTCATCATAGAGAAGTTGGAAATGGTTGCTTATTTGCGCCATTAACTCGCGCTTTTGATTGTCGCTAAGAAAGGTTGGCGTGCCTCCTCCCCAGTGCAACTGCTCAACGATGCGCCGACCGCTTCCTGTCTCTTTGTAGATGCTATCGGCAATAGCGGATTGCATAGCCATCTCTTTATAAAGGCGCTGTAAATAGGTCCTAGCGTGATTTTTATTGGCGGTAATAATTTTATTGCAGGCGCAGTAGTAGCAGACGGTGTCGCAAAACGGAATATGGAAATACAGTGATAATGGCGTCTGGTTGCGGTTACTCTGCTGCAGTGCCTCGCGCAATTTTAGTTCGGTAAATGTATCACTTAGCTGTGGGGCGGTGGGGTAGGAGGTGTAGCGCGGGCCAACAATATTGTATCTGTGAATAAGCTGCGTGTTCCAATCGGGTGTGGTGGATAGAGTATCAGGCATTATTTTGATTAATCATCCATACCGCGGCTTCGACTCTTGAGCGCAATTCGAGTTTTTTTAGTATATGTTTTACATGAACCTTAACCGTGCCATCGGAAATGCCCAGTTCTCTGGCGATCAATTTATTACTCAGCCCCCTAGATATTTGCTTGAGAATATCGTGTTCACGACTGGTGAGTTTGGCGAGCATGCTGGTGCGATTATTATCGCCTTTGCGTATGGCGCCGGCGAGAATATGGGTGACTTTTTCACTGACAACCATTTTCCCAGCCGCCGCCTGCTTAATCTTTTTTAGGATATCTTCAGGGTCCATATCCTTGAGTAGATAACCATCGGCACCATAGGTGATGGCACAGACCACATCCTCGTCATTGTCGGATACAGTAAGGATAATAATCCGTGCGCTGACCTGCGCTTCGCGCAGGGCTTTAAGTGTCTCAAGGCCATCCATTCCCTGCATATTTAGGTCGAGCAAAATTAAATCCGGGTCGTGCTCTAGAGCCAGTGCCAGGGCGTCTTTACCACTGTCGGTTTCGGCGACTACCTCAAGGCTGTCTTCGAGATCGACAAGTTGCGCCAGGCCTTTGCGCAGCAGTGGGTGGTCGTCCACCAATAACAGTTTAGCCGCTTGGGTCAGTGTTTTTTTGGGCGCTGAATTATCACTAGTGGATACGGGAATGGAGCTGATTTGATCGGCCATAGGTTTTCCATTGAGGGTTTTAATGAAAGGCTGTTTATATTTTTAACTTTGAGTAATTCGCAGCAAAATCACAACCTGACAGAGGGCTATCGTTGACCTGAATCATGCTCCGGCAAGACCGGGTTTTTGACCTGCTAACCCTTTTTGGGTAGGGGGAAAATGATTGCGCTATAGCTGCAGTCTGCTGTCTAGGCGTGGTTTACCCCTATAGGAATAGCGGCAGCTGTAGATTCAGTTTTTCCGCTACTCCTTTGGATTATTGCGGACTGCTCTGTGGTGTTTGCATAGTAGGTTGGTAGGCATGGGGTGCAGGGCTTCTTGTGATGAGCTTCTTGTTAAGAGCTTACAAAGTGGCTTGCTGTAGAGATAATTTTTTCAGGAGATATTTTGAGGAGAAGCACAATGACAGAAATAAAAAAATTGGGCAGTGCGGATATTGAGCGCTGGGATCCAGAGGATAATCAGTTCTGGGAATCTGAGGGTAAAAAGATCGCCAGTCGCAATCTGTGGATTTCGATTCCCAGTCTGCTTTGTGGTTTTGCGGTCTGGTTGTACTGGGGTGTGATAACCGTGCAGATGTTAAATCTGGGTTTTCCATTTGCCAAATCTGACCTGTTTTCACTGATGGCTATTGCCGGTCTCACCGGTGCAACACTGCGAATTCCGAGTAGCTTTTTTATTCGTTTAGCCGGAGGTCGCAATACTATCTTCTTTACCACCGCGCTATTGATGGTGCCGGCTTTTGGTGCTGGTATCGCGCTGCAAAATCAGGATACACCCCTGTGGGTGTTCCAACTATTGGCGCTTTTATCTGGTCTGGGCGGCGGTAATTTCGCCTCTTCGATGTCCAATATCAGTTTCTTTTATCCGAAAAAACAGCAGGGTCTGGCGCTGGGTTTAAATGCCGGGCTGGGTAACTTTGGTGTTACCACTATGCAGATATTAGTCCCCTTAGCCATGACCTTTGGTTTGTTTGGCGCTATGGGTGGAGACTCTATGCTATTGCAAAATACCTCGGGAACACTGATTGGCAAGATACCTGCTGGAACTGAAACCTATATTCAGAATGCCGGTTTTGTCTGGCTGTTGGCGCTGGTGCCACTTGCGTTTTTCGGCTGGTTTGGACTCAATAACCTTCGCTCGGCGGATGTTTCACCGAAGATCCCCGGAGCTTTAGGCAGCTTTGGCACGATTACCTTTATGCTCCTGATCGGCTTTGTAACTGCGATTTTTGGCCTCTGGCTACTGTTGCCCGAGGCGGCTAATGGTTCCGGATTTGGCGTACCCAAGGAGCTGGTACTGTTACTGGTGGTTGCTTCAACGGTGTTTTTATTAAAATACATTCCTGGGCAGATCAAATCCAATCTCAGTCGTCAGTACGAAATCTTTAACAATAAACATACCTGGGTAATGAGTGTTATTTATACCATGACGTTCGGTTCTTTTATCGGTTTTGCCGCTTCTTTCCCACTGGCAATCAAGGTTATTTTTGGCTATCAGCATCTAGTGGTTGATGGTGTGTTAACCCATGATGCGGTCAATTCCAATGGTCCTAGCGCGCTAATGTATGCTTGGATGGGGCCGTTTATTGGGGCCTTGATTCGTCCACTGGGCGGTTGGGTATCGGATAAGATTGGTGGTGCTCTGGTAACACAGATCTGTTCGGTGGTAATGATCGTCTGTGCGCTGGGTGTCGCCTATTACATGAAGGCAGCCTATAGTTCTGAAACTCCGGAAGAGTTTTTTGTCCCATTCTTTATTCTCTTTCTGTTGCTGTTTGCGGCTACGGGCATTGGTAATGGTTCTACCTTTCGAACTATTGCGATGGTCTTCCCCAAAGAGCAGGCTGGTCCGGTATTGGGTTGGACCTCAGCGATTGCTGCTTACGGTGCATTTTATATCCCCAAGGTTCTCGGTGAGCAGATTAAGGCAGCAACACCGGAGGTTGCTCTATTTGGTTTTGCCAGTTTCTATGCCTTATGTGTATTTATTAACTGGTGGTTCTACCTGCGTAAGGATGGGCAGTTTTACAACCCGTAATTAGATGGTTTTCTTGATACGCCCTTTAGGCAGGGTCTATTTGCTAGGAGTAATGGGTTAGATCCCTCGTTGCTGGGCTCTGTCGGGATGACAGAGTTGGGGGGTTCTTTTGTGGCGACAGGTTGGGGGGTTCTGTTGGTTGACTTTGGGGTATTCTGGAGGAGATTCTTCGGCTTTGCTCAGGGTGACAGGGAAATTACCGCCAGTTTTTAGCCCAGGCATCCAATACCCGCTCGGCATACCAGTATTGACCATAGCTGCCATTGTACCTAGCCAGAGCATCAGCAAGGCGACCCTTTTCCTTATCGAGATAATATCTAAGAATGGTGCAGCCGTAACGCAGGTTGGTCTGGGTATCGATCAGATTATCATTTGGACGGCCAATCTCTTTTTTCCAGAATGGCATTATCTGCATCATACCCATGGCACCGGCACTGGAAACTGCGTAACTATCAAAGCGGCTCTCTACTTCAATAAGAGCCAGAACAATCTCTGGTTGCAGCTGGGCAAGGGAAGCTTCGGCATGAATCAGTTTAAGCAGGTTGAGGCGCTGTTGCGGATCTTTGATTATCTTTGCCAGTGGGCGATCTTTGGCGACCAGCCAGACTTCTGCATCGTAGGCATTGTCGAAACTCTGGGCGGCTGAGGCGGCGGTTTTTAGTGCTTGAACCAGTGAAGGCTCAGGGACGGCAACTGGCTCCGCTGAAGCAAAGTGCCCCAGCGCAGACAGTATCAGCATAAGTGCGCTGATCGGATAGTTATTTAGAGATGTTCTCGCTAATAAAGGCATCCAGCTTATCCATAGCTATATGTTGGTTTTCCGATTCGCGACGATTGCGATATTCGACAGTGCCGCCTTCAAGACCGCGATCACCGATCACGATGCGATGGGGGATGCCGATAAGCTCAACATCTGCCAGCATACCGCCAAGTCTCGCTTTCGCTTCATCCATAAATAGCACTTCATAGCCGGCGCTGCTGAGTTTTTCATAAAGCACTTCGCAGGTCTCTTTGACCAGCTCTGATTTGTGCATATTGATCGGTACTATGGCGACCTGGAAAGGGGCGATAGCCTCTGGCCAGATAATGCCGTTGTCATCGTGGTTCTGTTCGATAGCGGCGGCGACAATACGGCTTACACCTATACCATAGCAGCCCATAGACATATTGCGCTCTTTGCCATTTTCATCGAGTACGGTGGCTTTCATGGCTTCACTGTACTTGGTGCCAAGCTGGAAGATATGGCCCACTTCAATACCGCGTTTAATTTCCAATACGCCTTTGCCATCGGGGCTGGCATCGCCGGCCACCACATTGCGGATATCGGCAACTGTGTATTCGCCACAGTCGCGCTGCCAGTTAACGCCGGTCAGGTGGAAGCCGTCGCGGTTGGCGCCACAGGTAAAGTCGCTGAGTTGCGCGGCGCTGTGATCAATCACCATAGGCAGGTTTAAATTAACTGGGCCCAGTGAACCCGGTGAGCAATTTAGGGTGGCCTTGATTTGCTCTTCAGTGGCAAAGGTCACTTCGGTGGCCAGTCCCAGGGCATGCTGGGCTTTAACTTCATTGAGTTCGTGATCACCGCGTATCATCAAGCCGTAAAGTTTCTCTTCACCTTCTTCATCTGCGGCACTGACAATTAATGTTTTAAGACATTGCTCGGGGCTGCTGCTCACGAAGGCGCAGAGGTCGTCAATAGTTCGTACACCGGGGGTGGCAAGCTCAGCCATCTCAGCGCTACCTTCCGTTGCTTCGGAACCAGATGCAATCGCTTCTGCCTTTTCTATATTAGCTGCATAGTCGCTCTCTGAGGAGAAGACAATCGCATCTTCTCCAGAGTCTGCCAGTACATGAAACTCATGGGAGACACTTCCACCAATGCTGCCGGTATCGGCGAGTACTGCGCGGAAGACTAAACCGGTGCGTTCAAAGATTGCTGAGTAAGTCTGGTACATCAGGTTGTAGGTTTGCTGCAGGGATGCGCTGTCGATATGGAAAGAGTAAGCATCTTTCATACAGAATTCACGGGTGCGCATCACACCAAAACGAGGTCGGCGTTCATCGCGGAACTTGGTCTGGATCTGATAGAAGTTGGCTGGCAACTGTTTGTAGCTGCGAATTTCATTGCGAATAATATCGGTAATCACCTCTTCGTGAGTCGGCCCCAGGCAGAACTC
>Ga0206127_1003092_pt1 | contig 15729 bp, 13 predicted proteins | sample Helgoland_Spring_6_FD_148646 | JGI IMG/M metagenome (GOLD analysis project Ga0206127, IMG submission 148646) | Pelagic subsurface seawater microbial communities from Kabeltonne, Helgoland, North Sea - Helgoland_Spring_Bloom_20160419_1 | ecosystem: Environmental > Aquatic > Marine > Epipelagic ...
TATCATGAGGAGCTTGCGGCAGCACAAAAATCATGGTCATTTGAATACGACATCGTACAGAGCCAGACAGATCTTACCGCAGCGGTGTTGAAAATCAGGAATATTCGACGTGCAGCAAATTAAGCCAAAAATTTTCGCCATCGCCAATCAGAAAGGTGGGGTAGGGAAGACAACCACAACCTTGAATTTGGCAGCTGCAATCGCAGAAGCTGGCTTTAAGGTGCTGGTTATGGATCTTGATCCTCAGGGCAATGCCTCAACGGGACTTGGTTCCCACGCCGATGCGCGTGAATTTACAACTTACGATGTTTTAACAGCCACTCAGGTTGACCCTCGGTTTATACAAAAAACAGATATTGAAAATATCGATCTCGTCCCGTCCACAACCGATCTCAGCTCTGCTGACATTGAGCTAGCCAGCGCCAAAAACCGAAGCAAGATACTACGTAAAGTTTTGGGCAACTCAGACCTATCAAAGTATGACTATGTATTGTTAGACTGCCCACCATCGCTTAACGTTTTAACTGTGAATGCCCTGATTGCGGCCCACGCGCTTATTATTCCTTTGCAAAGTGAGTTTTTTGCTTTGGAAGGACTGTCGCAATTGCTGATGTCTGTGCGGGAGGTTCGGGATCTCGGCAACCCAGATCTCCGGATTGAGGGGGTGGTGCTTACAATGTATGATGCACGCAACCGCCTATCGTTGCAGGTTGAAGAAGATGCGCGGGAAAACCTAGGCGAACTGGTCTTTAAAACAGTCATTCCAAGAAACGTTCGAATAAGCGAGGCACCTTCCTTTGCAATGCCCGTCTTGAGTTATGATAGCCGATCCAAAGGTGCGGAGGCTTATCGCGCTCTGGCACAAGAAATTTTGGCACGAAGATGATAAAGAGTTAGGACACGCTATGGCCAACACACCCAAACGCCAAAGAGGTCTCGGTCGGGGGCTATCCGCCCTGATGGCAGATATTGAACAGACCGTTGGAGACAAAGGGGCCGTTAATTCTGAGCGGCGCAATGAAATGCTTGTTCCGGTCGAGACCATACATCCAAATCCGGACCAACCGCGTCGGCACTTTGATGCCGATGACCTCAATGACCTCGCAGGGTCCATTCGGTCTAAAGGCATAATACAGCCGCTGGTTGTGCGTGCGCATCCGGTGAAGGCTGGTGAATATGAAATTGTCGCGGGTGAACGGCGTTGGCGCGCCTCGCAAATTGCCCAGCTGCATGAATTGCCCGTTGTGGTGCGCGAATTTTCCGACTTGGATGTGCTTGAGATTGCAATCATTGAGAACATTCAGCGTGCAGATCTCAATCCGATTGAGGAGGCAATTGGATATCGCCAGCTCATGGATAAATTTGGCCATACGCAAGAGCAAATGGCCGAAGCGCTTGGCAAGTCGCGTCCACATATCGCAAATGTTCTAAGGCTTTTAGCGTTACCAGAGGATGTTCAGCGTTTTGTCATCAACGGCAGCCTTTCAAGTGGCCATGCTCGTGCATTGATCACAGCGCCCAACGCCTCTGATTTGGCGCGTGTTGTTATTGCGCGTGGGTTGTCTGTCCGGCAGACGGAAAAATTGGTTAAAGAACCAAAAGTCCTCAGCAAAGAGCGCGCACCAAAATCTGCCAAAGATGCAGACACGCGTGCGCTGGAGGGAGATCTTTCCGCAGCCCTTAACATGGCGGTTTCGATAGCGCATAACCCCGGACAAGAGGGCGGTTCGATTACTATTCGTTACAAAAATTTAGAGCAACTTGATGAGCTATGTCGCCAACTGGCTGGACTTTAATACATCAAAGCCTGGACCAACTGGTTCAATAGAGGGCGACCGGCTTCTGTGGCTCGAAGTTGGTCTCCTGAGAGATCCAGAAGGCGTAATTCAAGCAGGTGGTCTGGGATTTGCAGCGGTGCGTTTGCGATGTTTTCAACGCGCTTTCGCGAAATCCCATCGGATAACCGCAACCCCATCATTATTAATTCATTGGCATGATCTTGCAGGGTTAAATCTTCTTGATAGCTAGTTCCACCGTTTTGCACCGCCACCCGCTCCAACCAGGCCTTCGGCGCCAGGGCTGTTCTCGTAGCTTGACGCCTGCCGGCCAAGGTTAAACGCCCATGGGCCCCGGGTCCAATGCCAACATAATCGCCACCGCGCCAATAAATTATATTATGTTTTGATTCCAATAGCTTATTTGAATAGTTCGAAACCTCATAGGCGTGCAACCCAGCCTTGGCACAAATCTCATTGGTTGCATCGAACATGTCTGCGCTCAAGTCCTCAGTGGGCAATCCCCCTAACTTTCCTGCCTGCGCACGATAGCCAAAGGCCGTCCCTGGTTCAATTGTTAGTTGATACAAGGACAAATGCCCCGCGCTCAACTCAATGGCTTCGGTCAGCTCGTTTTGCCAAGCTTCAAGCGTTTGATCTTGCCGCGCATAGATCAAATCAAAACTCACACGTTCAAAATATGTCTTTGCCACAGCCAGCGCGGACCGCGCTTCCGACACTGAATGCAATCGACCAAGGCGCTTCAGGTCAGGGTCGTTCAGCGCCTGAATTCCCATAGAAATACGGTTTACGCCTGCCGCGCGAAAATCAGCGAAGCGAGATGCCTCAACAGAGGATGGATTGGCCTCCAGCGTAATTTCAATATCATTTGCGAACGCCCAATGGGAGCGCGCGCGATCAATCAATCTCTTAACCATTTTGGGCGGCATCAAGCTTGGGGTGCCCCCACCGAAAAAAATTGAGTTCAACAGGCGATCTTGGGTCAGCTCCCCGTGGCGATCCAACTCGCTTAACAGGGCCTTTTCCCATATATCGTTATCGACAGTGGCACTGACGTAGGAATTGAAGTCACAATAAGGACATTTCGCTTCACAAAACGGCCAATGGATATAAAGACCGAACCCGCCATGCCGCCAATCTTCCATCATGAAAGACAGCCAGACACCAATTTCTTGAAGGCATCTGCCCGATGGCTTAGCGGGTGCTTTTGTTCTGGAAGCATTTCGCCAAATGTCTGACCATACCCATCGGGTTGAAACATGGGATCAAAGCCGAACCCATGCACCCCGCGCATTGGCCAAACCACGTGTCCCGGCGCAATTCCAGTGAAAATCTCATCGTGACCATCTGGCCAGGCCAAACATAATGTACAATTAAACTGAGCACGCCGCGGGAAGGCCGCATTTGCCGCCTCCAGCTCTTCCCAAACCCGCGTCATTGCCGTGGTAAAATCGCGCCCATTGGGTGTTTCTGCCCAATCGGCCGTGTAAACCCCGGGCGCGCCATCCAGCCCATCAACACAAATACCGCTGTCGTCAGACAGAGCCGGCAGACCGGCTGCCTGCGCCGCAAAATGAGCTTTCAGGCGCGCATTTCCAGCGAAACTGGTTTCTGTCTCCTCAGGCTCTTCCAGACCCAGATCCCCGGCACTGACACATGCGATGCCAAAGGGCGCTAAAAGGGGCTGAATTTCGCGCAGCTTACCTTGGTTGTGACTGGCCAAAACAATTTTAGGTTCGGTAAGCCTGCGCATCAGCCAACGGCCGCCAATTGCGCCGCTACCAGTTGCGATACGCCTGCCTCAGCCAGATCCATCAATTGTCCCATTTGGTCGCGCGAGAAGGTTGCGCCCTCGGCAGACATCTGGATTTCAACCAATTTGCCCGATCCTAACATCACGAAATTGCCATCAACCCCGGCCTCACTGTCCTCTGGATAGTCGAGATCCAAAACCGCTTGGCCAGCATAAATTCCGCAGCTCACTGCGGCCACAGGATCCGCGAGCGGATCGCTTACAACATCTCCGGCTTTCATAAGTTTTTGTACAGCAAGCTTCAGCGCAACCCAACCGCCTGTAATTGCAGCGCAGCGCGTCCCCCCATCAGCTTGGATCACATCACAATCAATACTTATTTGCCGCTCTCCTAACGCCACCCGATCCACACCGGCACGCAAGCTCCGCCCGATGAGGCGCTGAATTTCTTGAGTGCGGCCAGACTGGCCGTTCTTGGCCTCACGGCGCATGCGCGTGTGGGTGGCACGGGGCAGCATTCCATATTCTGCCGTTACCCAACCCAGTCCTGAGTTCCGCAGAAACGGTGGTACGCGCTCTTCCAAACTGGCTGTGCACAGCACATGCGTGTCGCCAATCTTGATCAAACAAGATCCCTCGGCATGACGGGTGACGTTTGTTTCAATGACAATGTCACGCATTTGATTTAATTCTCGATTGGATGGTCGCATCTCTTGTCCTCTCACTGTTCATGCGCGAATATGCGAAGCGGACCCCAAATAGCAAGGCTTAGGTGAATGGATTCGTCTACAGAGTTATTTTCAGAAATGGATACCCGCAGCCGTGAAGTGTTTCAACGGGTTGTGGAAAGCTATCTGTCGTCAGGGGAACCGATGGGCAGCAACACGTTAACCCAGCAAATGACTCAGTCTGTAAGCGCCGCCACCATTCGCAATGTTATGAAAGACCTAGAGCTCCTGGGTCTACTCGACAGCCCTCATACATCTGCTGGCCGACAGCCCACAGAGCTTGGTCTGCGCATGTTTGTTGACGGCATTTTGGAAATTGGTGAGCCGGATGCGGCGGCCCAGCGCAAGATATCCGCAACCATGGATGAAAATGACAGCATCACGGGCATGCTCGATCGTATGTCCAGTGCGCTTTCCGGGCTGACCCGCGGCGCATCTTTGGTTTTGGCTCCGAAAAAGTCGTCGTCGATAAAACACATTGAGCTAGTATCATTGGCGACGGATCGTGCGCTGGTGGTGTTGGTATTTGCCAATGGAGAGGTTGAGAATCGGGTATTTCGCCCGCCTTTGGGTCAAACGCCAAGCCAAATGCGTGAAGCCGTCAACTTTTTAAACGTGATCGGTCAGGGCCGAACATTGCAAGAGTTGAAATCTAGCATTTCTACGGAGATAAAAAAATATCGCTCTGAATTGGATCTGTTGACAACTGGCTTGGTTGAGGCGGGCGTGGCCGTCATGCAAGATGCTGGCGGCGATAATGAGCGATTAATCGTCCGCGGCAGATCGAATCTCCTCGAGACCGCTGGCACAGCGGAGGATTTGGAACGGGTGCGCGTGCTCTTCGATGACCTCGAACGCAAGCGGGATATCGCGGAATTCCTGCAATTAACCGATGAAGGCGAGGGAGTTCGCATTTTTATTGGTGCTGAGAACAAACTATTTTCACTTTCGGGTTCCTCTTTGGTGGTTTCTCCCTATATGAACGCTGACCAAAAGGTGGTTGGCGCCATCGGCGTAATCGGACCCACGCGTCTGAATTACGGTCGGATTGTGCCAATTGTGAATTATACCGCTCAAATGGTCGGGCGGGTATTATCTGATCGAGGTTAGGTCCAGATGGCAAAAGAACATGAAGACGAGTTTCTCCAGGACGTAAGTCTTGCCGAAGAAGAAGAATATGGTGATGAAGAATACACCGAGGAGGAGCTAGAGCTTGATGCTCTACGCGCCGAGCGTGATGATCTCAAAGATCGCTGGATGCGGGCCCTTGCGGATGCAGAAAATGCTCGTAAACGCAGTGATCGTGATCGCAGAGAGGCTGAGAATTATGGCGGCTCAAAACTCGCCCGCGATCTCCTGCCAGTCTATGATAATCTCAAACGCGGCCTTGAGGCCGCGACTGATGAACAACGTGAAGTTTCCGCCGCGTTGATTGAGGGGGTGGAGCTTACCATGCGGGAAGTTGTCAATGTTTTTAAAAAACATGGCATCGAACCCATTTCGCCAGAAATTGGAGAGCGTTTTGATCCACAAAATCATGAGGCAATGTTTGAAGCGCCCGTTCCGGGAACAAAAGCAGGGGATATCATTCAAGTGATGACCGAAGGCTTTATGCTGCACGATCGCCTTTTGCGCCCTGCTCAAGTGGGTGTGTCTTCAACGCCAGGCTAAGGCCTTACAACGATCTTTGCGACAACGAAGGGCGGCTCATCGGCCGCCTTTTATGTTTTAAGTTTGGATTTCAGCTCATAAATGAGATCCAAGGCCTGTTTGGCGCTCAAGCTATCGGGCTGAATCGCATTAAATGCCTCTTCAAGCTTTGATTGAGCGGTTGGAGCGGGCGCTGACGTCGCCACGGCGGAAAAAAGGGGCAAATCGTCGATGAGGGCTTTTTGCTTGCTATGCCCTTCGCGCTCGCCCCGCTCTAAAGCTTCAAGGACCACCTTTGCGCGCTCTAAAACGGACTGTGGCAGACCGGCCAATTTAGCCACTTGCACCCCATAGGATCGATCCGCAGCGCCTTTCTTTACCTCATGTAAGAAAACTACATCTCCCTGATACTCTCGAACGGTAACGGTTGCATTGTCTACATGGTCCAGTTTGGCCGTCAGCTGGGTCAGCTCATGATAATGCGTGGCAAATAAGGCGCGGCACTGATTGACGTCGTGCAAATGCTCCAGCGTTGCCCAGGCGATAGACAGCCCATCATAGGTTGAAGTACCACGGCCAATTTCATCCAAAATCACCAAGGCGCGGTCATCTGCCTGGTTCAAAATGGCCGCGGTTTCCACCATTTCCACCATAAAGGTTGACTGCCCGCGGGCCAAATCATCGGCCGCCCCAACACGGCTAAAAATCTGTGAAACAATGCCAATTTCAGCCCGGGCAGCCGGCACAAAGGAGCCGGCCTGTGCCAAAAGAGCAATCAAGGCATTTTGGCGCAAGAATGTTGATTTACCGGCCATGTTCGGTCCGGTGAGCAACCAAATCATGTCTTCCGTGCTGGTTAAATGGCAATCATTGGCAACAAACACCGTTTCCGCCTGCGCTTTGATGGCAGCCTCGACCACCGGGTGGCGGCCCTGCTCAATGACAAAGTCGCGGCCGTCATTCAAAACGGGTCGGACCCAACCCTCGGCCATGGCCAATTCCGAAAAAGCAGCCGCGACGTCAATTTCTGCAATCGCTACCGCCAAAGCTTGCAGCAGGGCGGCGTGATCTAAGACCTGTGTGCAGAGACCGGCAAAAATTTCTAACTCTAACCCTATCGCCCGGCCAGCGGCATTTAGGATTTTGGTTTCCATATCGCCCAGCTCGACCGTCGTAAAGCGAACAGCGTTGGCAGTGGTTTGTCGGTGAATAAACGTGTCATTCAAAGGCGTCGCCATCATGCGCTGGGCATGGGTCGCGGTGGTTTCAATGAAATACCCCAGCACATTGTTATGCTTTATTTTCAGAGATGGAATTCCGGATTGATTGGCGTAATCGGCTTGCATCCTCGCAATGACCGACCGCGCTTCATCCCGAAGGGCAGTTATCTCATCTAGCTCCGACGAATAGCCGGCGGCGACAAATCCACCATCCCGCGCCAGAAGGGGCGCATCGGAGACTAAGGCGAGATCCAATTCATCGGACAGGGCCTCAAATCCCTTCAGATCATCTGCAGCATTGTGCAGGAGTGGCGGTAATTCGTGTTGAGCTAAAAGCGCATGCACCTGCGCAGCCTGGATGATGCCATTCCCAAGTGCCAGTAAGTCTCTTGGACCACTGCGTTCCAGAGCCACACGCCCCAAGGCGCGTTCAACATCGGGCAATTGCTTCAAAGCTGAACGCACCGCACCGCGCAATCCGCTTTGACCACAGAAAAACGCCACAGCGGAAGCGCGCTCCTCGATCGTTGCGAGGCGTTGAGATGGTGTTGTGATGCGGCGAAACAGAAGCCGCGCCCCTGCAGCGGTCACAGATCGATCAACAACGGACAATAAGGAGCCAGACCTTTCCCCTGACAGCGTTTGGGTCAGCTCAAGGTTCTTGCGCGTCGCCGCATCAATCGCGACAAAATCATCTCGGGCTTCACATACAGGCCGGCGCAGAAGTGGCAGCTGGCCTTTCTGAGTGGCGGAAAGATATTCAATCAGCCCAGAAATTGCTGCGATATCTGCACGACCAAATTCTCCAAGATCGCTAAGGTCTCCAACACCATAGGCCTTGCAAATTTTGTCTGCGCCGGTAGCGCTATCAAAAACGTCTTGTGGCAACTCGGTCGCTGCTGCGCCCGACTCTTGGATAATTTCTAAAAATTCATTGGAGGCTCCCTCAGCCACGAGCACTTCAGCCGCGGCAAGCCGGGCAAGCTCTGGTCCCAATCGCACGGGCGGGCAGGGGCTATACCGCAGATCTCCGGTCGAAATATCCACCCAGGACAGGCAACTTTGGTTGCGCACCTGCACAAAACTGGCCAGAAAATTACTTTCCCGTGGGTGAAGCAGCGTATCTTCGGTTAAGGTGCCCGGGGTGACCAAACGAACCACGCCCCGTTTCACAACGGATTTTGTGCCGCGTTTCCTTGCCTCTTGCGGGTTTTCCAGCTGTTCACAGACCGCAACACGAAATCCTTTTCGAATAAGGTTGAGCAAATAACCTTCTGCTGCATGCACCGGCACGCCGCACATTGGGATATCCGCGCCCTGATGTTTGCCGCGTTTCGTTAGTGTAATATCGAGCGCTTTTGCGGCAGCGACGGCGTCGTCGAAAAACAGCTCGTAAAAATCTCCCATGCGATAGAACAATAGGGCGGAGGGGTAACCCTCCTTTATCTCAAGAAACTGTGCCATCATCGGCGTGACTGACTGGTCGGGCTTGCTCACAGGTTGATCTCCATTTATGGCAAGTATTAGGCAAAACCTGCGACGAAAGAAAGCGATCATCGGGATGGTTTTTGAATTGGTTTGACCTCAGGTTGGCGGCGGTTCATTCTGGCGCGAAGGTGGCGCAGGTTTGATGCGCAGCTCACACAAGTACAAGCGGTGCAGTTGCTCCGTATTGGGGGCGGCCAAAAATTGAATTGCACCAACGAAGTGGATAGTTTAACATTAAACTACTTTTGAACGGAGTGCTGTAATGCCCAATAACAAAGTCACAGACGCTGATGCGCTGGCCTACCACTTAGAACCAACGCCCGGTAAATTTGAGATTACCGCCTCTGTGCCAATGACAACACAGCGCGATCTTTCCTTGGCCTATTCGCCGGGTGTTGCTGTACCGTGTTTGGCCATCGCAGATAAACCTGAACTGGCCTATGACTATACCAATAAGGGCAACCTTGTGGCGGTGATTTCGAATGGGACGGCCGTCTTGGGTCTCGGCAATCTAGGAGCTTTGGGCTCAAAGCCCGTTATGGAAGGTAAGGCGGTTTTATTTAAGCGCTTTGCAGATGTGAACTCCATCGATATCGAGCTGGACACCGAAAACCCAGAAGAATTTATCAATGCAGTGAAGCTTATGGGCCCAACCTTTGGAGGCATTAACCTCGAGGACATCAAGGCACCCGATTGTTTCATCATCGAGCAAGCCTTGAAAGAGGTTATGGATATACCGGTTTTTCATGATGACCAACATGGAACAGCTGTGATCTGCGCGGCAGGTCTTATCAATGCGCTGCATTTATCTGGTAAAAAAATCCAGGATGTGAAGATCGTTTTGAATGGCGCTGGAGCGGCAGGGATCGCTTGTATTGAACTTTTGAAATCCATGGGTGCCAAACATAATAATTGTATCGTGTGCGATACCAAAGGCGTGATTTATCAGGGGCGTACTGAGGGTATGAACCAATGGAAATCTGCCCATGCAATTTCAACAGAGTTGCGCAGTTTGGATGACGCAATGGTGGGCGCAGATGTGTTCTTGGGTGTTTCCGTTAAGGGAGCAGTTACGCCGGCAATGGTGGAAAGCATGGCCCCGGATCCAGTGATTTTTGCCATGGCCAATCCTGATCCTGAAATTACTCCTGAAGAGGCACATGCCGTGCGTCCAGATGCGATTGTGGCAACAGGGCGGTCTGACTATCCCAATCAGGTCAATAATGTTCTGGGCTTCCCCTATTTGTTCCGCGGCGCGCTGGATATTCACGCTCGAGCGATCAATGATGAGATGAAGATAGCCTGCGCGCGCGCGCTCGCGGATTTAGCCCGTGAAGAAGTGCCCGATGAGGTGGCTTTGGCCTATGGAACGAAGCTGAGCTTTGGCCGCGATTATATCATCCCAACGCCCTTTGATCCGCGTTTGATCTACCGCATTCCGCCCGCGGTTGCGCGCGCCGGAATGGACACTGGTGCGGCCCGCCGGCCGATTGTGGATATGGATGGCTATGAGCTGTCTTTGAAAACCCGCATGGACCCCACAGCGAGTATTTTGCGTGGGATCAATGCGCGCGCACGTTCGGCGCAGGCTCGGATTATCTTTGCCGAAGGGGATGACGAGCGGGTCTTGCGCGCTGCTGTATTGTATCAACGCCAAGGATTTGGAAAATCTATTGTCGTAGGTCGGGAAAGTGACGTGCATCAAAGGCTGGAGGCCGCCGGACTTGGTGATGCCGCCGGTGAGCTGGAAGTGGTGAATGCTGCGAACACAGAACATTTGGAAGATTACAAAAATTATCTCTATCAACGATTGCAACGCAAAGGTTTTGATAAAACCGACGTGCATCGTCTTGCGGCTCGGGATCGTCACGTTTTTGGATCTTTGATGCTTGCGCATGGGCATGGTGACGGTCTGGTCACAGGGGTGACGCGCAAATCGGCCCATGTCTTGGAATTGATCAGCCATGTTTATGACGTAGGCCCGCACGATGGCGCGGTTGGGGTAACCGCGATTTTGTCCAAAGGTAAAATCACTTTGATTGCTGATACATTGGTGCATGAATGGCCTGATGAAAATGACCTTGCCGACATCGCCGAACGCGGTGCGAGCGTGGCGCGCGCCTTGGGCTTAGAGCCGCGGGTGGCTTTTGTGAGCTTTTCAACCTTCGGCTATCCGGTTTCAGAGCGTGCTGAAAAGATGCGCATAGCTCCGGATGTCTTGTTGAAACGTGGGGTTGATTTTGAATTTGAGGGCGAGATGGCGGTGGATGTCGCGCTCAACGTCAATGAGATGAAGAAATATCCCTTTAGCCGCCTCACTGGCCCGGCGAATGTCTTAGTGGTTCCAGCGCGGCATTCGGCTTCGATCTCTGTGAAATTGATGCAGGAAATGGGTGGCGCGACAGTGATTGGACCTATTTTGACGGGCATCGATAAGCCAATTCAAATTTGCTCGACCGTGTCCTCTGTGAATGACATTCTCAACATGGCGGCGATCGCTGCCTGCAATATCAGGTGACGATCTACAATTTTGGCTCTATCAACGCCGATTATTTTTACCAGGTGCCCCATAACCCGGCCTCTGGGGAAACCCTTGCGGCGACCGGTTTAGATCACGGCTTAGGTGGCAAGGGGGCCAATCAATCTGTCGCGATGGTTCAAGCGGGTGCGGATGTTGTGCATTTGGGAGCAGTGGGCCGCGATGGGGAGTGGCTGCTTGAGCGGCTTGTGTCTTTGGGTGTGGCAACTGATGCAATTTCCCGCCTGTCCTGCACCTCTGGTCATGCAATTATCACCGTGGCCACAGATGGTGAAAATGCCATTACGCTGTACTCAGGAGCCAATACGGCGATGAGCGAGACGCAGCTCATCCAATGGCTGGCTCCGATCCGTGAGGATGATTGGCTGGTTATGCAAAATGAAACCGCCCATCAGGTTCATGCGGCCCGCATGGCAAGTGCTCAAGGCGCGTGCGTGGTGTATTCAGCCGCCCCTTTCGAGGCGCAGGCAGCGGCAGAGGTTTTGCCCTTTGTGAATATTTTATGTGCCAATGAACATGAGGTAGAAGCTTTGCAGCAGGCTCAGCGCATGTCCAGTTTAGCCAGCCTTGGGCTTGATGGTATGCTTATCACCTATGGTTCAAAAGGAGCGGCCTATCATGATTTTTCTGCAGATCAGGTATTTAAGGTTGCGGGAATTCCTGTCACCCCCGTCGATACCACCGGGGCGGGCGATACGTTCTGCGGATATTTCATAGCGAGATTGTCACTCGAAGAAGACCCTCAAACCGCCCTAACCTGCGCGAACCGCGCCGCTGCGCTTAAGGTGACACGACCCGGCACGGCGGAGGCTATTCCAAGTTTGCAAGAGGTGATGGAATTGGCCAGCTGAGCAATGGGATTGAAGCTCTTACTGCGTTTCATCCCTTCCCGCGAGTTTTCTCTCTTGGCTCGAAATGTCTCTCAGCCTAGGCTTGATATATGACAGATCATGTAACAACCCACCAAGCAGCGGACGATGCCCGCAATGAAGATATTTTGATTTACCTCAATGGTCAGTTGCTGCCCAAGGAGCGGGCGGTGGTCAGTGTCTATGACAGCGGCTTCATGCTTGGAGATGGGGTTTGGGAAGGGTTGCGCCTTTATAATGGCACATGGGCCTTTTTGGACGAACACCTGAACCGCTTGTTTGAGGCGGCGAAGGCTGTGGATATTGATATTGGTATGGACCGCAACGCGGTGGTGCAGGCCCTGCGCGACACGCAAGCGGCCAACGGGATGCAGAGCGATGCGCACGCTCGGCTTATGGTCACTCGGGGGATAAAGATCCGTCCATTCCAGCATCCAGACCTGTCACAATCTGGCCCGACATTCACAATCATCATGGAGCACTCAAAGCCCAGCCTACCCCGCGGTATTCGTCTTGCGACCGTCCCGCATATGCGCGGTCTGCCCATGACACAGGATCCAAAATTAAATTCGCATTCCAAACTCAACTGCATTTTGGCTTGTATTGCGGCACAAAAGGCGGGAGCAGATGAGGCTTTGATGTTGGATGTGCATGGGTTTGTAAACACCACCAATGCTTGCAACTTTTTTATTGTGCGTGAAGGCGCTGTTTGGACGAGCACAGGAGACTATTGCATGAATGGCATCACCCGGCAAAAGGTCATTGATCTGTGCCGCGCCCATGACATCCCCGTGTTTGAGCGCAATTTCAGCCTGGTTGACACCTATGGCGCGCAGGAGGCTTTCCTGACCGGAACCTTTGGCGCGCAAACCCCTGTGATCGAGATCGATGGCCGCCCCATTGGGGATGGCGACATGGGGCCAGTCACTCGCCGTATTCGTGGACTGTATCAAGACCTCATCGCTCAGGTTTGCGCATGAAGATCGCTATGTGGTCTGGTCCACGCAACCTATCAACAGCTATGATGTATGCCTTTGGCAATCGGGCAGATACGCAGGTTGTCGATGAGCCATTTTATGGCGCCTATCTGCATCATTCAAATGCGGATCATCCGATGCGGGAGGACATAATTGCAAGCATGGCCTGTGATCCTGCACGGGTGAGTGCTGCGCTGGCAGGTCCGGTGCCTGATGGCGCGGCGATTTGGTATCAAAAACATATGACCCATCATATGCTGAAACATTTTTCGATGGATCTACTGGCTAACCTGAGCAATGTTTTTCTTATTCGCGATCCCGCGCGGGTGATTGCCAGCTATGCGCGCAAGCGCGCGCATGTAACGCTTTATGATCTTGGGTTTGTACAACAAAAGAAAATTTTTGAACATTGCCTAGCGCTGGGTCAGGAGCCGATTGTGATCGATAGTGACGATGTTTTGGCCAATCCAAAACCTGCACTTATGGAGCTCTGCGCCCGGCTGGAAGTTGCCTTTGATCCTGCAATGCTGCATTGGGCGGCTGGGCCGCGGCCGCAAGATGGAATTTGGGCGACCCATTGGTATGATGTGGTGCACCGCTCTACCGGATTTGGACCCGCGCCGGGACCCGTACCAAAAATTGATGCTGATTATGAGGCGCTATGGCACCAAGCGCAGGCGATATATAAGCAGCTGCAAGCTGCCAAATAATCGCCCGCGCTGGTAGTTTAGCGGATCCGGTTTTTACGCGCAGCCAAAAGTTTGAGGCGCAGGGCATTGAGCTGGATAAAGCCAGCGGCATCTTTTTGATCGTAGGCGCCCGCATCATCTTCAAACGTCACATGCGCTTCAGAATATAGGCTGTAATCTGACCAACGGCCCACAGTGCGGGCCGAGCCTTTATAGAGCTTCAAGCGCACCGTTCCTGTGACATGCTCTTGAGACGTGTCAATTAAAGCCTGAAGCATTTCGCGCTCTGGGCTGAACCAAAAGCCATTGTAAATCAGCTCCGCATATTTTGGCATCAATTCATCTTTTAGATGTGCCGCGCCGCGATCCAAGGTGATGGACTCAATGGCGCGATGTGCCTCTAGCAGCAATGTGCCGCCAGGGGTTTCATAAATACCACGGGATTTCATGCCCACAAAGCGCCCTTCCACCAAATCAAGCCGGCCAATACCATGTTGACCGCCAAGCCGGTTTAATTCCGTCAAAATTGAAGCAGGCGACATATCAACGCCATTGATGGAGACCGCATCTCCCGCTTGAAAGCCAATTTCAACATATTCTGGTGTGTCTGGTGCATCCTCTGCATTAACTGTGCGCTGATAGACGTAATCGGGCGCCTCAACGGCTGGGTCTTCCAAGACTTTACCTTCTGAAGACGTATGCAGCAGGTTGGCATCAACACTAAACGGCGCCTCGCCACGCTTGTCTTTGGCGATTGGGATCTGATTTTTTTCGGCGAAATCGATCAACTTGGTACGGCTTGAAAGATCCCATTCACGCCAAGGGGCGATGACTTTGATATCTGGGTTCAGCGCATAAGCGGCCAATTCAAACCGGACTTGGTCATTGCCCTTGCCCGTCGCACCGTGGGCGACTGCATCTGCCCCTTCAATCTGTGCAATTTCAACCAGTCGTTTGGAAATCAGTGGGCGCGCGATAGAGGTGCCCAGCAAGTACAGACCTTCATAAAGCGCATTGGCCCGGAACATGGGGAAGACAAAATCGCGCACAAACTCTTCACGCACATCTTCGATATAGATTGAGGAGGCGCCCATAAGTTCCGCCTTGGCGCGCGCGGGCTCGAGCTCTTCTCCTTGACCTAAATCTGCCGTGAAAGTGACCACTTCGCAGCCATATTCGGTTTGCAACCATTTGAGGATAATCGAGGTGTCTAATCCGCCCGAATAGGCCAGGACAACTTTTTTAGGGGCTGACATGCGTTTTCCAATCCAAATGTGGCACAGTGTGGTCGGCGCGGAGGTATATGGTTTTTGTTTGCGCGGCAAGTTGGTGAGGCGCAATTTTGTAAAGCCCGTGGCATAATCCCCCGATGGCTTGACTGCTTGCGCAATTTCACAGTTTGAGCCACTAATCTCGCATGACAGATTTTAGCATCCAAGCCGCTGAGGCCACCAAACGCATGCGCCAGTTGTTTCCCGCAACGCCTCTGCAGCGCAACGATCATCTTTCGACTGTGTATGATGCGGATATTTGGTTGAAGCGTGAAGATCTATCTCCGGTGCGTTCTTATAAATTGCGCGGTGCATTTAATGCCATGGGCAAACGGGCAGATAAAGATGTATTCGTCTGTGCCAGCGCTGGCAATCATGCGCAAGGTGTCGCCTATGTGTGTCGGCATTTGCAGAAAAAAGGCGTGATTTTTATGCCTGTCACCACACCAGAACAGAAAATCCGCAAAACTCGACTGTTTGGGGGGAACTGGGTGGAGGTGCAATTGGTGGGGGATTATTTTGATGACACGCTCCGCGCAAGCCAAGCTTATTGTCAGGATGTTGGGGGGCATTTTCTATCGCCTTTTGATGATCTGGATGTCATTGAGGGTCAGGCGACTGTTACCTATGAGATGCTCGAACAGTTGGACGGTCCCCCAGATGTTTTTGTAGTGCCAGTCGGCGGCGGCGGCCTGTCTTCTTCTGCGCGGCGTTTGCTGTCAGAGCGCGCGCCTGAGACGGAAATTTTT
>Ga0206127_1003096_pt1 | contig 15724 bp, 18 predicted proteins | sample Helgoland_Spring_6_FD_148646 | JGI IMG/M metagenome (GOLD analysis project Ga0206127, IMG submission 148646) | Pelagic subsurface seawater microbial communities from Kabeltonne, Helgoland, North Sea - Helgoland_Spring_Bloom_20160419_1 | ecosystem: Environmental > Aquatic > Marine > Epipelagic ...
CTACAAGTTAAATGGAAAGGTCGTAAAAACATACGATGCTGACCCATTTACAGGCCAATCTGAAGTTAAACACTTCAAGCTATGGAACCCAATGGACGATTACCTTGGGCTTTCTCCGCTCATGGCTGCGTCCATTGATGTGGACCAGCACAATCTCATAGCAAAGCATAACATAGCTCTATTGGTTAATGGAGCGCGTCCCACAGGCGCGGTTATTTTCAAACCAAAAGACACGTCTGGCAATGCAATGACGCTTTCTGAAATGCAGCGCAAACAGGTTCAAGATGACCTTAATCGCCGTATGAGTGGCACTTCTAACAGTGGAAAACCAATGTTATTGGAGGGCGATTTCGATTGGAAAGAAATGGGAATGTCTCCGCGTGACATGGATTTCTTGCAGCAAAAGCACATGGCAGCAAAAGACATAGCGCTTTGCTTCGGTATTCCTTCTCAGCTTATTGGAATTCCAGACAGCCAAACTTATGCAAACGTCCAAGAGGCTCGTTTGGCGTTATATGAAGAGACTATTATTCCGCTGGCAATGCGGGTCTGTAGTGATTTGAATGAGTGGCTGGCACCATCATTCGGTGATGATATTCGCATCGAATATGACATTGAAAGCATCCCGGCTATGACAGAGCGCCGCCGCCGCATTTATGAGAATGTTACATCTGCGGTTCGTGAGGGCATTATTAGTCGCAATGAAGCCCGTGATAGGTTGGGTCTAGGGCCGATCCAAGGCGGTGATGAAGTATTTATCGCAGCAAACCTTTTCCCGCTAGGCGGCCCAGAGGTAGCCCACTCAGAGGGTGATAAAGCCGCAAGTGATGGTGCGGATGCCTATGGCGAATTTAAGCTGGACAAATATCCAGACGGTGCAGATGTACCGGACAGCCTTCCAGATGCTTACCGGATGGGCACTGGTGAAAAACGCTGTGGAAATTGTGACCATTATGACCAAGGATATTGCTCACTTTTTGATGCTGATGTTCGCGCTCAATATGTTTGTGCAAAATGGGAAGCTGAAATTGAAACGTCGAGCAAAGCTGAGAGTGATGTAGACACAGTTCCGACTGAGGCGATGGCGATAAATGGTAAACGCGCACTTTTTATGCGCAAGGAATTTGGTCGGGGGATGACCCGTGTAGGAGTTGCCCGTGCCAATCAGCTTATCAATCGCGAGCGCCTTTCCCCTGATACAGTTCGCCGAATGAAGAGCTTTTTTGCACGTCACGAAGTGGATAAGCAGGCTGAAGGGTTTAATCGCGGAGAGGCTGGATACCCTAGTGCAGGAAAGATCGCATGGCTTGGTTGGGGCGGTGATGAAGGCCAATCATGGGCCAAACGAAAAGTAGATCAGTTAGACAAAGAGCGTGATAAATCAGAAGAGCTTGAAACTTATTTCAGTGATTGGTGGGATGAAAAATTCCTTCCAGCGGAAGAGAAAGCCCCAAAGATCAGTGAAACTGTAAAAAAGGCTCTCGCTGAGAAAGTCAAAGATCACAATGAAAAGCATGGTGATAAAAAGGGCAAGCGAGTTACTCAACGGATGCTCGAAGCTGTGTTTGCCCGTGGTGTTGGCGCGTATAATACAAACCCGCAGAGTGTTCGCCCCAATGTTACTGGTCCTGACCAATGGGCCTATGCCCGTGTTAATGGCTTTCTTAGCGCAGTTCGCACGGGGCGCTTTAAGCGTGGAAAGTTTGACACAGACTTGCTTCCTGAAGATCACCCATTGAGTAGTAAAAATTGAAACAAGGCGGGGGTTATTCCCCCGCTTCTTCTTTAGGCTCCAAGTTTATTTCTCAATTGCGCTTACTAATTCGAGACCTTCCAAAATCCACGCGTCAAGCGACATATGGTTGAGTTTATGAACTGGAACGCTGTGCTGCACCCACTCAGCCCATTCAGGGCGATCCTCGCCGTCCAAATGTGGATGCGTGTCATAGGTAAAGAGGAAATAGTTGCCCGCGTCAGTTAAAACCTTTTCGAGGCTGAGGTGTTTGCAGCGGATTTTTTTCAAGATTTGCTTAGTGGTGACGCGGCGTTTCGGTGCGGCCACTCCGATGCTGAATATCTCAGGGGCAAAGTTGTAAATTGTGTTATCCATGTTGGTTCTCCCAGTTTGAGTGGGGGAGCCGAAGCTCCCCGGTTGATTAGTATAATACTGATTTATCGGTGCGGTTAATCACGCGAAATGTGCGGTATGAGCAATCATTTTCAAAATGCTCTTCATCACAAGCGTTAATCGCATCACTGACTTCACCAAATAGAGCAAGTGAATTCCAAATTGTGGTTGGGTCAATCCCTTTGGAAATCATATGATCTTTGTGTGATTGCGGAAGATCATCTTGGTATTGAAGTTCGTAGTTAAGTTCGATTTGCATTTGAAATTCTCCAATTTCGGTTTCGTTAGTATAAGACTATCAAGGTGAGTTAGTTTGTAAACAATTAATTTACACTTTATTAAAACTTTTATAAGTAGGGAAATGTGATATATTCACGACATGACAGCTTATAATTTCAAACAGGCTGGCGGCTCAAGATACAGCGCCAGAAAGGAAGTCATCGAGCAGATGCGAGTTAGGCAAGCGTTTGAGCGCAAGCTGACCCTAAATCTAATTACGCAATTTTCACAGATAGGCGATATTGCAAGGCGTGAATATTTGGAAAGAGGCTCTATTGATCTCACAGGGACTTTGATCCAAGGAAAAATCCTTTCAGTTCTTGAGCCCCACTATCGTGCGGTTATTGATGAATTCGGTCTCAGGCTTCTACGCAACTTGAAACAAGAGAGCCAATTTGAAACTCTCATTCGGGATTACATAAAGATATTTGGTCTTGAGGCTGTCAGTAGGATTTCAAGAACAACAAGAGCGCGTTTGATCTCAGTCCTTTTAGAGAATGAGGCGGAAGGTCTTGGGGTTCGCGCCGTAGCTGATGCAATTTATCAATCTACTCGAGGGCAGTATTCAAAAAATCGGTCAGCAACGATTGCTAGAACTGAGACGCATAATGCTGCTAGTTACGCCAACCATGAAGTGGCAAAGACCATGGGTATCCCTGAGCTTCAAAAGCAATGGGTTTCGGTTTCTGATGATCGAACTCGCGGTGGACATTCTGCAATGAATGGTACAATAATACCCATGAATGAGGATTTTCAGGTTCCAAGCGATTTTGGGCCTGTTTCAATGGCCAGACCGGGCGACAGTAGGGGTGGGGCTGCAAACACCATCAATTGCCGCTGTGTTTTGCTGTATGTGTCGCCAGAAGACGACATAATCGACGAGTAACTTGCTCAAAAAACAGAAATGAGTTATCTTTGGGTCAATGTAACTGATCTTGAGGTCTTACCCAATTTGAGGGCGGTAAAATGAGTAATGAACAAATTGATGTAGAAGAGTACATTGCCGATCAAGAAGCTAAGTCAGAAAAAATTGACATTGCTTTTGAATATAAGGCTGAAACGTCTGAAGATGACGATGGTACATTCTCTGGCTACGGCTCTATTTTTGGGAATAAAGACCTTGGCGGCGATGTAATTGAGGCTGGAGCTTTTGCCAAGTCAATTGGGCGCAAGGGCGCAAAGGCTGTAAAGCTACTGTATCAACACAAATCAGACGAACCAATCGGCGTATTCGATGAAATCATTGAGGATGATCGCGGTTTGAAAGTTAAAGGCCGCCTTGCAATGGGGACGCAGCGAGGCCGTGAAGTTTATGAATTAATGAAAATGGGCGCACTGGATGGCTTATCAATCGGCTATCGTGTTGATCCAAAGCAGGTTGATTACGATGAAAAGGGCAAAACTCGCCGTTTGAAATCAGTTGATCTTATGGAGATTTCTGCTGTCACATTCCCAATGAACCCACGCGCACGGGTTCAAGCGGTCAAAGGCACAGAACGCTCGGTTCGGGAATGGGAGCAATTCCTTCGGGATGAAGGGAACCTATCTCGCACTGAAGCAAAGGCAGCGGCATCTGCCGTTACCAAGGCACTGGAACAGCGGGATGCTGTGAAAGAGGAAACGCCTAAAGTCCTTGAGGCTCTTGCAAGCCTTACCAACATCCTAAAATCTTAACGGAAGGATTTTCCAAATGGAAAACGAAGTAAAAACAGCCGTTGAAGCGATGGCAGGTGCCTTTGAAGAATTCAAAAAGGTAAATGACACTCGCTTGGCTGAAATCGAAGCCAAAGGCACAGCCGATCCAATGACTGAGCAAAAACTTGCAAAGATCGAAGCTGATCTGGACAAGTTCGAGAACATCAACCAAGCCATCACCCAACAGCAAAAACACGCTGAGGGTTTTGAAGCAAAGTTGAATGACATCGAAACAATGCTCAAGCGTCCAGCCAATGCAATGGAAGCTAAAGAAGTCGATTTGTCTTTGAAGGCATGGGACAGCTTCATGCGCAAAGGTCAGGACAACATGGCTCCAGAAGAGGTGAAAGCCTTGACTGTTGGCACTGCTGCCACTGCTGGTAACTTGGCTCCTGCTGAGTACGTCAATGAGCTTATCAAGGTGATTTCTGAAATCTCCCCAGTTCGCTCTGTTGCCCGTGTTCGTCAGACATCCAACAAAGAAATTGAAGTTCCAAGCAAAACAGCGACATTCGCTGCCGCATGGACTGCTGAAGGCGGTACTCGCACAGAGACCACTGGCTACACAACTTCTTTGAACACCATCCCAACCCATGAGCTTTATGCTTTGGTTGATATTTCTGGTGCATTGCTCGAAGACAGCGTGTTTGATCTGGAAGCTGAAATGAACACTGAATTTGCAGAGCAATTTGCAAAAGCCGAAGGCGCAGCGTTCTTGACAGGTAATGGCACAAACAAACCAACAGGTATCTTGGACGGCACAACAGTCGCTTCAACAACTGCTGCTGCTGCTGCTGCAATCGCAACAGATGACCTGATGGACTTGGTACACGGCCTTCAGTCTGAGTATGCCCGTAACGCAGCATTTATGCTGAACCGGACAACTCTTGGTGAAATCCGCAAGCTGAAAGATACTGCTGGTCAGTACATCTTCCAGACTGGTTTCTCCGGTCAATCTGGCCTCCCAAATACCATTTTGGGCCACGCCTATGTTGAAGCTGTAGACATGGCTGACATCGCTGCCGCTGCTAAACCAGTGGTATTCGGTGACTATCGCCGTGGTTACATGATCGTTGATCGTGTGGCACTCTCAGTTCTGCGTGACCCCTATTCACAAGCATCCACAGGCAACGTGCGTTACATCGCTCGCCGCCGCGTAGGTGGTGAAGTGGTATTGGCTGAAGCCATGCGCGCACTGAAAATGGCTGCTGCCTAAGCAACCAAGGGGAGGGCTTAACGGCCTTCCCCATTCCTTTCTTGGAGATTTGATATGAAGATTATGATGGTTAAAAGCGCCGCTGGGATCAACCGGGAGGATGGTGCATCCACCAAACGCTTTATGGCTGGTGAAGAATATACAGCAACAGAGGCTTGGGAGAAGAAAGTCCTTCAGGGTTTTGTTAAATCGGGACTTGCGAACGAAATTGGTGGAAATGCTGCTGTTCCTGAGACCAAGGCAAAGAAAGCTGCTCCCAAAAAGAGCGCCAAAAAGTCTTAATAAATTAAAACGGAGATAGGCTAATGAGTGGTTTGAAGATTGTTACCGGGCCAGCCGTAACGCCTGTCAGCCGGACAGAGGCGCGTAATCACTTGCGCCTTGATGACGATGTGGATGACAGCTTGGTTCGCGCCTATATCCAAGCCGCAACTGATTGGGCCGAAAACTACACAGGACGCTTCCTTGTTAGCCGCACTTGCCAGATGATGTTGGATGGTGCGCGTGAGCTTGAAAGCCCCCTATGGGAAGGTATGAGAACAGGCCCGTCCAACGTAGCTTATTTAGATCACATTGAGCTTGCAGCGGCCCCGGTAATTTCTGTGGAAAGCATCAAGTATTATTCTGACGATGATACCCAATACACTTGGGCTGCATCAAATTACTTTGTAGATACATTTTCAGAGCCAGCGAAAGTTGTCCTTCGGGATGGTGGGACTTATCCAACCGATCTTAGGGCCGCAAACGGTTTAGAGATTAATTTCACAGCCGGATACGGAAGCAATCCAAGCGCAGTCCCAGAGGCTATTAAAGTTGCTATCCTGCAATATATTGCTTTTCTTTACGAACACCGGGGAGACAATGAAGCTGGGATGCAATCTCCGCCTGTATTGAGGGCTTTATTGGACCCATACAGAGTTTTGCGCTTCAATACTTCAGCCTATAACAAGATGCTTAAAACAGGGTCGATTTAATGGGTATCGGGGCAATGAGGTTTAGAATTCAACTTCAATCCAAGGCTGAAACAAGTGATGGCGGCGGCGGCGCAACTATCGCATGGACTAAAATTGCAGATATGTATGCAGACATAAAGCCTCAGAGCGCCAAGGAGAGCGCATTTGGGCAGGACAATCAGCTCAGACAAGTTATACGGCACAAAATAACAACACGTTATCGCAGGGGCGTTATAGCGGCTGACAGAATAATTTATAATTACATTGAAGACGGGGTGTCTGGCACTCGCACATTCAATATTCGGGGCGTTTTGAACATAGACAATCGCTCAAAGTATATTGAATTTGATTGCGAGGAGGGCGTCCCGACATGACCATTAGAGCCGCAACCAAAAGAATAAACAAATCACGGATTGTGATGTCCAAATATGAGAAGCAAGTTGAAAGCATCATAGAACGTGGTGCCAATATGGTTAGGAATACAGCGGTCAAATCTATCCAACAGCACGGATCATCTGGAAGGACATATGGGAAGCACACTGCGTCAGCCCCCGGCAAGCCTCCAAATAGTGACACTGGGTATTTGGCCAGCAATATTTTTATTCAAAAAGATGTTGATGATAAGGGTGCAAGTGTAGAAAGCCGCGCTGACTATTCAGCTCCTTTGGAGTTTGGCACTAGAAATATGAGGGCGCGTCCTTTCCTTCAGCCAGCCCTTGAGGAAAACAGAAAAAAAATAATTGCGATGTATGCAAAATTAAAAGCTAGAGGTGTCTGATGTCATTGCACTCATGGGAACTTCAAAAGGCTATATTTTCCACACTTGATGGCAATGTTACTGGGGTAAGCGCTGCCGCAGTAAGTATTTTTGATGACCCTCCACAGAATTCAACATATCCATATGTGTTGATTGGAGAGGAAACTACAGCGAACAGCGGCACCAAAACAAAGGATGCTATTGAGCACACAATAACAATCCATGTGTGGTCGCAATATCGCGGGAAACGTGAGATCAAAGAAATTATGGAGAGTGTATATGAAAACCTCCACAATACTGATATAACTGTATCAGGTGCATCGCTAGTGAACTGCCGACAAGAGTTCAGCACAACACTAGCAGAAAATGATGGCATAACACGGCACGGGGTAATGAGGTTCCGCGCCGTTGTGTTTGATAACTAAGGAGTGATAACATGGCGGCTCAAAAAGGCTCTGCCCTGCTTTTAAAAATTGGTGCGGCTGCGGATGGCGCTGCATCTGCGGATACTTACACAACAGTCGGTGGCTTGCGTTCAACATCAATCACGATGAACCAAGAGACTGTAGATATTACCAACAAGGACAGCGCAAATGCGCGTGAGCTGTTAGCTGATGGAGGCGTTGAAAGCGTTTCCGTTTCTGGTTCTGGCGTATTTACTGATGCGGCTTCTGAAGCAACACTGCGCACGGCATTTGGTGGCGCTGATATTCCAAACTTTGAGGTAATTATTCCTGATTTCGGTACATATCAGGGCAAGTTCCACATCGCCTCTTTGGAATATGGCGGCGAATATAATGGTGAAGTAACCTACTCTGTAACTCTTGAGAGTTCTGGATCGGTTGCATTTACCTCTGCATAAGGAATTTATGAATGGCTTGGATTAATGCGACTGTCGAATTTGATGGTGTTTCGTATTTAAGCCATCGTAGGGGCGTCATTTTTGTGGTGCCTTGTTCCTCTGGCCTTGAGGTTGGTGACAGCTTCAAGGCCGATGGCTCTCAATTTGAGGTGCTTAAAGCTGTTGATTTACATGGTCGCGGCGAAGTTTTTGTAATGGATGTAAAGGAAGTCAAGAATGACAAACCCAAAGCGCGGCGAAATACAAATAAAGCTGGGAAGCTACAAATGGAAAGCCAGAGTGACGATGGACGGTCTGGCGAGGATTGAAACAGCCTGTGGCTGCGGCATCCTTAAAGTTTTGCAGAAGCTATCAGAGGGCGATCTAACTACATCTGAGATGTGCTCTGTATTGCTCCCAATCATTCGCGCTGGCGGCAATGATATTCAAGTGAAAGATGTTCAAAAGGCAGTCTGGTCAGGTGGCTTGGCTGAGGCAATGAAGGTTGTCGGTGAAGTTCTTGCAACCGCTTTGAGTGGTGGGCAAGATGAGGGAAACGTGGAGACGGCGGGGGAGTAGCGGCAGAAGAATTCCCTTGGGACGATTATATGCAAATCGCTCTGGGGAAAATGCAAATCAGGCCCAAAGACTTTTGGGACATGAGCTTGCAGGAATTCAATGCAGCACTCAACGGATTTGCAGAGTTCCATTCTGGGGGCAAGCCGCCGCCTCTTGGCAGGGATGAACTTGAGAAGCTAATGGAGTTAAACCCAGACTAATGGCTACAACAGTTGACACCCTCTTAGTCCGTATCGAAGCGGATATGTCCGATCTCAAGCGAAGCCTTAAAAAGGTTGAGCAAGACGTTGATAAATCAAGTCGCGGGATAGGAAATTCTTTCAAGAAAATTGGCGCTGCTATGAAAGGTGCTGTTGCGGCTATTGTAGTTCAACAGGCTTTCAAGGCTGGTGCGGCTCTTGTGAAATTGGGTTCTGACGTTGAAGAAATGCAGGGCAAATCCAAAGTCGTTTTTGGAAAGTTTAGAGATAATGTTGTTCAAGAACTTGAAGCATTTGGGGACGCTGTTGGGCGTTCTACTCATGAGCTTGAGGGCATGGCGTCATCTATTCAAGACACTTTTGTTCCAATGGGGTTTGCCCGTGGTGAAGCTGCAAATCTATCTGTGGAGCTTACCAAGCTGGCTGTTGATGTTGCATCATTCAATAACGCTTCTGACACAGAGACAATGGCTGCATTTCAGAGCGCTTTGGTTGGCAACCATGAGACAGTTCGCCGTTTCGGTGTAATTATTACTGAGGCAACACTAAGCCAAGAATTGATGCGGATGGGCATTGAGAAAGGTACTAAGGCGGCAACTGAAGCTCAAAAAGTTCAAGCCCGTTTGAACCTTATTACACGAGGAACAACTGACGCTCACGGAGATGCTGCGCGAACATCTGGGAGCTTTGCCAACCAGTCACGGGCTTTAATGGCTGAGTTGAGCGAATTGGGTGTAATTCTTTCTGAAATATTGCTTCCATTCGTTACCAAAGTAACATCTGAGCTTTTGAAGGCCGCAAGAGGGGCAAAAACTTTTCTTGAAGCGATTGGACTGCTTAGTAAGTACACCAAAGATGTCGGGGGTATGGATGCGCAGATACAGGATTTGACTGCGAGCATTGAGACCCTAGAAAAACAAGGTAAAGAGCAAACTTGGATAGACTACTTTATGTCCTTTGGGAAAGATATTCAGCTTACCATAGACTTGCAAAAAAATCTTTTGAATACATTAGTCGCGGATCGTCAAGCTGCATTGGACGAAATGGCCTTGCAAAATAGGGAAATGGCATTTGCAACAGATACCGCGCCACCCCCCAGCGGTTCTTCTGGTTCAACAAGCGAAGATGATCCTGAACTTAAAAAACAGAACGCTGCTTTTAAAGAGCTGAAAGATGGTTACAGAATTCAAATGGATTTGGAAAAAAAGCTGCGTTTTGCTAGAAAACACCGGGGGGATGATGAGATACTTCATGCGCTTGCAAGTATTGAGCTGCAAAAGCTAACAGAAAAATTTGGTCTTGTTAACGAGCAACTTCTGGAAAGGCAGGCTCTTGAAATTGCTGCTAACACATTGGCGGAAGAGAACAGAGCTAAAGCTGTGCAAGAGGCTGCTGATGCAAAGGCGAAAGCTGACGAAATTGAACAGGCATTTAATGCTTCTGTTGAAAAAGGTATTGGCTTTGTAAGGCAGAACATTGATTTAGCTTATCAATACGAGCAAATTCAAGCTGATCTTAACAAGGCAAAACAAGCTGGCAAGATTACCGAAGAGGAATATGCTAAGGCTTTGGCGATTACCAAGCAACAAATCCTTGAGCTAGACCCGCTTTATAAACAGCTCACAGACCGTGCTAATCAAGCCTTTGATACAATGGCTGACAGCCTTACTGACATGGTTATGAGTGGGAAGTTCGATCTGAAATCATTGGGCGATCTATTTAAGCAAACTGTCAGAGAAATGATAGCTGATGCCCTAAAAGCTCAAATTATCAAACCGATTTTGGGAAGCATATTTGGTGCAATTGGCGGCTCTATTGGCGGCACTTTTGGAAGTTTTATTAGCGGAATAGGTACTTCGGCTGATGGAGGCAACCTTAACTCAGGTGTCCCTCAAATCGTAGGCGAAAGAGGCCCGGAACTTATAGTTCCAAAATCAGCCTCAACCATTATGAATAATCACAACACTAAGAACGCATTGGGCGGCGGCGGCGCTACAGTGGTCAATCAGACCATTAATGTAGATACAGGGGTGGCTCAAACAGTTCGTGCAGAAATGATGTCTTTGCTCCCGCGCTTCAAACAAGATACAATGGCCGCAGTTGTCGATGCCAAACGGCGCGGCGGCTCTTACGGTTCAGCATTTGGGTGATACATGGCTCTAATTACAATGCCCTCCAGTCCTGCGTTTCAAAAGTCCGAATGGGGCATTAGAAGAGCCGTGGCTGTTTCAGAAAGCCCTTTCACAGGGAAGCAACAAACATACAAATATGCTAAGGCGTGTTGGTATGCGACCCTTAGCTTGCCTCCAATGAAGCGTGAACAGGCTGCTGAATGGCAATCTTTTTTTATGATGTTAGAGGGACGCGCAAACACTTTTTTGCTTGGCGATCCTGATGCGAAGTCAGTTACGGGTGGCAACGATCCATCCTCAGTTTCCGTAGCGTCTGGAGCTGCTATAGATGCAACTTCGGTAAATTTGACCATTGGGTCAGGTAAGAAAATAAACAAAGGAAGCTATATCCAGTTTGGGACAGGCGCAGACAGCCGTTTGCATATGGTTGTTGATAATAATACGGGCAATGGGTCTGTAACTATACAACCCCCACTGAAATCGGCTGTCACGACTTCTACTGCGGTTAATATAACCAATGCCAAAGGGGTTTTCCGAATGGACAGTAACGATCTTACATGGTCGGCAAATGAGTTATCTGTTTATGGCATAACATTTTCCTGCATGGAGGTCGTATGAGCCGATCTATTAATGCTAGTCTTCTGAGCGCACTTACCGCTGATAGTGTAGAGCCTTATCTGGCGATAGACTTGGATTTTGACACTGAGGCGCTGTATGTATGGACAGGATACGGCGACAAATTAATTGGAGCTAATACCTATTTGGGTGCGGGTCAGTTGCTTTCTGTTGGTGGTTTGCAGGAGGTTTCCGATCTCGCGGCAAAGTCTGTGACGCTTACTCTTTCGGGAATGGATGAAACAATCCTGAACATGGCACTAACTGAAAATTACCAGCGGCGTTCATGCACAATTCGTTTGGGAGAAATGAGTAGACCGGAAACTGTAATTTTGTTTGAGGGTTTTATGAACACCATGTCTATATCAGATGATGGTGGTCAAAGCGTTATTTCCCTCACAGTAGAGAGCAAGTTAATAAGTTTGGAAAAATCCAGCAATCGTCGCTACACCCATGACAATCATCAATCCCGATATAGTGGCGACACATTTTTTGCTTATGTAGCAGATATACAGGACAAAGAAATAATATGGGGCCGAGAGAACGATTAAACGATTACCTGAATAGCGTTCGGGATATTCCGTTTCAATGGGGCAAGTTTGACTGCCTGATCTTTACCAATAACGCATTTAAAGCGATGCACGGAGAGGGTTGGGCAGATGATTGGCTTAATCGTTACATGGAGGGGAGCCGAGTGCTGCGACGATCTGAGTTGCGCAAGGAATACAAGCAAAATCAATTCATTCCTGCTATAGATAAAAAGCTGAAGAGGATTGATTATGTGCCTCCATTGGGAGCATTGTTGGCATCTGATCGTGAAATAAGATTTAGTGTGGGTTATGTTCTGGGCGTTTCCGTTGGAAGCAAAGCGTGTTATCTTGGGAAAGATGGTTTGATTTGGAAGCCGTTTGAAACTGTTAGCTATGCATGGGTTGCAAGATGAAATCAAATTATCCTTTCAATGTAATGGCAAGGCACAATAGCTGGGATCGAGTTCCTCGCGGCCCTATGGCAGTTGCTATTGGTTCGGCTCTTGGGTTTTCAACTACTACTCTGTTCGGCAGCGCTGCGATCAGCTTATTTGGCGGCGCTGTTGTTTTAAGTACAGCCTCAGTAATTGGTACTCTTGTTCTTTGGGCGGTTACTAGCTGGGCGTCAAAAGCACTTTCCCCCAAATTCGACACAGGATCGCTGGACAGCCGGGGGTTGCTGGTAAACGCGCGAGAGGCTGCGGGTCCACAGCATTTTGTTTATGGAGAGGTTCGTAAGGGCGGGACAGTTTCATTTTATGAAACAACAGGAACAGATAATAAATTTTTGCATCAAATAATTGTTCTTGCAGGACACGAAATAAACTCAATAGAGCAAATATTCATAAATGATGAAATAATAACCGTTGATAGCGATGGCTTTGTTACCGGGGACAGGTGGGATAGCAAAATTCGCATTTATTATCATCTTGGCGATCAAACATCTGTGACAGATGATTTTTCAAATGTAAGTGGTAAAAATCTAAACAATACGCTTATAACTGACAGCGAATTGACTGGCGATGATGCGCTGGACATCAATTTTGTCGGCAAGGGTATGGCTTATCTTTATGTTAGGCATGAATATGACCGCGAAGTGTTTTCCAATGGTATCCCCACGATTACAGCGCAGATTAAAGGAAAAAAGATATTTGACCCCCGTAATGCTGCTCATGTTTCTGATACACCCTCTACTTGGGAATACAGTTCCAACGCCGCGCTCTGTATTCGTGATTTCATTTCATCTGAATATGGCCTTGGTGATGACAAGATTGATGACACCAGCTTTGCCGCTGCGGCAAATGAATGTGATGAGGACGTTGCGACAGAAAGTGAAATAATAACAGAAAAGAGATACACCATTAATGGCGTTGTGAGCGCCAATCGGCCCATTGGCGGTGTGTTGGAGGATATGGTTCCTTCATGTGCGGGTACATTGTTTTATGGTGCAGGGAAATGGATGTTGAAAGCGGGTGCATATACATCTCCCGTAAAGACATTTACAGACGATGATTTTAGAAGCGGCATTGATCTTGATACAAAAGTTTCATTCCGAGATACTTTTAATGCTGTTCAAGGAACATATCCATCCAAGGATAACAACTATATCACATCCGATTATCCAAAAATCAGTGATGCTACTTATCTGTCTCAGGACAATAACGAGGAAAGCGTTCTTGATCTCCCCTTAAACTATACGACCAGCACATATACAGCCCAAAGATTAGCCAAGCTGACGCTTTTGCGGGGCCGTCAACAAATGACTTTCTCAGCCGATTTTGGCACTGAGGCTATGGAGGTTGAGGTTGGGGATATTGTGCAAATTACGCATGATAGATACACTTTCAGCTCCAAGCAATTTGAAGTCATATCATGGCAGATGGCAGTCAATGAACAATCTGGTCTAGTGGTAAGGATGACGCTTCGGGAGACCAGTCAATCTGCATTTGCATGGAATACCTCAGATGCCACAGCGGCAACGGTCAGGGCGACTATCGTTCCCAGCGTTACTGATACGGCTACAATTGGACAAGTTACTGCAACTAACACGGGATTTGTTGACGGTGATGGCACATTTGTCAGTCGTGTCACATTAAACTGGCCTGATGTTGTTGGCGGAAATTTCTCCCATTATGAAGTAGACCATAAGCTCTCTTCAGATAGCCAATACAAAACAATAATCACTCCTAATAGCTTGGTTAATTTGAGCGATTATAAGAAAGATGATGTAGTTAATTATCGCTTGCGCACAGTCAACACTCTTGGGGCCACAAGTGATTACACAACGGTCGGTGCCATTACTGTTGTCGGGGACACAACAGCCCCCGCTGTAGCGACAAGCATTAGTGCTTCTGGTGGGTTTAGATCAATTTCAATTGAATGGACAAATCCTTCGGACGTAGATTTCAGCCATGTCGAAATTTATCGCAGCACTTCAAGCGCAAGCTCTAGCTCAACAAAAATCGCAGAAACGGCTTCTGATTATTATATAGATGCGCCATTGGCCGGAAATACTACATTTTATTACTGGGTAAAGTCTCTTGATTTATCTGGCAATATTTCGGGCTTTTCTGCGTCTGCAAGCGCGACAACCTCCCTGATTGAAGGCTCAGATATTCCCGCCGATACAATTACTGAAACCATGATTTCAGATGATAGCATATCGACTGCAAAAATTAAGGCTAATGCTATCAGCGCGAATGAACTGGCTGCGGATAGCGTAACATCTGGGAAAATAGAGGCCGGAGCCATTACAGCAGCGAAGATCGCGGCTGACGCTATAAGTGCGGATAAGATAAGCGTAAACGATCTTAGCGCTGTTTCTGCTGATATGGGGGCCATTACTGGTGGTACACTTACACTTGGAAATATTGTCGTAAATAGCACCAATATGGAACCAACGTCCGGGTCCGGGGTCAGGCTCGAAAATGATGGGGACGTAGCATTTGGAGGTCAGGGCCAGTATGTAGCTTTTACCGCATCTTCAGGTAAAATATTAGTAGCTGGTGAACTCGTAAATCTTACTCAAGATGCTCTAGCAGGAAGAGATAGCGCAACCTATAGCGTAGTTACATCAACCGCAAATCTTACAAACAACTTGGCTGGGGCGGGTTTTTATTCATTTGTTATGGTCGGCGGCGGCGGGTCTTCAGCCAGAATGGATACAGATGAATATGGTAGTGGTTGCGGTGGCGGATCATCTGGGATTGCAAGATTTTCCTTTAAATGGGATGGGTCTACATCTTTATCATTTACTAGGGGTTCGGGTGGCAATACCAATGGAAACATTGGAAACTCAGGCACGGCATCCAGCTTCAGTGTTGGAAATACTACACTGGCCACAACTAATGGAGGCGGCGGCGCAAATAACAATGTAGGGGGCTCTGGGGGTACAGCTACACTATCAAATAATGTTGTAACTTTATTATTTAGCTACACTTCAGATGGAAAATCGGGATCAAGTGCTGCTGAAGGCGGTGGTGCTGGGATAGACTTTCTTGATCCTACTAATGAAGCCCCAAATGCGACTGCGTTCATAAACAACACCTCCCGATCTGGCGGGGGAATGGGAACCAACCAATTAAACGGCTACTCAGGCCTTAACTCAGATGATACCACTCCAACAGATAACAATGCGGTGAATTTTAATTTCATGGGGCTTCAGGTTACTAATACTTATAGAGGCGGCAATATCGCTCGAAGAAACTCAGACAGTGGCTTAACGGCTCAAGGTGGTTCAGGTGGACCGTTTTGCGGCGGCGGGGCCGCCAGCGCCAATCAAAATTCCCATGCAGTCGGT
>Ga0206127_1003097_pt1 | contig 15722 bp, 15 predicted proteins | sample Helgoland_Spring_6_FD_148646 | JGI IMG/M metagenome (GOLD analysis project Ga0206127, IMG submission 148646) | Pelagic subsurface seawater microbial communities from Kabeltonne, Helgoland, North Sea - Helgoland_Spring_Bloom_20160419_1 | ecosystem: Environmental > Aquatic > Marine > Epipelagic ...
TTTTCATCAATAAGTAACTATCACCACTCTAAGCGAGTAGTTCTGCAGTTAAAGAGTTATTTTTCTTAACATACTAGGTTTCGAAGAGTCGCCAACATAAGGAGACCGTTGATGGCAGCCCCGCAGTAACGACTAGCAGTAGGGAGCGTACCTTCGTTCGATATATTATCGCGACAGAGCAATGGCTGAACCGATAAAGGCATTGTTAATGCGAATCGAGTCCGCAATCGGCGTCGTTTCTCAACAGCTTGTCTGCTGATCGATATGATTTGCCTGCCGTACTGGACTGTAAACGCCTACGACTAGCCGGCTGAACAGGTTTTGATGGTGTACACATCTATCGGTGCATCCAGGCGTCTAACGTACCAACAGCGCCGGAGTATGGAGTGCCCGTCGGAGGGTTAGCTATTGGTATCTTCATGACAGCATTAAGGGCCGTTATCTACCCTCGTGGGGGTGTAGCCTGCGATTACACTGCAGCGCGAGCGGGCAGGTGGTGTGCTTATTTAGACGGTGGCGCAGCTTGCTCTAGTTTGTGCAGAGTTTGATCTTACGGAGCAATAATTTTGTCCACAAAATCTGTGGATAAGTTTGTGGGTAATATGTTTAATACCAGCGCTAGAGCAACCATGGCAGACCCTTTGTTAGATTGGTTAAAAAACAACCAATTGAATAAAAGTCTATATATATCAGTGGGTTGGGGCTCATACTTAAAGTGATTGACGTGCTTGTTGTTCCGGTTGGTAATTATTTGATCAAAAATACCAGCATGTGAATAAGTTTTTTGCAGTGCAGCATCTCCCAATGCACAAAGCTTGCGCGATAACTGATCATTTTGATGCAATTTTATTCGACCGTAGTAAATCTAATCACCCTGGTATATACAGCCGCTGGTGCAGGTTTCCCGAATTTCTACTTTACTTAGAATCGGTAAATCAGCCTTGAGTCTATTCCATATCCAGCGTGCTAAATTTTCGCTGGTCGGGTTTTCGAGTCCTTCAATATCGTTGAGGTAGTAATGGTCTAGTTGTTGATAGATGGGTGCGAAGTGGGCCTTGAGCTCTGAAAAATCGATAATCCAACCGGTGCGGGGGTCAACATCGCCACTGACATAAATGCGTGCCATAAATGAATGGCCATGCAGTCGGCCACATTTGTGACCATCCGGAACGTTAGGCAGTAAATGAGCGGCTTCGAAGGTAAATTCTTTGTATATTTCCATGGGAATGAGTGAGCAGCCTGTTGATATTTAAAAAAGCCGTATGATAGTCATCCAGCCCCCTCCTGTATAGATGTGTTCCGCAGTTAGCGGTTACAGGTAGCAGGTTAGGTGAAATAGAAAGAGGCGTGAATGCATCCATATCGTGATCAGTTAATGTGGCCATAATGCTGTGATTTTGAGAATTTTAGTATATAAAACAATCAGCTAGTGATGTTTCAAAATATTTATCCATTTTTCTAAAACAAGGGTTTGACATGGAATCGGTTTACTGTAGAATGCGGCCACGTTCAAGTCAGGGGGTGATTAGCTCAGCTGGGAGAGCATCGCCCTTACAAGGCGAGGGTCGGCGGTTCGATCCCGTCATCACCCACCAATTTGAACGTTAGAGTATTGCGGACCGGTAGTTCAGCTGGTTAGAATGCCGGCCTGTCACGCCGGAGGTCGCGGGTTCGAGTCCCGTCCGGTCCGCCATTTTTCTCTTCTAAAATCAACAACTTACGTTTTTAAGATGTTTCTTGGCCGGTATTTGGCCGGTGACTGATTTTGGTACCTTCAAATCTGCTGTTGTCTTTATTCTTCGTAAAATCGTCTATCTACCTGGCGTATTTTCGGAAAAACATTTCTACGCTATGCCCTAATTGCTTTGCCGCATCTGCTGGATCTACACCGCTTGATAGCAATTCAGACGCCCTAGTATGCCGACAGGTGTAGGGGATGCGATAGGGTATCCGCGCTTTTTTGTGGGCTTTCAGTCAAGCATCATTAAAAATATCAGTATCTAAACAGCAGCGGCCAAAAGAATTGGTAAAAATGTATTCGCCGGTGAACCTTGTTGTGTGAGTGTTCAATATAGAGCGCGCCCACTGGGGAACATAAACGCGACGGCGGACGCTGGTTTTTGTGCTCGGCTCAAACCTTCTTCTCGTTATTTGCTTGCTAATATCTAGCTCTTCGCCGTCGTAATCTGTCCATTGCAGACCAAGCGCCTCGCCGGGACGAAGCCCACAGCCAAACAATAGAGCAAAATAGGCGACAACTTGTGCGTCATTTTTTTTGGAAAGGTACTCTATAAGCGTCGATCGGTCGTCCGCCTCAGAAGCTATGCGGCATTGCCGTACTTCCTGCGAGAGGGTAGAGTGGCCACGAACAGGGCGTTTGTTTTGCCTATACTCAACTGCGGTGAGGGTTCGTAATTTACTGTCTAGTTGTCAGCAATTGTGTCAGGAGTGTGTCACGGGAGAAACAAAAAAGGCCTACAATTGCTTGGAGGCCTTTGAATGATGGTGCCCGGTCGCAGCATATACTGTTTGATATAAGCTATTGAATATAAAAGAATAGAGTGGCCTCTAATCACAATTCTCCATATATATTTTCTGTGATTTAGTCGGTTTTGGTGCTTATAACGGACGTCCTCAGTATATTGAATTCATAGATGCCTAATGGCAGTTCCTGACCCACTTCGGGCCGTATACTCATCAAGGCATACCTCTCCCATAACGGTCACTTATCAGTAGACACGCCGAAAAATAAAGGTTGCTCAGCGCTTTAGTTGGTCTTTTCTGGTGAGTGAGTTCTGCTAAGCTGGAGAAAATCAAGTAACGCAAGGACGCGTTCCATGAATCACACATGGCCGGACAAGATGTCTGGCGGCGAAGTGTTTGCCTATGTCCGCCACAAGCCAGAGCAAACACTACTTTACCAACTCATCGAGCGCCATTGGCCCGATTTTCAGTTGCACTTGAGCGAAGCGGGAAGCTTTTTGCCTCGCCATGTTACGCGAGAGTTTGATGAGTATCTTGAATGTGGGCGATTGGAACACGGTTTTCTTCGTGTCCGTTGTGAAGATTGCCACCACGAGCATTTGGTGGCGTTCAGTTGCAAGCGCCGAGGTTTTTGCCCTAGTTGCGGGGCAAGGCGCATGGCGGAAACCGCTGCATTGTTGGTGGATGACGTCTTACCCCACAAACCCATTCGTCAATGGGTGCTCAGCTTTCCCTATCCTTTACGATTTTTACTGGCAAGCAACCCGCAGGTTGTCACTAAAGTGCTGGGTATTGTAAACCGGGTAATCGCAACACACCTGACCAAAAAAACCGGTTTCAAAAAGGCGACAGCACACACGGGTGCCGTCACACTAATACAGCGATTTGGATCAGCGCTCAATCTCAACCTGCACTTCCACGTTCTTTTTATTGACGGTGTTTACCAGCAAAAAAACAATGGCAAGCTGCGGTTTCACCGCGTTAACGCCCCGACTGCTAATGAGTTAAATACACTGGTCGCGACGATTAGCCAGCGCGTTGCCCTCCATCTAGAGCGTCAGGGGCTATTAACACGAGATGACGAAAGTAGTTATTTAACGCTGGATTTGCAGGACGACGATGCAATGAACCAGCTTCAAGGCCACTCCATCATATATCGAATCGCGGTGGGTCCTCAGCAGGGGCGTAAGGTCTTCACCTTACAAACGATCCCATCCTGGGAAGATGATGATTATGGTAGCAGCCCGGTCGGCAAGGCCGCTGGTTTTTCGCTGCATGCGGGTGTGGCAACAAAAACGCATGAACGTAAGAAATTGGAACGATTGTGCCGCTATATCTCTCGCCCCGCCGTATCAGAAAAACGCCTGGCGCTGACCTCTCGAGGAATGGTGAGGTACGAGTTGAAGACACCGTACTGGGATGGGACAACGCATGTCATATTCGAGCCGCTGGACTTCATGGCGAAGTTAGCCGCGCTGGTGCCTAAACCCCGGGTGAACCTTACGCGTTATCATGGAGTCCTCGCCCCAAACAGCAAGCATCGAATTAATGTGACGCCCGCGAAGCGTGGTAAGGGTAGCGCCAAAAAACTGGAGCCTAAGGACAAGCAGAACGCAGGGCTGCCAGTAAGTGAACGCCAGAAAATGACTTGGGCGCAAAGGCTTAAACGCGTATTTAATATTGATGTCACGATCTGCAATCCCTGTGGTGGCGCGGTCAAGATTATCGCATGCATCGAAGACCCATCGGTCATCAAGAAAATTCTAGAACACCTGGATGCCAAATCCATGGCACTAACCTCAGCTAATCAGTTGCCAGAACCAAGAGCCCCACCGCAAGCTGAACTATTCGATTAAGAAACACAAGGATTGTGATGAATGGTACTGCTCAAGGATAGAGCTGGTAGGGCATCATGCGATCAGGGGAAATCACGCTAACAATAAGTATTCTAAATACGGGCAATTAATGATCGATGTGCGAGCAATTAGCCTATTTATAGTAGTTGGCGGCCGCCTCAGCAGCTTTGCGGCATTGCCGTACTCCGGGCGGATAGGGTAGAGTGGCCACGAATAGGGCGTTTGTTTTTCCTATACTCAACTAAACTTCTGCTGTCAATCTTGTGGATTGTTGTAATGATTAACATGCTAAAAGCAGATGTTTTGTCGCTTTATATACCAAACTCAACAGATGAAGTATTGAAAGCAGCCGGCGATATTCCGATTACTTTACTAATGCTGATTGGCTCTGTAATGATGGAAACTTCTATCCTAATGATCGTTCTATCGTATGTGTTGGAACGAAAGCTAAACCGCAGGCTAAATATTATTGTAGCCGTGCTCACCATCATTTTCATTTGGGGAGGCATGTCCACATATCCACATTACTTATTCATTGCTACCGTTGAAACCGTGTGCTTGTTATTCATTATTCGGGTAGCTTGGAAGTGGTCTGAGTCAGAAATACTTGTTACGTAATTGGTGAACAATTCTCAGCTAACAAAACGCTGTTGTCGGAATCACTCGCTGCGCTCGCTCTCCGCAAAGCTTGGCGTTACGTTCCACCCCCCCAAACAAGGTGTTCATGTGTTTATAAAAGATCGTCAAATTGATCCCTTAATAATCACCAAAATAATCTATAAAACTGAGGTTATCACAATATTTAGTGTATACTGTACGTTATAGACCCGTTTGCGCTGTATGTTAATGATATTACATTATATGTATATATTTCAGAATTTTAAGTGCTTTTAGCGTTAAACAACGCTAATAAGCTACCCTACTAATAGTAATTTAAAAGCACAGAGGAATTCTATGAAACAAAATGTTATGAAATACCAAACTATGAACAAACAAACCGGTTTTACATTAATAGAATTAGTTATCGTTATCGTTATCTTAGGTATTTTGGCCGCATCCGCAGCCCCTAAATTTATCAGTCTGAGTGGCGATGCCAAAGCGGCTCGTTTGAAGGCGGCGAAAGGGGCAATGGAATCGGCGGCGACCATGGTCCATGGAAAAGCCATAATTCTTGGTATTGCTAATGAGGGCGTTCATTATGTTGGGTCTAGGCCTCAGCATAACCCAACCGGGAAAGTAAATACTTCTGGTTTCGACCTTAATCAGGGTTATCCTTGGGTGACCTCAATAGCAGATGCAGCCGGTTTATCTGCAGATGATTGGGATAGAGATATTACGATAAATAATGCAATCGCTTTTAGTGTAAAGGGCGACGATGTTTCGGATAGGACCTGTCAGGTAATATATAACATGCCAGTTAGAAGAGGGCTCAGACCGGAAATTACTATTGATGTTACTGGTTGTTAAGCAACTAGCTTAGGATCTTAGTAGAGATTTGGGGGCAGAGTAAAATTGGCAGTCTCTTGGGATTAAATAAAATAAGAGCTTTAGTCTGACAGGATAGGTAGAATAAACATCCTTTTTCGTAATATCTAAAAAAAGAAGTAATGTCAGCGGTATCAATATTGGCATTGAGTCTCAATGTGTCGGCAGAATCGGCACAAGATGATTCAAAATTCTATGCTGGCTTAAAAGGAGCATACTCCGATTTTTCCAGTATCGATTGGAAAATGATCGGTAGCGGATCATGGGAAGTAGAAGATACGGCGGGTTACGGTTTTTATATAGGCTATAAACTATCCGATAGCTGGGCAGTTGAGTTTGAATATCTAAATTTTGAAACCGAAACTAAAGATCCTGTGTTTAATGCATGCAACAACACTTGTTATGTTTCAAAAGCTGATTATGAATCTGACTCATATTCTATTTATGGGGCTTATAGAACTGCTGGCAAGGTATATTTCAAAGGACGTCTCGGATATTCTTACCAAGAGAGTGAATTCTCTAAATCAAGCTATGGTTTACCTACGTCATACGAAAGTGGAGCTGCTGGCTCTATAGGTGTCGGCGTGAAATTTTCTAGTATATCTGTTGAAACCGGGTATACGTATTCAACAGAATATTTAAGCCATCTTAGCGTGGGTGCAATATTAAGCTTCTAAAACGTAACAAGGCGGTCAACGAACGCCTTCGGCTGGACAAAGTACTGCGTACTTTGCCCGTTACCTAGGCGTTATCCAGCCCTTTGATTATAAAGTAAAATGTTTTGAGGTTGGGAGGATAAGTAGCTTACTTCTCCCAAGCTTCACGGGGTTTGGTGCGATCGATTTCTATCTGAAGAGATTGGCCGGACTTAAGTATTTCAACCATAGAAATCAGCAATGAGATCACAATCGCACCTAGACTGAGGATAAAACAGATTTCCCCTACTTTTTGCTGTTGCCAAAATAGCGATAGCATGGCAAAAACACAGAATAAAAACGACAGCACACCGAAGGCTTGCATATATTTGATTAAATTCACTCGCAAGTGCAGGTTTTGGATTTGTTCGATTCTATTTTTTTCGTCTTGTTTCTTGAGATCTTTATTAAGCGTTCGAATCACACTGGCTAAGGCTAAATATCGGTTGGTATAGGCGAGAAAAAGTAATGAAATGCCAGGGAACATAATGGCGGGGTCGGTGATATTTAGGGTCATAATGACTACCAAGAAAAAGAAAATTTTCTCATTCTAACGAATTTCAATCAATTGCAGACAGAATTGGTTGAAATAATAAAAATGGGCTTATGATTAAACACCTTTTAGCAAAGGTGCCCAAAAGGAATCAGCTCATTATTAGGCACGCTTCTCTTTAATAATCAGTGGTTGTGTTTAAAATGTCGATATGTGGATTTTAAAACCTGTAACCTCCGTCTTAAATATCGAGGAAACTTATGACACGTTCTATTTCATCATTATTAAGATTAATGATGTTTAGCCTTATTTTAGGGGTTCTGTTGGTTAGGCCCGCCTATGCTGGCGTGGCAGAAGCTGCCGAACAAGATTCCGCTGCATCACATGATGAAGGATCGAGGGTTGATGAATCGATGGATGATGAAGCTGTGGAAGATATTGATGCCTCCATGCAGGATAAAGACAAACTAAAAAAACCTGTTAAGAAGGACAAAAAATCAAAGGGTAGCCAGAAAGCAACAAAAATAGCACCTAATATCGATCTGAAAGAGGTTGCGCCGACGCCAGTTATCATAGAAGACGATAACCTAGTTGATGAAGCAGCTGCAGAGCCAAAAACATCTTCCGAGCCAACAGATTTGGTGTCGCCATCAACAGAAGAACTGCCAGGAATCTTGGGGTCAGGTCTTGAATCGTGAATTCTCAACATTTTTCACAATCTTGCTAATTGATGAGTAATGAAGACCAAAATAATCCGCTATACCCATCATGCTGTAGCCACCAGTTTGATGCGCAAGATAAATTGCTTCATTTCTATCCGCAGAAAGAGATTCATAATAACTTAATGGTTTTGCCAATTGGCGCGCCTGACTAGATGGTACTTCCTCCAAATTAATATCCTCTGCCATCCTGCATTGCATTTCCTCAACAAAAGCATCATCACCCAAATAGATTTGATTTTTCAGACCTTCCCAAGGCGACGGCTGGTTTTCGCCACCAGCAACAAAAGCACGGTATTTTTTTATAGCGCTACTTTTACGTTTGGAAAAAGTGGACAGCAACCGATCTACATACAACCATGAAGGGCATGCCGCCAATCCGGCCGTACTTCGATAGCTACTCCACATCCAGTCCTGGGCTGTATGAACCATCTTAGCCCTAACTGGGTTCAACACGATATAGCGCGACAATTCCATTAAATAGGACTCTTTCTCTACAAGGATAGCGTTATAGCGCCCTTGGAAAACATGCCCTACTCTCTGATGATTACGGTTGAAGCGCTGAGTATAAACACCATTTAGCTGACGCATACCTTGTGACAAATTCCCTTCCGGCGTTTCTATCAGCAGATGGTAATGATTAGTCATTAAACAATAGGCGTGGCATTGCCAATTAAATCGCTCATACACTTGATCAAGAACAGCAAGAAAATTGTTTCGATCAAAATTATCAAGATAAATATCCTCACGCCCGTCACCGCGAGAGGTAACATGATACAAAGCACCTGAGAATTCTATTCGTAGAGGCCTGGCCATAGTCTCATCCTTGATACTATTTCAAATTTTAAATTCTAAATTAGCAGCTTAGCAAAAATTTCAACAAAAGGAAGAAAGGGATTAATCCTTGGATGTCAAAGCCAAACTAAAAACCTGTAAATTCACGATTCAAGACCTGACCCTAAGATTCCCCTAAGATTCACTAAGATTTACGAAGTCGACGTCGCTAATTATGGGAATGTCACCACAATGTCTGCACACGACATCAACGACTAAGGCATGATCACAATCAGCGTGTATGAGTTGTTCCGAGGTCTGTGGTTGCGGTAACCAGTCGATAGCCCATTGACGAATTGACATGACTAACAAATAGAGTGATTTACCTTTTTGCGTTAAATGATATTCGCTGCGGGGCGGATTTTCCTGATATTGATGTCTGGTCATAACCTCTTCATGGATTAGCAGGTTCAGGCGGTCGACCAGAATATTTGACGCAATCTTTAGTTTCTTCACGTATTCATCGTAACGGTTAAGGCCGAAAAACGAAGCGATTAGAATCAGCAAGGTCCAGCGATCACCAATAAGATCGCTCACTTGAGACAGAGAAAAGTCCTGTTGGTCGTTTGGAGCCGAGCTTCTTACTCGCCGTTTGTTAAAGGATTGAATGTCTTGTAACTGGTGATCCAGCAAAACAGTGCGCTGCGACCATTTGACGTCGCCAAAATGAAATTCCTCTCTGCAATGGTGACACACGGCACGCGGTTCCATTACGTGCCCACACTTCCGGTGAAATAATCTTGCTGGCAACTCTTCGGCACCCTTTTCAGTCCACTCGGACTCCCATTGCCAACAAAGTAGCGAAGCAAAAAAGAGACCTGCACCTTTTTCCGTTAGTTTGTAGTCAAAACGAGTGCCACTGGACGAGTAAGAACGTTTGTATAAAACGTCAGCGTTTAGCAGTGATGACAACCGGCGTGTTAGCGTGGTTTTGCTCGCACCTGTGTATTGGCGAAATTCTTCAAAACGGCTACGTCCTAAAAATGCGTCCCGCAATATCAGCAGCGCCCAGCGATCGCCAATCACATCGAGACCGGAGGCCATTGAGTGGCTGATGATAAAACGGTTTTCATTCATGTGCTGCATCATACGTAAATTGTTCGCTTCGTATAAGGCCATTAACCATCTTAGATGACTTTAAGGTGGCGGTTCTTCGGAAAATTTCGAAATAAAGATGAAAAAGGGTTTATTGGTGCCGTAATGCAAGTTACTATAGTTTCATAATGCAAGTTAGTATAGCCGCCAGCGGGGCTGACAGAGGAGAAGTACGTGCCAAACAAACTAGAAAAGAAGTTCAATAGTACGATCAAGCCGAGCGTTCATCCCTATTTGAATGGAGCGTGGACACCGAGCTCGGAAGAATACACTGCCACCGACATGGAAGTTATTGGAACAATTCCAGAGGACATCGACGGAGTCTATGTTAGAAATACAGAGAATCCTGTCCATGAGGCAAAAGGCAATTATCACCCATTTGACGGTGATGGTATGTTGCACAGTGTCAGTTTCAAAGACGGAAAAGCCGAATATCGCAATCGTTTTATCCGCACCAAAGGTTTTAACGCGGAGCAGGAAGCGGGTGAGTCACTTTGGAAAGGCATCGCAAATTCCGTAGCGCCGGACAGCCGCCGAGGATGGGGTGCACAGGGTTTTCTCAAGGATTCGTCGAGTACCGACGTTGTCATTCATGCTGGTAAAATACTGTCGACCTTCTGGCAATGTGGCGACGGCTATCGCCTCGATCCCTATACGCTTGAACAGCATGGCACCGAAAGCTGGGCACCGGTAGACGGAATCTCAGCACATCCTAAAGTTGATGAGAATACTGGAGAAATGCTGTTTTTCAATTACTCCATTTATCCGCCATACCAACACTATGGAGTTGTTGACAAGAACAATAAGCTGGTCCACTACACGCCCGTCCCTTTATCAGGTCCGCGTCTTCCCCACGATATGGCCTTCACTAGAAACTACTCAATTTTAGCGGACCTACCAATGTTCTGGGATCCAAACCACATCCCGGACAATGTGTTTAATCCTCACTACCACCCGGACATTCCTACAAGGTTTGCCATTATTCCCCGGTACGGAAATGAACAGGATGTAAAATGGTTTGAGGCAAAGCCAACTTACGTACTTCATTGGATGAACGCTTTCGAAGACGGTGACGAAGTGATTTTGGACGGATACTTTCAAGACCAGCCGAACCCTCCACCGCTGGCAGGGCTGCCAGCTGGCCCGGGTAAAATGATGGCCAATATTGATCTTATGTCGCTCCAAACCAAATTACACCGGTGGCGATTTAATTTAAAAACCGGCGATGTTCACGAAGAACATCTTGACGAGCAAGTTTTAGAATTTGGCACGTTCAATCAGAAATTTGCGGGCATAAAGAATCGCTATTACTACAGTGTATGGAACAAACCCGGCTGGTTTCTGTTTTCGGGAATCAAGAAATTTGACCTGGAAACGGGCGAGTCTTCCTCCCTAGAGTTTGGTGAAGAGCGCTACGGCAGCGAAGCGCCTTTTGTCCCCAGAATTAATGCTGAGGACGAAGATGACGGTTACCTAGTCAGCTTTATAACGGACATGAAAGAAGACCGTGCCGAATGCGTGTTGATCGACGCTAAAAACCTTGAAGCGGGTCCAGTATGTCGGATTATTCTACCGCATCGTATTTCTAGCGGAACACATGCGTGCTGGGGTAACGGAGCCGATATCCGCGCAGCGCAAAAACAAAACCTATAATTGAGAAAAATATGACGACAAAGAAAATTTACATTTTAGGCGGCGATCAATCTGATTTTTCGCGAAATTGGAGCAGAGAAAATCTATCGATCTTCGACCTATTTTCCAGCACTGTGCAAAAAGGTTTACAGGCGTGCAGGCTCGATCCGAAAGAAATCGCCGTCGGACACGTTGGCAATTTTGTTGGTGACCTCTTTACCGGGCAGGCAATGTTGGGCGGTTTTTTTGGGCATGTCGATCCTGCGCTGACCTATTTGCCCGCGAGCCGCCACGAAGCAGCCTGTGCTTCCGGCTCCATGGCTATCATGGCAGCAATGGCTGATCTTGAATCTGGGCGCTACGATTTAGCCTGTGTTCTAGGCCTTGAGATGATGCGCAATGTCAGCGGCCAGCAGGCGGGAGAATATTTGCGCCCAGCCGCCTGGGCCGACAAAGAATGGCTGGACACGCCCTTTGTCTGGCCCTGTGCTTTTGACCAGTTAATCGACCTATACCAAGAAAAGCACGGAGTCGACATGGTTCACTTAAGAGCTATTTCTGAAAAGAACCTGTCTCAGGCCAAATTAAACCCTAACGCGCAGGGACGCAATTGGCGCTTTAGCGAAAAAAGCTTTAGCAACGACGAAAATGAAAACCCACAGGTTAGTGGCAATATTCGTCGGCAAGATTGCGGGCAAATAACCGACGGTGCTGCAGTTGTTTTTCTGGCAACTGAAGAACGCGCCAAACAATATGCTAAGGATCGCGATATGGATTTGGATAAGATTCCGACAATAAAAGGCTGGGGGCACATTAATGCGCCGATGCTGATGCAGGAAAAAATTAAGTTATCTGAAAACAGCGACGATATCTTTCCACATGTACGCATGTTGTTTCAGCAAACATTGCAGCGGGCGGGAATGACGGGTTTGGATTCGATAAACGGTCTTGAGGTTCATGACTGTTTCAACATAACCGAATATATGATTTTTGACCATACTGGCTTGTACGAACCGGGAATGGCCTGGCAGGGAATTGAAGCGGGAGATACACAAGCCGGAGGTCGATTACCGATAAACATGAGCGGCGGCCTCATCGGTCAGGGACATCCTGTTGGCGCAACGGGTGTCCGAATGCTGTTAGACGCTTTCAAGCAGGTAAGTCATACCGCAGGGGACTATCAGATAGAGAATGCTAACAATATGATGACCTTCAATCTGGGAGGTAGCACGACGACTTGTGCCAGTTTCATTGTAGGCAACTAGCTATTTTGTGATCTTAGGGTCACAAAGATCTTCTGCCACTAGCGCTATTCCGACCACTCCAGTTCATCGAGTACAGCGCGCGCCTCGGCTGGGGAACAGTCGGTGGCTGAAACCAACTGAGCCACTGTAATAGCAGGCTTTTGTCTGGCGAGACTCAGTATTTCATCACGACTTGTAGGTGGTATGTTTTCGGCGAGTTTTCTAGCCACCCACCGCCAACTGTCTTCGCCCGAGCGATTTATTATTTCGATGATGCTCTTTATTTGGACGTTGTTCGCGCACAATTCCCAATTCCGCGAGCGACCTTTTCGCGATAACCTAGCGCCGGTCGCTGTTATGTGGGCCTTGAGAACCACCGTGTCGGTGGTCCTTCTTATCAGGGAGCTAAGAGGAATCTTGGCCTGTGGGTTCATTCAAATTCACTCTTACATATGACAATCCTTAACAAGAGTGAATTCTACAGGTTTAAGATCTTAGGGTCATATCTTAGGGTCAGGTCTAGGTCTTAGGGTCAGGTCTTAGGGTCAGGTCTTGAACCGTGAATTTGCAGCCTATTAGTTTGGAGGAAGTACCGTCGAGTCGAGCGCTGCGAGTTACAGGTCTTAGGGTCAGGTCTTGAACCGTGTTAGTTTGGAGGAAGTACCGTCGAGTCGAGCGCTGCGAATTACAAAAATCTTTGAGTGATTGTGAGTTATTTTTTGCGGATAGGAATGAAGTGGGTTACCTTGCGGATTAGAGTGGTGGTTACAACATGACGGCCGTAGCGTATTATTTTGATTTTCATTACACATCAATTAGAAAAATCCTGAACAACGCTTAAAATTCACGGTTCAAGACCTGACCCTAAGATAATTAGACCTGATCTTCCCCTACAAAATCGGACACGCCAATTAAGCGGCATTCATTATTTCAAAATCTAACGGCGCTTGATAGTTTAATGTTGAATGGCGCCGCTTACGGTTATAGAAAACTTCAATGTATTTAAAGATAGCCTGTCGTGCAGTCAACCGGTCACGGAAAATCGTTCCGCATATCAACTCAGTTTTTAATGAATGGAAAAAGCTTTCCGCCACCGCATTATCATGACATTCGCCTTTCCTACTCATACTACAAATAATCCCTAAGTTTTGTAGCCGAAGCTGATAGTATTTCGCCTTATACTGACTGCCTTGATCAGAATGCAGTATCAGACCACTGTTAAGCTCCCTCTGATCTACTGCCATCGTCAGAGCATCTTGTACTAGCTGCTCATCTATTTTGCTACTCATTGACCAACCGACAATTGCCCTTGAGTACAAATCCAGAACCACCGCTAGATACAGAAAACCTTCACGTGTTTCTATAAAAGTGATATCCGACACCCACTTTATATTCGGCAAGTCCGCATGAAATTGGCGATTCAAGATATTGTCAACAGGGGGAATACTGTTGCGATGAAGCTGGCGCACTTTGTTTCTTTTACCCTGCTTGGCATTCAAATCATTCGCGCTCATTAGCCTTGCTACGCGGCCAATGCTTACCGTGTAACCGCGATCTGCCAATTCAATATGCATTCTTGGTGATCCATACACTTGCATTGTTTCTGCATGCACTCGCGCAATAACACCCGCAATCGATTGGTTTACTTGTTCCCGTTTACTGGGCTTTCGACAAAGCCAATGATAATAACCGCTACGGGAGACTTTTAACGTCTTGCAAAGCGACACAATGCCGGCCGCCTCAGCAGCTTTGCGGCATTGCCGTACTCCGGGCGGATAGGGTAGAGTGGCCACGAATAGGGCGTTTGTTTTTCCTATACTCAAATAATCACCACGATAGGCTCTATTAAGGTAAAGCCTTTGTATCTGAATGAGTAAGATAGATTCTTTAACATCATGCCCACTTTCGGGTGATATGACTCATATACATTGTGTTTCATTAGAAGGAGGGCTGTAGCCCCCCTCCTAAGATCCTAAGCTAGTTGCTTAACAACCAGTAACATCAATAGTAATTATCGGTCTGCTTCCAAAAGCTGCCGTGTTATATATTACCTGACAGGTCCTATCCGAAACATCGTCGCCCTTTACACTAAAAGCGATTGCATTATCTATCGTTCTATCCGTATCCCACTCATCTGCAGATAAACCGGCTGCATTTACTATTCCGTTATCGGTGACATAAGGATAACCAAAAAAAAGGTCGACACCAGTGGTATTTATTTCCCCGGTTGGGTTATGCTGAGGCCTATTCCCAGCATAAGTCATAGACTCATGATCAATGCCAGCAATTATGGCTTTTAAATTGACTAAGGTCGCCGCCGATTCCATTGCCCCTTTCGCCGCCTTCAAAGAAGCCGCTTTGGCATCGCCACTCAGACTGATAAATTTAGGGGCTGCGGTTGCGGCCAAAATACCTAAGATAACGATAACGATAACTAATTCTATTAATGTAAAACCACTCTGTTGTTTTTTCATATTTTGATTTCTTAAAAACCTAATGAATATAAATCGCTAAAATATAGAGTATAGTAAGTATTAAAGCTATTTACTACCCCCTGTGTCAGCTGTGTTTTGGACTGGGCTGGTTTGTTTAAGTACCGAATTATGGTTGTATTACATAACATGCAGCGGCCGCCTCAGCAGCTTTGCGGCATTGCCGTACTCCGGGCGGATAGGGTAGAGTGGCCACGAATAGGGCGTTTGTTTTGCCTATACTCCGACAGCAACTGTTCGTGGTATTGATGGGAAGATTCGCCGAGCGCATTAAAGCGGTTTTTATCACCGATGAGAGCGTGTTTGGTTACAACGCCACGCCCGATGTTCTCAATGAGATTGAATTAGATGACTGTTTAGCCAGCCGTATTGAGATTATAGCTGACAGCATTGATGCTTCATTAGAGCGTCAGTTGCTGGCGTGTATAGAGCCCCAACACTAATATCAATAACTTAGAAATCGCCTGTTACACGCCAATTTACGGGAGCATTTACATGACCGTGAGCGACGGCATTGGCCGTGCTATAGTTTTTTTGGGCGGGCTTTTCGACAGCAGGCGTTACATTGGCAGGAACAGAAGCACTAGGAATAGAAACAGTAGGAATAGAAACAGTGGGATCATGAACAATGGGAACAGGATTATGAACAATGGACGTATGAAAACTAGACGGATGAACAGGGGTTGGATTGAC
>Ga0206127_1003098_pt1 | contig 15711 bp, 10 predicted proteins | sample Helgoland_Spring_6_FD_148646 | JGI IMG/M metagenome (GOLD analysis project Ga0206127, IMG submission 148646) | Pelagic subsurface seawater microbial communities from Kabeltonne, Helgoland, North Sea - Helgoland_Spring_Bloom_20160419_1 | ecosystem: Environmental > Aquatic > Marine > Epipelagic ...
GGATTCAATTGCAAATAATGCTTATCAAAGTATTCATTTTAGTAGTGCCTCGACTGATTCTATCATTGCCATCGATGCGCAAGTGCAAGGGGACTACCATAACGCCCCAACGACACGTGCGCTTACCTACGTGGTCCATAATATTGAATCTTTGCCGCGAGTGATAAAGGTTAATGGCCAAGCGGTAACCGCACAACAACGTCAACAAATGTGGGATAAGTACACTCAACAGTTGAATGTGCCGGTATCGTTAGCCCAAGGAATAGGGGTGTTAATCACGCTATAAGAGTAAAGTACTAGCGGCATAGGGTGGGGCTGACGATACCCTTATGCCGTGACAAAGATACGTAATTGTTCTTTGTGATTACGTTCGTATTGCTTTAATTTGACAATTGTCGCTTCTGTGAAAATATGACCTTCAGCTAACATTAATACGTATTTTTCATTGTAGATATCTTTACTTAACTCCATACCCACTTTGACTTCCGCTAGTACTTTGGAACCATCATCAGGCAAGGTTTCATGTAATACATCAAGTTTTGCTAATACATCTAATATGTCAGGATCATATTTCGTGCCTCTGTGGCGATTAAGTTCTGCTTTAGCCTCAATCGCATCGAATTTTTTAGACGATATTTTACCAATACGATAGCGCCAAAAATCACGAGCAACAAATAAAATACGCGCCCCGACAGGAATATCTTTGCCAACACACATGTCGGGGTAGCCCTGACCATTAAAGTATTCAAACTGACTTTGGATAATGTCAATGACAGGTTGAAGATGCGGTAGAGGGGACAACATCATTATCGCGACATCAACTTGACGCACATACGCTTTTTGTTGTTCGTAATTTAAATCATTAAAAGCAGTATTAAATAAATGCACTTCTTTGCCCAACAAACCAATTTGACACAATAATGCAGCTTGTTGAATATGCTGTATATCTGTCGTTGGTAGCTTCATTACCTTGGCGAGTTCGGTTGCAAGTTTACTGACGGATTGAGCAAACAAGCCATCTAATTCTGGGTGAACCGATATACAGTTAAATAGCACTTTCTCAGACGCGCTTTGTTCGTGTTTGATCTTCTTTAAAGCTAGTTGGATTTGTTTAGTTTTGAGTTCAACTTTTTATCTAATGACTGCGCTAACTCTTTTAAAGCACGATTTTGCTTGAACAGTTTTTGTTGTAACGTGTGATTTTCACGTTTGAGTTTGGTGAATTGTAAACCATCTTTTATGGTGAGCAATAAATCCTGATTATCCCACGGTTTTTGAATGTAACGATGGATCCCACCGTGATTAACTGCTTGCATGATAGAGTCTAGATCGGCAAACCCCGTTAAAATCACGCGATAAGTTTCTGGATACAGTTGAGCAACTTTTTCTAGTAATTCAGAGCCTGACATATTGGGCATTTTCATATCAGACACGATCATTGTAATGTCGTGTGTAGCAAATAACTCTAACGCTTCTTGGCCACTCGTCGCTGTTAACATGTTAATGTTTGTTTTATGAATAATACGTTTAATCGAACGCAAAATACTCGGTTCGTCATCGACAAACAACACCGTAAAGTGAGGTGAGGTTACTTGCGTCTTTTCTGCAGTCATGTCTGTCAATGTTGTGATTCCAATAAGCGCATCATATTTATGCTAGCGAAACATTTGTGGTATTGTCGGATAATAAACAGACTAAATTTTCAGGTAATCGTAGTGTAAAACAAGTACCCACTCCAATTTCGCTGTTGACTAGAATTTCACCACCATGCTCTCTAATTATACTAAACGAGATCGATAGCCCTAAACCTGTACCATCGCCTTCGGGTTTAGTCGTAAAAAAAGGGTTAAACAATTGAGCAATATTTTCTTTGCTGATGCCTGAGCCATTATCTGTAATTGCAATTTCTACAAAACCATTGTTCATAGAACTCTTAACGGCAATTTTACCGTTTTCTTCAATCGCTTGCCCAGCGTTAACCAGTATATTGGTTAACACTTGAATGATTTTTCCTACATTTATTTTAATGTTTGGGATGTTTGCATCTAATTGTGTACTGATTTCACAATGATATTTGAGCTGAATAGATACCATTTTAAGGGTGGTTTCAATACAATTATTGATATTAAACCATTGTTTATTATCATTATCCGCTCTTGAAAATGCTTTCATGCCAGATACAATATCACTGACGCGTTCTAATCCATATTTAGATTCTTTAATTAACTCAATACTATCTTCTAAAATAAAATTAATATCATGCTCAGTTAACAGAGACTGTATTTTTTGATTAAGTTTACGCCGTTCAAAGACATCATCACTGGCGATAAACTGTTGTAAACAATGTAGGATTTCAGCAAACGAATCATTGTAACCCTGTAAACTATCGACGTTACTTTTGACAAAGCCAATTGGATTATTAATTTCATGCGCAACACCAGCTGCAAGTTGTCCTACCGATGCCATTTTCTCTGCTTGGCTTAATTGTGCTTGGGTTTCTTTTAAGCTTTTGTTTATTTCTTGTAACTTACGATTACTCTTTTTTAGCATGGATGTACGATTAACTATTTGCTCTTCTAATGATTCGTTAAGTTCAAATAGTTCACGTTGAAATTTTTTAGTGCGTCGAGTTTGTTTATTTAATGCGTCGATCAGCTCATTAAATGCTTCTCCGACAACGGATATCTCCTTATCGTTATCAAGGGTGTTGATTTTATCTGTGATTTTTTCGCCGGTAGTCAGTTTGGCCGTGATGTTTTCTGCACTGACTCTCAGTTGAGTTAATTGTTTAATGAGATAGCCACCAAAGATGAACGAGATAATGCTGACAAAGATGATTTCTGCAAATGCTACGCCTGCGACGACAGATTGAATTTCGTAAATTGAGGCCGCAATTGAGTTGGTTTGCATCCCTAGTTCAACTCGACCAAATAATTGCCCATCAACAATAATTTCAGCATAGGTATCAAAAATATCATCATTTACCTTGTTAATTGACGTGTTAAAATTACGAGTTTTGGCCAAGATGGCAGCTGAACCGGCTTGTGCCAAGACCTTATTATTAGGTCCCAGCACCCGTGCATAGGCGATATCGGGTTGTTGTAAGATGACATTTACAAATGAATCAAGGGAGGCGACATCATAAGTCACAATTGCATCAGTGGTCATTGACGCAAAAAGTTGTGAGCTTATTTGGGCTTTAGTTGTCAAGCTATCATGCAGAATGTCTTTGACTAAACTGGTGACCATGACTGCTAAAAATAGCAAAAATGCCGCCTCAATAAAGGTGACACCAATAGCTATTTTACTACGCAGTGTGTTAATCATTTTACTTTAACATGCCCTTTAGATATATTTAAATTTCTAACATCATCCCAATCTGTGTCATGTGCTATGACAAACGCTTCCATGCCGAGATATTTTAAAATTTCTCTACCTTTGTCGGTTGTATGCAGATTTTCTAAAGCAGTTTGTATGGCAACCTTATCCTCCATTGACAAAGATTGTGATACCGCAATCGCATGAGGGGTATATGGCTGAGTGGTCCATAATATTTTCAGTTGAGCGCGAATGTCATCAGGCATGTTGTTAAATGTGCGCATCACACCGCCACCGGCAATAAAAAAACCTTTGCTGACATTTAAGTAGACAGAGTCATGTGATGACACGTAGCGAGGGACAAAATCAACCTTATTCAACGTTAATTCTGCTCGAGGTAAAATAGAAGCGGCAAATGCTGCTGGAGCAGGGAATGCCAACGTTTTATCTTGCAAGTCGAGGATTGATTTAATGTTGCTATCGATACGTGTGACTAAAATACCTGTTATCTGTTTATTGGCTTGTTTTGCAATCGCATGATATTCATTAAATTCAGCAAAATAAACGTAATGAAAAGGATTCATGTACGCAATGTCATACGCATTTTCACTTAATCTCTGCTCAAAATTAGGAATGTTTTTGGCCGTAGCAAATTTGATGGTTAAGCCTGTTTGGGCAGATAAGTATTGAGTTAATGGCACCCATGCATTAGCCAATACATTGCTAGCTTGTTGTGGCACGATACCAAACGTGAGGGTTTTGTTTGAGGGAGACTTTGGTGCTAACTTTTGCGCGAGCACATTGGCTGACAATGTCAGCGATAACGTTAAAAACATAAAAATAAGCATGCGCATGGTCATTCTCCTTGGGCAAGTTGTTGAACGGTCGATATAAGCGTCTGGTTGGAATAGGGCTTTTGAATGATCGCATCAGCACCATCAATCAGCACCTGTTGCATATTCCCGATGGCGGTGCCAGAGATAATAATAATTTTTATATTCACAAATTCAGGGTTTTCACGGGTAAATCGTAATACATCTAAGCCATTAATACCGGGCATGTGTAAATCTAACGTCATGATCTGTGGCTTATGTTCATACAGCAATGCTCCTGCCTGAAAGCTATCTTGGGCAATAATCGTGTCGATGTATTGGCGTTTTAAGACCCTTGAAATACTTTTACAAACGTTGATATCGTCGTCAATGATTAGCACCTTAGGTCGTTTTACGGCTTCTTCAATGACAGCAGTTTCATTGGTTAATGGCAATGCATTGGCTTTACAAAACACAATGAAATCTTTCTTTGCTACTCGGTTATTCCCTCTGCCGGGTAGCTTGTAACTTTTTAATACTCCTTTTTTAATATAACGAATCACCGTTCTAGGTGTGATACCGAGTTGTTTTGCTATGTTACCGGTAGTGAGATATTCCATTTTCACCTCTTATTTCTTGTCGCTAGTTAAGTCCTTGTATTAAGCGTAGTGTAAAAAAGGCAAAGCGACATAAAAGAAATTTGCGACAATTGCGACACAAGATTACACTAGGAAAAACCACAATTACTATTTTCAAGGAATGAAAATGAAATCATGTTTGTACTTATTACTCCTAAGCTCATTATATTTATCGACCAATGTGTCAGCATTTGAAGCAAAAACGAATAAAAAAGCTGAGGAACAAAGGCACTTTTCCATTGGGATAAATGGCAATGCCATGCTACGTTTTGAAAATGAAACTTTTGCCGTTAGAAATCCACGGCAACGTTTACGTTTTATTGGCCGAGTAGGTCTTACTGCGAAATATGCTGAGTTTACATTTGTTTCGCGTCTATCAACGGGGCTGAAAAATCGACAAAATGTTCCAGCTATTACTGTCATTAAGTTTAATTCTCAACCTCAGCCGGATTCTGATATTTTTGTTGAACGTTTGTTTATGCAATATCGCACCAAACCAATAACGATTACGGTGGGCAAACAGCCTTGGGCGTTTGCTAATCAAACCGATACGTTTTGGGATCGCCAGTTAAACCCCCAAGGTGTCCATGCTAATTATCAATTTGGGTCTGGTGATCAAGCACGAGTTGCATGGCTTAAGCCGCTTGATGGGGCAACTGATACCGTCGGAAAACTGGTAATTGTACAATATGAAACCAGTATTCCCTTAGCCCAAGGTAAACTAGTATTAGCGCCCTGGTGGGTCGATTATCAGGGAGGGAGTGCGCAATTTGCCAAGCGTGATACACAGTATGATCACCAATCTCTTCGTTTTTCAGGTGTTTTTGAGACTGGGCTATGGCGTTATGGGGTTGATGCGGGATATACCTTGGATGCACCTGAATTAATCTCTGGTAATAAACAAAACCAATCACTCGCTATTCAGGTTAATTATGGTAAATTAAAAAAACAAGGAGATTACCAAGCTCATTTACGATTTTTTAGAATTGAACGCTTCGGAGTCATCAGTGAATTTGCACAAAATGCAACAGCAGGATTTGCGACCGCAAATATTAAAGGATTTGATACTCGTGTCCGATATAGAATCAGTCGTTCTGTATGGGTTGGAGTTCGTTATAGCCAACTAGATACCATAACCGGCACTGTAGAGAGTAGTCATCGTTTTAGGATAGAAACTGCGGCAACATTTTAATTGATAACCAAGAGAACTCCAATGAGTCAATCTAAGCAGACTGTACTGATCGTCGATGATGAAATTAATATTTTAAAGTCTATGAGACGCATGTTTAAACAAGCAGGGTACGAAGTCTTTACTGCTGAGTCTGGTTTAGAAGGATTAGCCTTGTTAGCGGATGAATCTATTCAAGTTATCTTATCTGATTTTCGCATGCCCGTAATGAACGGTGGTGAATTTTTAGCGCAAGTTAAAATTAATCGCCCTGATGTTGTCTCTTTAATTTTGAGTGGCTATGCTGATTTTGATTCTGTGTTAGCAGTCATGAATCAAGGCAGTGCCTTTAAGTTTTTGACTAAGCCTTGGGACAACAAAGTGTTGCTGCAAGAAATTGCAAATGCGTTTGTGCACTATGAAACTAAGCTGCGCCAAGACACCTCCTTAGAACAATCCAAATATTTTGATAATATCAACGAATTCAATGGTGCAGTTGAGAGTTTTGTGTATGAAAATATTCCATTTAGTATCGGTTATTTTGAACTAACGAATGCCAATGATTTAAAGCGTCATGACGTTGCGCTAGAGCCATTGCTTAGTAAATTACAACAGTACATTTCGAATCATTGGGGTAAACAATTTTCGCTTTATAGCATTAGTGATGTCGCAGTGATTATACTCACTCATGGTTGCCATGAACAAAATGTACAGATTGATTTTTCGCGCTTAGTATCGGGTATCGAACAGGATAGTTGGCATCAGATTGAAGATAACAAAGTTGATGTGAGCGTCAGTTTCATTTCCTCTGAAGACTTGGATAAAACGACTAGTTTTATCGTTGAAACCCTGCAAGAAGCCGCTGTATTGATTAATGCGAGCTCTGAATTCATGGCGTTAAACAACCAATACTTATTAAAAAAACAACGCCAACTCACTATCAAGTCCGACGTGACTCGAGCATTAAAGATGAATCAATTTTCTTTGGTATATCAACCTAAAATCACAATGCAGACCGGATTAATTGAAAGTGCCGAGGTATTATTACGCTGGCGGCATGATTCTTTAGGTTGGGTATCGCCTGGTGAGTTTATTGATATAGTTGAAGCGGATGGCCAGATTCATGACATTGGTGACTGGGTTATAGACAATGGCTTAGCTGAACTGTCCCGATTATCGCGGATTTCACACGAACTCCAATCCTTCTCAATTAATGTATCAGCTAGCCAACTATTAAATATAAAATTAGTTCAGACAATCCAAGATGCGTTGCACAAATACAATATCGATCCACGAAAACTAGAAATTGAAGTGACTGAAACCAGTTTAATCAAAAATTTAAATACCACATCAAAAACTCTCAATGCCTTAAAGAACCTAGGGGTTAAAATTGCGATTGATGATTTTGGCGTGGGCTATTCATCGTTTGCGTATCTGACTAAACTGCCAATAGATGTACTTAAGTTAGATCGAGCATTACTTGAAGATATTGAGTACAACCAAGATACGCAATTGTTAATCAACAATTTGGTAAAAACGTGTCATAACCTCAATATTAAAGTGGTTGCAGAAGGGGTTGAAACTAAAGCTGCACTAGAAAAAATCAACATCGCAAATTGTGATTACGTGCAAGGGTTTTATTACAGTGCCGCAGTATCGAAAAGTGAAATTGAAAAGCTAATAATCAAACAACCTTTCCGGATCCGCAACACCTAAACACTGATTTAGGGTAACGCCTTCCTGAGTTCTATACTAAGGGAGTGATTTCCCATTTAGAAGTAGCAAAAAACACCTTACTCGGACCAAACTGTTGTTTGGATTTCCACGTGTATTTATTGATAATTACATTAACCCCTGAATGTAAGGTATGCGTTGCTTTAATAGTTAAATGTTGCGCAAATTGTTGTTGTTGATGTTTATTTTCTACGATTTTTTCTTTAAGCCAGTTGAGTAGCTGCTTTTCTTTGATGATCGCAGTTTCTAACAGGTTAATTTTACTACTGAGTTCAGGTGGAAGCTTCTTGCCCTTAAACCCCAATAACGATTTTTGATGTTGAGTGTAAGTTGATCGCAATGACTCGTATTGCTTTTTGAGTGATGTAGCAGCTCGATGTACATTATTATACTCTTGGGTGAAATCAATCGAAATGCTACTCCCTGAGGTGGCACCAATGACACCTGCAGTGATTTCACCGCGCCCTGAAATTTGGCAGCCGATTAAAATGCCATCGGCTTTATCTTGCTTACCCACAAAAATATTACCTTTGCATACTATTCTTGAGAACGCGAGTTGTTTACGAACAATTAAATCGCCGCCACAGATAATATCTAAGCCCTGTGCATTTTCAATACAGACAGTACCACCTGCACGAATGACGCAATTGGGGACTGTATTATTATCGACCGTTTGCCCCGCAGCGCCTTGGGTAATGATAATATCGCCTTTGGTTTCCAAATAAGCGGATTCTACAAACCCATTGACCGTAATATCGCCTTTGGCGATGACTTTCATTTTATCTGCGACATCGCCATTGATGATTACGGCACCTCGATAATCGATATTACCCGAACCAACATTGACCCCATTACTGACAAAAACCTCATCCACTCGGACTTTAAAACCATCAAATTTAGGCATACCATCACGATCTGCGATGTCTTTATCATCAATTTTGGGTCGTAGAATTCGCTCTAATGCATTTTCTACCAAGTGCATACACTCACTGGGTTTACCTTCTTTTATAGGTAAGCCTTTGGCAATGACTTCGCTGATGGATTTTCCAGTACTTAATGTTGCAGCACGTTCAAGTAATTCTTCGATGCGCTTGCGGCTAATCCCTCTCGTCACCAATTTTTCATAACAAAATGTAATCGCTTCGGATGTCGAGGGGATCTTACCACCATAGGGGGCGGTCACTTCTAAGCGGGCACTCATTTTATCATCGGCCACAGTCAACACTAGTTGTGCGTCTTTAATGATCGCAAACGTCGTTTCATGTTTGACAGCGTTAGCTTGTTGCAAATCGGCATTGATATCGTCAATAAACTTGCCGATTTCATCAGTTAATGGAAAATATTGTTGGTGTGGAGTCCTTAAAAAAAGAGTGATTAATTGTGCGGTGTCTATAGGACCGGTTAGCTGACTGACGTCAACCAATACAATGACATGTTGCTCTTTTTCATTAAATTGAAACTTAACACCTTGCATTTACAGGCTCCATTGATACTTCAATCCATGTGTTAATAAATTTCTTATCTAATGTTATCTGCGCAATTGATATTTTACTTGAATTATTTTGCATAGAACGGATGCTTTCTGCCATATTCGAACAATGCATCTAAGACGACTTGTTGTGGCGAGTTTAACGCATACATCGTTTTGCATTGCTCAATTTCTGCAAAGTATTGATTGAATGATAGTTTATTAGCCATAGGCTGAGCGAGTTGTAAACAATGGTTGTGCCATGTTGTTTGTTGCTCGGAAGTAAGTTGACCAGAAGTCAGTTGTTCGGGATGGTTACGCCCGATAAAACGCAATAACAACTCCGCTAACCTTGGCGTAGGACTGCGTTTAATCAATGTTGGCAACTCTTCTGGCGTTGCATAATGTATGGAGGTACAAAAATCCTTTTCGGCTTTGCTTAAAAAGCCTCCACTATACAAGCTAGCCTCTACATCAACCGATTCATCTTCAAACTCACGTACAAAAACTTGGCGAATTCGTGCTAAGAGTTGCGGGGCATCAATCGACATGAGTGCGGTGTTTAACTGTACTAAGCGTGCTTCAATTAACGGTAAGTCAAGTTCAAGCTCTTGAGCTCGAGCAGGTGACAAAGTATTGGTTTTGGCGATGAAAGGGCATTGATTATGTTTGATTTCCAGCGCTGCAAATTCTGGGGTGTCGACATGTCTGTCTTCACGTTTAACGTAGCGGATTGCCTGAAGTTCACTGTCGTTGAGGGTCAAAAGTGGCGTAATATCCTTGGTTAGATCAACACAAATAGTGGCATTACTATTGGTGGGGTGATCACAAATAGGAACAATATAACTCACACATCCATGTTTAGCAGAACGAAAAGGATTAATATAAAGCAAAGATTTACCCTGATGTTGTTCCAGTAAATCGAGCACCGCATGCTTGGAGCGCAATTGATAAGCATAGGAAAATAACTTCGGTTGCGCTGTTTGAATTAGTTTAGCTATTGCGATGGTGGCATGAACATCACTTAACGCATCGTGTGCCTGCTCATGAGTGACGCCATTAGCTTGGGTCAATGATTCTAGTTTAAAACTCGGTAGCCCTTTGTCATTTTCTGGCCACACAATTCCCTCAGGGCGAAGGGCATAACATGCTCTGACCAAGTCAATAATATCCCAGCGACTATTACCATTTTGCCATTCGCGTTGATAAGGATCATAAAAATTACGAAACAAGCTAAAACGAGTGAATTCATCATCAAATTTGATGGAGTTATAACCGATACTACAGGTATTAGCTTCACTCATTTGTTGTTGAATTTGACGCATAAACGCGTATTCAGTTAATCCTATTTGTAACGTTGATTGTGGGGTGATACCCGTAACTAAGCAAGCTCTTGGGTGTGGTAAATAATCTGGGTGGATTTTAGCAACAATATTAATAGGTTCATCAATAGGGGTGAGGGACAAATCAGTTCGGATTGCCGCAAACTGGCACGGGTAGTCATGTTGTGGCGATATGCCCCAAGTCTCATAATCATGGAATAAAAAGCTTGGTGTTGATTGTTGTGGCATATCGGCATGCACCTATAATGAATGAGCATTTAATGTATGAATAAAATAGAAAATAGCACGTTATTAATGGGGATGAAAGGATAGCAATTTAGAATGTTTAAGTAAGGAAGCTGTTATGAAACAAATCAATTCTGTCTTTGCAGAACGCTTAGGTTATTTTGTTTAGGCTAGCTCACTTTTTATGCGAAAATTCACTAGGAGAAGGTGAATCAGAATATTCATTTTGATCAGGATGGCGTTTTAAATTCATCAAGTACTGATTATATAATGCTGTATTTTCAGTACTCAATTCGCTCTCATTCTGCAGCTCTTTAATCTTATTAATAATGTCTTCTTGCTCCTCATTAATCGCTTCATGTACGGCTATTTTAACTAATACTTTTAACAATGATAACGCGATGGCAATGTTGTTAGGAGCTAATACAAATGCTTGACTTAGGTTCATAAAAGCAGGTTTAAAGCGGTTGTTTTTATAATTCACTTCGGCCATTTCTTTTAGTTCTTTTGGCGTAAAGTTGATCTCAGTTCGTTCGATGGATTCTTGTTCAAGATATTTGTCTATAACCTTTGACGACAGACTATCACCGGCAATTTGTTTTTTGACGATAGATAAAATACGGCTGGTTCTTTCTCTATTACCGACTTCGTGAAACGCCTTCATTTTATCTAAATTATCTTCCAACAAGTCATGTACTGAGTCATCATAAATTTGTGTCAGTAGATTATCCGCTAGGCTTTTATTTTGCACCAAGGACGCCATACGTGCTTTCACTACAATTAATTGATTGTTGATTTCATTATCGTAATTGGACTGTTCTAACTGTTTGAGCAGCAAATTGGCGTTTTTGAGTAAACTTGCTGATTCGGATTGATGTGACGCTGATGCTAAATCGATGGCAGAGCGAATGACATTTAATCGTAGATGAGGAGAGTCATGAATCGAGTTTTTAGCATATTTATAAATAGTGATTGTTGCTTTATATTGCCCTAAGCGGTCATGATTTAAACGGGCAAGATCCCACAGTTTCTTATTTCGGTTAATATTGCGAGGGGCTAATAATGTTGCGCGCTTGATATAATTATAGGCTTCCTTAAAGCGTTCATTATCAATGCAGTAGGATGTAATTAAGTCATAAGCAGCAAAGCGTGTGTCATCGCGCAAAAACAAATCACCCAACATGATCTCGGCTTCTTGTTCCCTTTTTAATTTGAGTAAACTACGACATAACTCAATATGTAGCCAGCTGTAATTATGTTGATCAAGTAATTTGCGATAATACCGTTCAGCCTCATCAAACTGGTGCAGTTTAAACAAACTGGTCCCAATAATACGTTTGATTTTAGGAAAATATTCTTCCAGTTCTGGCATTTTGAGATTGCGTTCAGCGGTATAAATTGCGGCGGCAAACTGTTGTTTATCAACAAAAGAAAATAACTTATTGAGACGTTTTCGCGAATTAATTAAAAATCCGACACGACTAATAATGGTGCGTGTATCGAGAGGTTTGGCCCAAAAGTCATCAGGCTCAAGTTCAACGATACTATTGACTAGATCTTGTGACGTATCCGCACTTAAAAATATGACTGTGGTTTGCGTATTTATATGCCCACAAAACTTGAGTTCTTCATAAAGGTGAAATCCGTCTTTATCACTGTTGACATTAAAGGATAAAAAGATGAAATCAAATGTAATGGTTTCACATAGACGTACGGCATAATGGGCATTCGTTGCCGAATGGATTTTGTGAAAACCTAAATTAGTTAGAGTCTTTTTCAATGAATCATGGACTAGCGATTGATCATCGATAATCAGAACACGGTAATCATTCATATTTGGGATTTTAACACCTTATACAATCTGCTTTCCTTTGCCGACATCCATTGTTATATTCTTATGATATTAACGGCTACACGATAAATATCTTAAGGGTATTAGGATGATAAATGCATTACAGGCTAAATCAATGAACACGCTTAGACAACGACACAATCCTCTAGTCACCGCTGTAATAACGACCATGCTGGTTACACCGTGGATGTTACATGCAAATTTAGTGCAAGATACACCATTATCAACGGTCTCAACAAACCCAATAGCCATCGCCCTACATGGTGGGGCTGGTACGATTACCAAAGCGAATTTATCGGAACAACAAGCACAACAATATCGAGCGAAACTAGAAGAAGCATTACTCGCTGGATATGCTCAGTTAAAAGCCGGTAAAGATGGCCAGTACGCTGTTATCAGTGCGATTCAGATATTGGAGCAATCGCCCTTATTTAACGCCGGCATTGGTGCGGTTTATACTTATGCAGGTGATCATGAGTTAGATGCGTCAATTATGCATGGTGCTGAGCGTCTTGCTGGTGCGGTATCCGGCGTTAAAACCATAGCCAGTCCGATTGCCGCAGCACAAGCAGTCATGAACCATTCTGTCCATGTTATGCTCAGTGGTAGCGGTGCTGAAGAGTTTGCTCAAGAACAAGGACTCGCCCAAGTAGACAATCATATTTTTGATACCGAACGACGATTGAAGTCGTTACAAAAAGCCAAACGCGCGATTGCCGACTCACAGACTGAGTTACTTGAATTTCAAGATTACAAATTTGGGACCGTCGGAGCGGTTGTATTAGACCAGCAAGGTAACGTCGTCGCTGGCACGTCAACGGGCGGAATGACAGCCAAGCGTTATGGTCGGATTGGCGATTCTCCGATTATCGGTGCGGGGACGTTTGCAGATAACGATAGTTGTGCCGTCTCTGCAACGGGACATGGTGAGTATTTTATTCGCTATCAAGTGGCGGCGGATATTTGTGCACGCATGGCATATCAAGGATTAACATTGCATGCGGCTGCTGATAAAGTGGTTAATGAGGTGTTAGTTGAGGCGGATGGTTCGGGTGGGGTTATCGCTATTGATACAGCGGGTAATATAGCTATGCCATTTAATACTGAAGGCATGTATCGCGCGAGTATCGATATTCATGGTAAAATGAGCGTTGCCATTTACCGATAATAATATTTTTTTATGACTGAACCTGTTGTTCCTGTTGGGCTTACTGCAAGTGACATAGCCCAACATGCATTATTTAATGACCAACTTGCCCTATGTATGGGCAAGGATCGTTTTCGTTTTACCCGTCGCTATCGCGAAATACAAGCATTAGATGGTGAAAAACTCGCCACTGGTTTAAGTAAATTAGTCGCTCAGATTAATTTATCGCAAACACGTGTAAAGGAACGTCGCCAGGCGTTACCCAAAATCACTTATCCAGATTTACCAGTTAGTGAACGCCAAGACGATATAAAGCAAGCCATCCTTGACCACCAAGTCGTGATTATTGCCGGTGAAACAGGTTCAGGTAAAACCACGCAAATTCCTAAAATGTGTTTGGAGCTAGGCCGAGGCGTTACTGGGACGATTGCTCACACACAACCACGTCGCTTGGCGGCTCGCAGTGTCGCTGCAAGGATTGCAGAGGAACTTGATACTGAAATAGGGCAGTCTGTCGGGTTTAAAATTCGTTTTAGTGATCATGGTAATCAAGACACGCATGTAAAATTAATGACGGATGGGATTTTGTTAGCAGAGATCCAGCATGATCGTTTTTTACATCAATACGACACCATAATCATTGATGAAGCCCACGAACGTAGTCTCAATATTGATTTTTTATTAGGGTACTTAAGACAGTTATTACCCAAACGTCCCGATTTAAAGCTGATTATTACCTCAGCGACCATTGATCCTGAACGATTTGCCAAACACTTTTTTGATGCCCCTATTATCAGCGTCAGTGGGCGAACTTATCCTGTCGAAATGCGCTATCGTGCTTTGGTTGATGACGATGATGATATCGATGTTGGGCAAGGTATTGTTAATGCGGTAACGGAGCTTCGGAAAGAAAAACCCGGTGATATTTTAATATTTTTGAGCGGTGAACGAGAGATCCGTGAAACCGAACAGCTATTAAAAAAACAACTATGGTCAAATCTTGAAGTGGTGCCGTTGTATGCGCGTTTATCCGCAGCCGAGCAAAATAAAATTTTTTCCTCGCATACCGGTCAACGTATTGTGCTTGCCACCAACGTCGCCGAAACCTCATTGACGGTACCTGGGATTAGATATGTTATTGATCCCGGATTTGCGCGGATATCGCGTTATTCGTACCGGTCTAAAGTTCAGCGCTTACCGATTGAAGCGATTTCACAAGCTTCAGCTAATCAACGCTCAGGACGCTGTGGACGAGTAGCTAATGGTATCTGTATACGCTTATATGCCGAGGATGATTATTTAGGACGCAGTGAGTTTACCGATCCGGAAATTTTACGCACGAATCTCGCGTCGGTTATCTTAAAAATGTTAGCACTTGGCTTAGGTGATATTGCTGATTTTCCATTTGTGCAACCGCCTGATCCTCGCTTTATTACTGATGGCTATCGTTTGTTGCAAGAGTTACAAGCGATTAACTTACATAAAAAACGTCCATCATTGACGCCATTAGGCAAGCAGATTGCACGTTTACCGATTGATCCGCGTTATGCTCGCATGGTCATTGCTGCGCAAGGACATCGTGCCTTGCATGAAGTCGTCATTATTACTGCAGGATTATCGATTCAAGATCCCAAAGAACGTCCTCGTGAAAAGCAACAAGCTGCTGATGAAGCGCATCAACAATTTGCAAATAAACAATCTGATTTTATTAGTATTTTAAATTTATATTCGGCTTTTTGTGAGCAGCAAGCGAACTTAACTCAAAACCAAGTGCGCAAATGGTGTAAAAGCAATTTTGTGCATTATATGCGGATGCGCGAGTGGCAAGATATCATCTCACAGATCAATCAATCATTAAAAGAGCTGCAGATCCAATCTGATCAACAAACACCTGATTATGATGATATTCATATTAGTTTAGCGACGGGGTTATTATCCCATTTGGGTTTGAAAGACAAAGGGCGAGAATATTTAGGGGCACGTAACAGCAAGTTGATGATTTTTCC
>Ga0206127_1003100_pt1 | contig 15702 bp, 10 predicted proteins | sample Helgoland_Spring_6_FD_148646 | JGI IMG/M metagenome (GOLD analysis project Ga0206127, IMG submission 148646) | Pelagic subsurface seawater microbial communities from Kabeltonne, Helgoland, North Sea - Helgoland_Spring_Bloom_20160419_1 | ecosystem: Environmental > Aquatic > Marine > Epipelagic ...
CCCGTGAGCCTGGTGATTCCCATGGGAATGGAGGCCTCGGGATAAATGAGCTGGACCCAGCGGTCGATTTCTCGCGTGCCATCGTGCAGAATGGCGGCCACTTCGGTGATATTGGCGCCATTTGGTGGGCCTCCGGTGGTCTCTATATCGACGATGACAAACTGCAATGTGGATTGACTCATGGGATCTATGAAGAACATGGGGTCCACCATGAACGTACGTTGCTAAATTTCGGCATGATGTTCTTTCAACATCCCATGAGGTCCTTGTGTGGAGTTTTACTCCTGTGTGCGCCCATTCTCTCAGAAGGGCAGGTGTCCAATTATGAGCCCTATGACGACAGCGACCTGTTGGAGGAGTTCGAAAGGCCCAAGAAGTTGCACTTCGGCATGAACATCAACATGGGAAAGGCTGGGGGTAAGTCCAGCGTATTTTACAACGGTGCAGGATTTGGTGATTTGGGAGATGTGTTCAGAGAGCTCATCAGCATTCCAGAGCGATTGGATTGGAACAGTGTAGCAGGAGGTAGCGGCAACACCGTGCGCAATCAGATTGCCCAGTCCTTAGGAGTGGCCAATGCAGGGGGCATGTCGGTGGCTACCTATCCCATTGACCAGCGTTACGACGTAGGGTTTGGATTTGGATTGAGGGTGATGCAACGCTTTAGTCTGGAGAGCTCATTGGTATTGGATGTAGATGTATGGCGCTTGAAATCCCGCGGGGCGTGGCAATTGAATACCGGTGAATTGCCGGATCAAGGCCAAGGTTCGACCGATTTACGGGAGTTTGGAATTTTTGCTTCTGAGGAGCGAACGGCCATTTCTCTCGGTTACCGCACGGCCAGTCCGATCGACAGGAGCATGAGCTGGATTTTTGAGGGGGGAGGAAATTTGACCGCGACGCGCATCAAAGACCATTACATCGAAGTAGCGGGCAATACATACGATCTCATTGTGCCCATTGGAGGACAGGTCGGAGCGCCAGGGCAGCAGGATTTAACCTGGGGCATTGGATACGGTGGCTATCTGCGCATTGGTGCGGAGGCATACATGGATGCGGGTGCAGGATTGGAGTTGAGCTATCGTTTGGGATACGACGGTGTGGTCATCGGGACCTCGGACTATCGGGTGTTGAATCACGGTTTGCAGCTCACTTGGCTGTTCCCCCCACCGCAAGTGGCCGCAGCCAGTTTCTAAATTCTTAAACACCGCTCGATGGGGTATCTTGCCCCAACATCGCCATGGAAATCATAGATCGATTGTCTGCCGGAGACCCGGAGAAAAAGAAATACTACATCCGCCTGTTTCTCGACACGCTTGAGCCAGAACTGGAGAACCTCAGGGGAGCCGACGTGTCCCAAGCACAAGAGCCGATTCGTGCCATTTTGCACAAGCTAAAGAGTCAGGTTCAGACGATTGGGGCAAGAGAAACCCATGCGATCATGGCACAACAGGAGCAGGACATCAAAAGCGGAGGTCAGATTGACCAAGGCCAATTGGACGAGACCTGCCGACAGTTATCGGATTTGATTGAAAACCTGCAAGAATTACTGAAATGAGCAAGCATCTGAAAGTCGCTTTGGTAGACGACGACATTCCAAATACAGAGGTTTTAAGGGACTTTCTAATCCGCAATGGATACAACCACGTGGACAAGTACCATGACGGGGAAAGTTTCTTGGAGAGCTTGGACCGTTTTGATGAGCGCGCTGTGGTGTTGGATTTTGACTTGAGTGGAGGCGGTGACTTGAATGGACTTGAAGTGTTGGAAGCGATCAAAGAGCGCAGCCCAAGCACCCATGTCATCTTCTTCAGTGGTCAGGACAGCCTTGAAGTCGCTGTAGAGAGCTTAAAAAATGGTGCGGACGACTACATCGTGAAGTCCAACGCGGCATTTGCATTGGTGAAAACGTCATTGGACAAGGTCTATGACATCCAGGTGCTGAAGCTCAATGAGCGCCGCAGTCAGCGCATTAGCTGGATGATGGCCATAGGTTGGATGGCGACCATCGCTGCTGTAGCCTTGTATTTCGCAGGCCAGTAATACCAAGCCTCTCCTGTACCCTTCGCTTGAGGATTCCTTAAGTGTCGGATAAATGCGCCCTTCTGATCTCGCTCAAAAGCTGCTCCACCTTGAAGGGTTTGGGCACAAACCCGTCCATGCCCTTTTGGATATAGTGGTCGGTCTCTTCTTTGAGTACGCTGGCGGTCATGGCAATCACAGTGGTTCCCGACTTGCTGGGATCTTCCAGCTTTCGGATGGCTGCAGTGGCTTCGAGACCGGTCATCTCTGGCATGGCAATGTCCATGAGCACAAGATCCCATTCACCATCGCGCACCGCTTCGAATGCTTCTCTGCCATTGACAGCTTTGCCAATGGTCACGTTGGGGATTTCTGAGCGCAGCGTGTCTTCAGCGACGATCACATTGAACGGGTTGTCTTCGGCGATCAGAATGCGCAAAGCCGGCAAGGGGGGCTTGGATTCGGTGTTCTTCTGTTGCTCCTTTTTTAACCGCCGAATCTCCGCGAGCAACTGCTCAACTTGGAAAGGCTTGGGCACAAAACCATTCATGCCGTGGCGCATGTAGCTGTCGGTTTCTTCGCGCAGCACACTGGCCGTCATGGCCACGATGAACGTATCCGATTTTTCGTTAGGGAGCTTGCGAATGGCAGTGGTAGCCTCTAGTCCGCTCATTTCGGGCATGTGAATGTCCATGAGCACGAGGTCCCATTCTTCGTCCCTGACCTTCTCAAAGGCCATGCGGCCGTTTTCTGCCTTGCCGATTTCGACCTCTTTGAGTTCACTGCGCAACGTGTCTTCGGTGACGATCACATTGAAGGGGTTGTCCTCTGCGATCAGGATGCGCATGGGGCCGATTTCTATGTCGTCGATGGTCTTTTCATCGGCCTTTTGAGCACCTTGAGTGGCGAGGGCGGGCAGCGCAAATGCAAAAGTGGAGCCTTCACCTTCGACGCTTTCTACCCAGATAACACCACCTTGGAGCTCCACAATTTGTTTGGAAATACTCAGGCCCAATCCTGTGCCTCCAAATTTCCGTGTCTTCAATTGATCGCCTTGATTGAAGCTTTCAAAGATCTTTTCGAGTTTGTCTTCTGGGATGCCAATACCTGTATCGGTTACCCTGACCACAAACCAGTCCGAATGCTTGGCGACAGGGGCAGGGCACCAAGCGGGCAGCTCGGGGAGTGGCGATACAGCAGCATGTAAAGTGACGCCGCCTTCGAGGGTGAACTTGATGGCATTGCCCACCAGGTTGATCAGGACCTGGTTTAAGCGGCTGGCATCCCCCAAAAGGAAGTCAGGCAGCGAGGCTTCAGCTTGGACTTCGAAGCGAAGGTCTTTTTGTTCGGCAGGAATGCGCATGACATTTTCAGCCACCTCCAAAGCGTCTCCCACAGAGAAGGGCTCTTGGGCAATTTCCAGCTTGCCCGCTTCGAGTTTGGAAAAGTCCAAAATGTCATTGACGATGTCGATGAGGTTGGACGATGCCGTCACGATGTTGCGCAGGTATTTCTGGGCGACATCGGTCATGCTTTCCCTAGAGGCCAAGTTGGACATGCCCACAATGGCATTGAGCGGCGTGCGGATTTCGTGGGACATATTGGACAAGAACACCGCCTTGTGGTTCAAGGCAATTTCCAATTCAGCATTGGCCCGAATCAATTCTTTCTGACGGTCTTGGAGCTGCTCTCGCTGTGTGGAAATCAACTGGCTTTGCTTGCGCGTAAACCGATAGCGAGAGGTGATGAAGATGGCAAAAATGATGAGGAGCAGCACGATGACCACCAACAGGGTGCGCTGGTCGTCTTTTTGCTTATCCATGATGCGGCGCTCCTCTTTTTGCCTCAGGTCTTCGTATTGGAACAACTCCAAATTGAGCTTGGACTGCCGCTCCCTTGCGATGCTTTGGTAGGCTTCCTCTGCGCTGTCTCGCAGGTTTCTGTTCTCCTGCGCTGCACGAAACCTTTCGAGGTTAAACAGGGCTCTGGCCAAGCAATCATAACAATCAGTGAGGTGCGTAGCCCGGTCATAACCGGCAAGTCGGTCATTGTTGAGGACCAGGGTGAGCATAGAGTCACAGAGCGCAAGCCCCCTCTCGTTTTGGCCAAGCTCCAAGTAGGCCAGTCCGAGCTTGGTAGAGATGTAGACCTTCCGCTTGTCTTTTTGATCCACATCATACTTCAACGCTTCGCCATAGAAGTAGAGGGCATCATCGAATCGCTTTTGTTTGGTGGCGATGAAGCCGAGGTACTCATAGCATACTACGCGTCCTGACGTAGAGGTCCCCATAGCGAGCGCATTCTCGTATTCCTCAATGGCTTTCTCGTATTCTTCGTCTTCCCTGTATATGTTGGCGATGCCCACCGTCGACATGCTCACCTTCACTTGGTCGTTGGCCTGCTCATATAGAGCCCTGGCTTCGAGCATGTAGGCCAGTGCCGTGTCCCGCATAAAAGGGTCCTGATACGATTTTGCCGCGAGGTTAAAGCGGGCCTGAGCGCGGTCGCCTTCATCGTCGCTATACCGCATGATGAAAGAGTAATGCTCAAAGGCAGTTTGGTTGTCTTTAATCTGCAGGTGCACATATCCCAGTGCGTCGTGAGCCCTAAGCTGGGATTGGAGGTCGCCCATGGATTCGGCAATCTCCAAGGCCATTTCAAAGTCCGCCAAGGCCTTAGTCCAGCGGTTCGGCGCGTCTTTGACCCTCCATTGGGAGCGCCCTCTTTGATAGTACAACCGGAAGCGGGTGACCTCGGAGAAGTTGCGGCTGGCATTGGATTCTATGACCGAATCGAGCAATGCGCGTGCAGCAGAGGGTTGCTTTGCACTGATCAGTCCACGTGCCTTCATGTCGGCCACAGCGGCCATTTGGTTCGGAGTTAATTCAAGCGACCAGAATTGATCGGTGAGGACCACAAATTCTTCTCCTCCTGCGGGAGGCAATTCATTGCCATATGCTTCCAAGGCATCCAGACGCTGCTTCAATGAGGCTTCGTCTGAATTGATGACGGCGCGCAATTCAGAATAATTGACGCCAGCAGCTGCACTGAGGCAGAGAGTGCTCAGTAGCAACCAGCTAAAGCATGTTCTTAACGTGTGGTCCATGGGATAAAGACGAAAATAAGCCATGAACATTCAGAGATGGCCGAAGAGGTTGTTGGGGTCGAATTTCTGACTACATTTGCGCTCCCGCAGGGGAAAAATGACTATGTAGCTCAACTGGATAGAGCACCTCACTACGGATGAGGAGGTTGAGGGTTCGAATCCTTCCATGGTCGCCACAGCTTACAGAAAGCCCTCGTTGCAATGTCGCAACGGGGGCTTTCGATTTGGTGGCAAAAGGGCTGAAATCCTGTGTGTGTTCCGACCTCAGTTGCAGCTGTTTCCGAACTCACCCAAGACCATCAGGAAGTCCTCCACAGAGACGATGCCATCAAGGTTGATGTCGGCCGCGCAGATGGAGGAGCATCCGAACTCGCCGAGCATGATCAAGACGTCGTTGACCGCTACAATGCCGTCTTGGTCGAGGTCTTGGGGGCAAGTGGGGTCGCAAATGCCGTCGCCGTTGTTGTCGGCAACACAATCGCCTCCGCAGATGCCCAAGGCATCGGTGGTGAACAGGCAGGACCCGTCGTCTTCTGTGGCGTCGAATTCAAAATTGCAAGCCAGTGGGTCGGTGCAGCCCAGCACAGCAGGCGCGCAATCTTGGGACACGGTGAACGGGTTCCCATAATCCCATGAGCTCGGTGGGTAGGGGTGCTCCGCGAGGTAAATCCGGTACGGTATGCCCGCTTCAGAAACGGCGACGACCCAGGGGTGCAAGCCGGTGTTGTCCACAGTGCCCAAGCTCGCCACAGCGGCGTTGGCGTTGATGTCAATTAAGCTCAGGTAAACATCCGTGTTGGGGTTGCCACCGGACCAGGAGATCCAAAGGGTGTCGCCCATGCACCATTCGCTGGCGACATCGTCCAATGTCAAACTGGGGTACAGACAAGAGCCGTCGTCGTAGGTCGCGTTGGGGTTGTGGTTCAATGCCGATTCGTCCGTGCACCCCAGTACGTCATAATCGTAGTAGCAAGAGCCGTCGTCTTCCTCGGCGTCGGCTGCGAAATTCAAGGCTATAGGATCGGTGCACCCCATCACGGGATAAGAACAGGAGCCGTCGTCGAGGAGGGCATTGGGATCGTGGTTAAAGGCCTGCTCATCGGTGCATCCGTAAAAGGGGCTGCAATCGCTGTTGACGGAGAACAGTCCGGATTCTCCACCGGCTCCACTGGCCACAGACACACTGTCCAAGAAGAGTTCCCAGGAAATTTCACCGAGATAGTTTCCGCCACCTGCACCAAAGGTGTAGCATCCATCGGGCAGGCAAAATTCGGTCGTGCCCCCTGACCCTGAATTCAGGGTCAAGCTCTGCATCAGCTCACCTTCGGTTGTGGAGATGTCGAGTGCATTGCCATTCCACCCGTCTCCGTAGGAATCGAACATGTGCAGGCTCAGGACGTTGTCTTCCCCGCAGTCCAGGGGGTAGGTACAGGTTCCGTCATCGTCCACAGCGACGGGGTTGAAGTTCAATGCCAACGGATCGGTGCATCCGTATGTGGCATAGATCTGACCGGCCAGGATCTCCTCTCCGGGCTTGCGGTTATAGGCGTAGTCCACAAGCCGCACCATGTCACCATCCTCGCTGACTTCAAATCTCATCCAGCCGTAGTGGAAGCGCTCTGCCATGGTGAATTTGACACCAGCGTATGTGGTTTGGCCATTCCAGTCGGTATAAGTGGGGGAAGTGATGACGAGCTGGGTCTCCAATTCCGAGAAGTACGTCCAGTGGCTTTCGCTGTGGATGGTGTCTCCTTCTTGGAGTGCGCTGAGGTTGTTGGAGCCTTCATTGCTGACTCCAGATTTGGAATACGTTTCCAAGCGGAAATGGCCGTTGATGTACCAGAGCCCAAAATTCGCATCGCCCACATTCCAACTGAAGTATTTCCAGTTGTTGCCAGGGTTGGCAATGGCGATGCCTTCGGTAGAATCCACCACCACATATTCGATGGCGTAAGGGTCGGCGAAGTCGAGGGACATCGAACGCGACAAGGCCATGTCGTTAGGGGTGTCGGAAAGAAGGGAGGAATCGAATGAGATGTTGAATGAGACGTCGTCTTCATCGACGTGTGCACTGGCTTGGCCAGCAAACGACAATCGGATGCGCGCATCGGAGACGCGTTCAATTTGGGCAGACAATCCTTCGGGGAGTTCGGAAGTGTCGAATCCAGAACCGGCCCCAAGGGAGTCAAACGCGGTCCAAGTGGCCCCAAACAGATCGATGTTGCGTTCCGAGGAGATGCTGCCGTCGTTATCAAAGGCTTCATGAAACGCCGTTTGGGTGTACGCCAAGACCGGAGACTGCACCTGGCCCATGGCAATGGGGCCGTCGGGCTGTTCATTGTACGCCATGTCCAGGGCGTAGTAGTGCCTGCCATCCTCACTCACGCGCATCCGTATCCAACCGTAGTGCGCATTGCCGTTGCGATAAAATTGCACGCCAGCGTATGCGGTTTGTCCGTTCCAGTCGGTGTAGGTGGGATTGGACAAGTCCAGTTGGTTCGGGTACCAAGGGCCTGGCTCGGTGATGTCGGATTCGGGGCCGACCAGGTCTCCAAAAGCAAGGGGGGTCAGGTTGGAGGTGCCGGGGTAGCACACGGCCCCGTTGCCATAGGTTTCGAGCTTGATGTTGACCAAGTCGTAGTGAAAGAACCCAAAGTCTGCACCACCGGATCCCATGGTAAACCAGGTCCAGCGACGCCCTTCGAAGAAGTTGTGTGCATCGTCCACCAAATCCACAAACACAATCTCGTAGGGATCCAAAAAGGTCAGTCCGAGGTTGGTATTGGACGGATTGTACAGATCCTCAAAGGCAACACCATCGAAAGGGTTGGCCGTAAAGTGCAGCTCCAAGTTGTCCAAGTTGTCTTCGGTCTCGTGGTTGGCCACTTGACCGGACAAGTAAACAGTGGCATGGGTGGAGTCCACCACCACCACAGACAAAGAGGTCCCGGCGGGCAAGTTTTCGCTGTTGAAATCGACCCCCTCTACCAGCGTACCGGTGGCGCCAAAGGTGAGGTCGAGCAATTCAATGCCGATCTCGCTGTCGACGCTGCCATCGTTGGAAAATGACTCCGAAAAGGAAGTCTGGAGGTAGACCATCCTCGGCAAGAAATCGTCTTGGAGGAACACGAGTGCGTGGTTTTCCGGGGACCAGATGTTGTTGCGCCCCGCCACATCTGAGCACATGGTCGCCAGCATTCTTTCCTTTTGGCCCTGGGTGAACATGTTGGAACAATTGGAATAATCCATGTAGTTCTGCACGTTGTCTGGCGAGCCGCAGGAGATGGCTTCTAGGTCGCATCCGGTGTTTCCGATGGTGTTGGGGGTGTCTTCCACCGCGTCGTCGAAACCACATCCTGCCGTGGATTGATTGCCCGACTGATCGCCCCAAGTGTGCTTGAGATTGGCCCAGTGTCCCACCTCGTGGGTCAGGATCTTGTAATGGGTCCAGACCGCAGTTTCCGTTCGACCCACGGCCCAGTATGAAGACACCACGCCATCGTAAATGGAGGCGGATCCTTCGACGTCGGCGGGGTAGAATGCGAATGCTGATCCGTTGCCCCCATCCGAAGAGTGCACCACCCAAACGTTGAGGTACATCGTGGGGTCCCATTGGACCAATTGCTTGAGGGCGATATCGCTGCCGTTGTAGGTCAGTTCGGACTGGATGCGGTTGATGCCCGTGGTGGGCTGGCCATTGGGGTCGAAGTCGGCCAAGCGAAAGCCCATGCCCACGTCCGCTACGATGCCCGTGAAATTGGGGTGGACCTCGGAAAGCTCGGCGTTTGTGGCCGAGAAGTCCTCGTTCATTTGCACTATCGCTTCGTGGATTTGGGCATCAGAGATGTTCTCTGGGCCATTGTCGTGCACCACATGGAACACAATGGGGATCAAAAGGTCCTCGTCCGTGCAGGAAAGAGACTGAGAGGTAAAGTTTCGGGTGTGGTCTTCGAGCGACAACCTCCTGAGCTCTTGGCTTCCCATCCACTCGGGATGGGCGAGCTGCATGTCTTCGCGCTGCCTCTGGTGGACACACCGGTGCTGAGCTTGACTAACCCCACTGAACATGAGCAGTGCAAAGAGTGGCCAAATGATGCGGAGGGTGGGCATGCGCGTGAAGGTGTGTGAGTAAGGTACGGCGATTGGAACCCGCTCTTGAAAACGGCCCTTCCGTTCGGGCGGGCTAATTTGTCGCCATGTCTTTTTTGCTCGACTCCCCCGAAGCCGTTTCCGCCGCGCGCCGCAGTGCTGAACAAGACCCCGACGCTTTTTGGGCCGACATCGCTGCGCATTACGCATGGATGAAGCCTTGGGAAAAGGTGTGCTCTGCAGAGTTCGAAACGCCCTCGGTGCGCTGGTTTGAAGGGGCACAGCTCAACATCACCGCCAACTGTTTGGACCGGCACTTGGCCGATCACGGTGACCGGACGGCCATTCTGTGGGAGCCCAATGACCCGGCAGACGACACCGTGTCCATCACCTACGCGGAGCTGCACGACCGGGTCTGCCGCTTTGCCAATGTGCTCAAGTCGCGCGGGGTAAAGAAGGGCGACCGCGTGGCGCTTTACCTGCCAATGGTACCGGAACTGGCCGTTGCTGTGCTCGCCTGCGCCCGCATCGGTGCGGTACACAGCGTCGTCTTTGCCGGCTTCTCTGCGCGCAGCCTCGCAGACCGCATCCAGGACGCAGGCGCCGTTTGCGTGATCACCAGCGACGGCATGAAGCGTGGCGCCAAAGGGCTCGCCCTCAAAGCCGTCGTGGACGAGGCCCTCGCCGAATGCCCCACGGTCACCACCAACCTGGTGGTCCGCCACACCGGCGAAGACGTCCAATGGTCCGCCGACCGCGACGTTTGGCTCCACGAGGCCTTGACCACCGTTTCTGGCGACTGTCCACCCGAGCCCATGGACGCCGAGGACTTGCTGTTCATCCTCTACACCTCGGGCAGCACGGGCAAGCCGAAGGGGGTGGTCCACACTTGCGGTGGGTACATGGTGTATGCCGGGTACAGCTTCGCCAACGTGTTCCAATACCAGCCCGGCGACGTCTATTGGTGCACCGCCGACATCGGCTGGATCACCGGACACAGCTACATCGTTTACGGCCCGCTGCTCAATGGGGCGACCACGGTCATGTTCGAGGGGGTGCCCACATACCCTTCGCCCGCCCGCTTCTGGGAGGTCTGCGAGAAGCTCAAGGTCAACCAATTCTACACCGCGCCCACCGCCATTCGGGCGCTCATGGCTTGCGAGCCCCGCTTTGCCCAAGGCCACGACCTGTCGTCACTCAAGGTGATCGGTTCGGTGGGAGAGCCCATCAACGAGGAGGCTTGGCAGTGGTACCACGACGCGATTGGTGGCGGCCGCTGCGCGCTGGTCGACACGTGGTGGCAAACCGAGACCGGTGGCATCCTCATCAGCGGCCTCGGATCGCACAGCCCCATGAAGCCGGCCCATGCCGGATATCCCTTGCCCGGCATCAGCCCCGTGCTGGTGGATGGCGACGGCAACACCTTGGAAGGGGAGGCCGAAGGCTACCTCTGCATCGACCGCCCTTGGCCGTCCATGATCCGCACCACCTATGGCGACCACGAGCGTTGTCGCAACGTGTACTTCAGCGCCTTCAAAGGCAAGTACTTCACCGGTGATGGTGCCCGACGCGATGCCGACGGCATGTTTCGCATCATCGGCCGCGTCGACGACGTGGTCAACGTGAGCGGCCACCGCTTCGGCACCGCGGAGATTGAGGACGCCATCGATTCGCACCCCGCCGTGGCCGAGTGCGCCGTCATCGGTTACCCACACCCCATCAAGGGACAGGCCGTGCACGCTTACGTCATCCTCAAAGACGGTGCCCTTCCTGGCACGGCCGACGGCATCGCGGCCCTGCGCAAAGAAATCGGCATCCAAGTCAACACCGAGATCGGCAACATCGCCCGCCCAGACCGCGTGCAGTTCACGCCGGGCCTGCCCAAGACGCGCTCCGGCAAGATCATGCGCCGCATCCTGCGCAAGGTGGCCAGCGGCGAGCACGATCAGCTCGGCGACACCTCCACACTCCTGGACCCCACGGTCGTCGACGGCGTCATCGCCGGCGCCTCCGAATTCCTCGCCTGAACTAACTTCCCCGCATGCGATTCCATCCACTTCTGATGCTGGCTGTGCTGCCGGCCTTCTTGCTTGTTTCCTGCGCCAATGACGGGTGTTGTTCTGCGGACAGCCACCAAGGCCATGTCCACGATGATGCCGCAGTAGAAGACGACTACCATGCCACGGGGAATTGTGCGCTGGAGTTTACGGCGGCCGACAGTGCGCGCCGGGCTGCCAAGCACGCGGAACCTGGCGTGAAAATGGTAGAGCTGTCCAATGGCTACCGCGTCTTTACCCAAACGGTGGGGGAGAGTGCCGATGTCAAAATCTTGACCCTGCACGGTGGGCCGGCTTGCACCCACGAGTACATGACTGTTCTCGGCGACGTGCTGCCCGAATCACAGGGATACGAGGTGATCTATTACGATCAGCTCGGCAGCTACTACAGCGACCAGCCCACTGAAGACCTGTGGACCATCGACCGCTGGTGCGAAGAAGTGGAAGAGGTTCGCGTGGCCCTTGGTCTGAACAAAGACAACTTCTACATCCTCGGAAACAGCTGGGGCGGCATCCTGGGCATGGAATATGCGTTGCGGCATCAAGAAAACCTCAAAGGCCTCATTGTGAGCAATATGGTCACAAGCATTCCCGAGTATGCGGCGTACAACGAAGAGGTCTTGCGCCCTCAAATGGATCCGGCCATTCTCGACAGCCTTGAAGCCTTTGAGGCCGCGGGCGACATTCAAAACGAGACGTTCCTCCAGCTGGTCGACGAGCATTTTTACGCCAAGCACCTCTGCCGATTGGAAGAGTGGCCCGAAGCCATCACGGGTTCTTTTGAGCGCCTGAACTACAAGCTGTACGACCTCATGCAGGGACCCAGTGAATTCCGCGTGGGCGGCCGTTTGATTGAGTGGGACATCACCGATCGCCTCGGAGAGATCACCGTGCCCACGCTGATGGTCGGTGCTGAGTACGATACCATGGACCCCGATAAGATGACGCAACAAGCCAACCTTGTGGCCAACGGCCGTTCCTTGCATTGCTACAACGGTTCTCACCTGTGCATGTGGGACGATCGGGACGCCTTCATGGGAGGGGTCGCCAGCTTCATCGAAGACGTGGAGGCCGGCCGGCCCATGCGCTAAGACCTGACCTCAAGGTCTCCGTTTACTTGCTCATTCACAAGGAGAGGTCTGCAAATCCAGGCCGTGCTTGCGAATGATGTGCTCCAACTTGCCATCATAGCGCTCGGGATCGTACGCTTTGTTGATGCGGTAGCCACTCAGCCGAGAAAACATCTTAATGGTGCTCCAAAAGGGGAGCTTGACCGCTTTGGCATAATCGTCGGCAAAGTTGAGCATGCCGGGATTTTGTCGGTCCAGCAGATGCACAAGCAGAAACCCTTCCTTGAAACCCATGTCATCTTGGAAAGCGGTGTCGGAAACCATGAGCTGTTGGCCCTCGGCGTCCAAACTGTCCAATGCGATGAACCCTTGCTGTTCTTGAAGAGCGATCATGCAGGGATCGTTGGAGACACTGATGGTATCCGGGGTTTGCTCGGATTCAGATTTACCGATCTCCACTGAAACACCCGTGTCCTGATCGCCTGGTTGACTGGACGTTTCTTCTTGGGCTTCTTTGTCCAGGGGAGGATCTGATTTGCGTGCGCGTTTTTCCGCCTTCTTTTCTGCTTTTCGTTCCTCTTTTCCGGACTGAATGGAGGCGCGTTGGGCCTTCAAAGTGCTGTCGGGGACGGATTCTATGCCTTGAGAAAAAGACGTCCGCATGGTGTCGAGCATGCTGGAGATGATCATGACTTGCGGCCAAACCTTGAGCACCATGACTTCGAGGTCCAGGTATTTGTTCTTGGTCTCGTCGTAGTCCTTGATGTCCATTCCGCGCCAATCGGGACCTTCATCTGTTGCGACCACTTCTGCGGCGCCAATCAAGTGAACAAAGGGCCGAAATCCCGGCGGGAAAGCCGTGCTGTCCGCTATCCCTTGCGCACAGATGGAGTGGCCAAAGACCTCTAAAACGAAGGCGACAACGAGGAGTGGACGGACCATGGATATTCCAAAGGTAGCGCCGCCACTAAAAGGCAGGATTGTCGCTGAAAGGGTCTAATTTGGGGACATGGCAAGGGGTTTTTCTGTAGGCGATAGGGTGCGGTTTCTGCACCAGAGCGGTGAAGGTGAAATCCTCGCCGTTGAGGATGGTGGTCAGACCCTGCTCATCGAAGACAACGACGGCTTTCCGATGCGGTTTCAGGCCAAAGAATGTCTGCCCATGCCCAATGCCGCTGAGGAAGCCCGAGCCTACGCTTCGAAGGACATCACAAAAGGGGAGCTCTTGGAGCGCAATGTGGATGAGCACCTCATCAAGGCCTCGCAGAAGGACTTCGACGTCAAATACCGCAATCCTGATGCCACCAGTATGCGCAAGCGGGACGAGCATATGGAGGTGGATTTGCATTTCCATGCGCTAACCGGAGCCCGAGATCGGGCGACACCGCACGAGATGCTCACGCTCCAAATGGATCACTTTGACCGCATGATGCGGAGGGCAGAAGAGAAGCGCATCCCACGGGTGATCTTCATTCACGGCGTCGGACAGGGCCGATTGCGGCAAGAAATCAGGGAAGCCCTCAGTTCATTCTGGCCGCATTGCAGTTGCCGGGAAGGAGACCCAAGGAAGTACGGACACGGCGCTACAGAAGTCCGATTCGGACAGCGTTGATCATTGGCGCTCTGCTTCCAGACGCTTGCGCATCATGTCGGCTTCGCTGACCGGAAAGACATAGCCCTCTAATGACACTTCGACGGGTGTCTCTAAGGATTCAGCTCCTTTGAATTCCAAGACAGTCCGCGGTTCGCGGCTGAATTTGGTGTCTATGGAGACCCAACGCGTGGCCAAACCGACATAAGTTCCATTGGCCAAGCCCGTGAATCCGGGTTCGAATCGGGGCCACAGCCGGCTGATGGCCACCTCCTCCTCCGAAGCTTGGCTGTCGGCCCAGAGTTCGTCAATGGTCGTGCCCTTTTCGTACCAAAAGTGCGCACTCATTCGGCCGTCAATCTCGCGGTCACCGGATACGCGCGACATCTTGAGGGTATCCCTGACTTGAACATTGAGCGGGCTTTCGCTGCCAATTTTTACTTCCCCAAGTGCGGTTAATGTGTAACGCATTCCAAGGTTGAGGTCCCCGATATGCTGCATCGTGGCTTCCTCGGTCTCGATCACCCTGCCGTAGGAACTGTCGCCAGGGGTGTAATACACATCCATGGTGCCTTGAATCTTTTGCAAGGGTTGGCCTTCTGCCCCCGCTACACGCTGAATGATATCGTAGTGGATGACTTTCGTGAAGCTGTATCCATCGGGCCTTTCAGGTGAGGTGCCATAGACTTTTTTCAGCATTTCTGAAGCGCTCTCCTGAGCCTGTAGCAGCGCTGGAGCAAGACATAAGAGTCCGAGGGCAATGGAGAAAATACGGATGCGTTCCATGGTTGGAAGTTACGCAAGAGGTCTGGCCTCAAGGTTGGTTTTCCCGACGGTTTCGCGGACGTGGGTCTACGAATGGACGGTCAGAGGGAAGGGCTTGGATGGGCGCAGTGTTCGGCGCCAGTTGCCAAGGGGAGTTGGCCTTCTTTCCAGGCACGAATGCATCAAACGTCATGTCGGGCCCATAGTAGGCTGTAATGCCGGTGAGGTGAGGCTCACTGGGCGCAAGGTGATCAAACACGATGCGCCGCGGATGTCCGTCCTTGCCCTTCTTTTCGGGTTGATAGCGCAGTGAAACCTGTACCGCATCCGCAAATTCAAGCACCCATCTGCGGGCCATGCCCATCGTTCCGTTCAATGTGGGAGCGCCAAATCGAATGCCCCTTCCCCGAATTTGAATCGGCTCAATGACCTTTCGGGTAACCATCGCATCTGCATCGTCCCATCCCAGTAGCATCCAAGTGTCCTTGTCCACGGGGTCTGGAACCATGTCAAAATACAAAGCGCCATGCCAATCGCTGGACGAAACAGCCGCTTGGGTACTGGGGGCGTCGGCGCTGCTGTCGTCGTACAATTGAGTCAACTCCAATGGGGCGTCTTCAGAACGCTGAAAAGCCACCACACCACCGTAAGATGATGTGCGGTTGGACTGGGCCCAATTCCAGGTAAAGACCTTGAGCCTTCTGTCGCCCGACTGAACCGCAGCCATGAATCGGGGCCCTTCAATTTCTGCGTTTGGATCGGCCTCAACCAGCAATTCCATCAACGCACTGGAGAGGCTGTCACTGATGGTCTTGCAGGTCGCACCTTCACAGCTTCTCAGGCCACTGTGAAGCACCTCGAGCGAGGAGAGGTCGAGTGCCTGCGACTTTGCCACAGTAGGAGCCGTCCAAAGTCCAATGAGCACCATTGCCCAATGCACGATCCGCAGCGCGTGCATGTTGCGGCTCCTTGAAGTCGCCTGTTGAGCGGGCGCATAAAAAG